>OIZE01000568.1_pt1 | contig 28999 bp, 30 predicted proteins | sample 1588421 | NCBI WGS metagenome assembly OIZE01 (sample SAMN03283251) | human gut metagenome | biome: human-associated habitat; material: feces | host: Homo sapiens | place: USA | collected 2013 | reverse complement strand
CAGCTGGATAGAGCACTTGGCTACGGACCAAGGTGTCGGGGGTTCGAATCCTCTCACGCACGTTATATAGTATAGAAAGAGCAGGTTGTAATACCTGCTCTTTCTATACTACAAATCGTCCGCGGACGATTTGAACCCCAGGGTTTGTTCTACACTTCGTTGCGGTCGGCGCTAAGCGGAAGTCCACCGGACTTCCAGCGCCCTCTCATGTACGTTATATAATATAGAAAGAGCAGGTTGTAATACCTGCTCTTTCTATATTACAAATCGTCCGCGGACGATTTGAACCCCAGAGTTCGTTCTACACTCCGTTGCGGTCGGCGCTAAGCGGAAGTCCACCGGACTTCCAGCGCCCTCTCATGCACGTTATATAATATAGAAATACTTGGTGATTCTCAGCCATTAAAAATGAGAGACAATAAAGTTTGGTAACTACTAGCCCAAAATAGCTGATGATAAGGAGGTCTAAAAGGCTTCCTTATTTTTTACAAAGGAGATAATGTGGAATTTGTGTTATTTAAGGAGAAAAGGGTATAGAATTGAAAATTTAATATAAATTAGGAGGAGTAAGGATTAATGAACTATTACATAAGTGACCTGCATCTGTTCCATGAAGCATCAATCCGCTTTGATAACAGACCATTTGGCTCTTTGGAAGAGATGCATGAGGCAGTTGTTAGCCGATGGAACAATAAAGTAAACAATGGAGATACAGTATACATCCTTGGTGATATGAGTATGCGTGGCAAAAAAGAAGACCTCATATCGCTTGTTGCTACATTAAAGGGTAAAAAGATTCTTGTTAAAGGCAACCATGATGATGTATCAGATTACAGATATAAGCAGCTATTTTATTATATATGCGATTACAGAGAGATACACGACTCATACGGCGGGAAGAACTACGACCTTGTGCTATGTCATTATCCTATATTCAGTTGGAAAGGCATGAACAGAGGCACGATCCTGTTATACGGTCATACACACAATAGTGCAGAGGACGTATATTTTCAGAAATGCCTTGCAGGAATGGAAGAAAATGACTGCCGCCATGTAGGTGATAAGCCAATACAGGCATACAATGTGGGCTGTATGAAGCCATGGATTGATTATGAGCCAAGGAGTCTGAAAGAAATTATCGAAAAGTATCATAATATAAAATGATAGTTTACGGATATATTAAAATACACTACTCTTCCATCATTGTTTTATATGGAAGACCAAAGCCTAAATATGGCATTATAATTAGTAAAATGGAGATAATGTGATGAATGAACAATGGTTTTTATTGGGTGATATACATGGCAGCGCACAGCCGGTTCACTATTTTTATCAAAAAAATAAGGAAAGATTGAGTTTGGATTCATCAGAAAACTATATGATTCTGCTTGGTGATGTTGGTGCAAATTTTGCTCTCACTGGTCAGAGAGATCATAAATTCAAATCAGAGCTTTCAAAACTGCCATTTACCTTTATATGTCTAAGAGGAAATCATGAAGCCAGAGTAAAAACGGTTATGGACAAAAATCCTGATGGATGGGAAACAATATCAAAATATGATGGTTCCATATTTGTTGAGAAAGAATTCCCTCACATTGAGTATTTAGCAGACGGACCGGCAGTATATAATTTTAAGTCTTATAAAACTTTATATCTGCCCGGTGCTTACAGCGTGGACAAGTACTATCGTCTAGCCAGACATTTGACGTGGTATAAGGATGAGCAATTAGATGAAAAAGAAATGGAACTCGGAAGGAATTTGTGCAGAAACGAGGCACCGTTTGATTTAGTACTTTCGCATACATGCCCATATCCATATGAACCAACAGATTTATTTCTTGCAGGACTTGATCAGAGCACGGTTGATTCAACCATGGAAAGGTATCTGGGCGAGATAGAATTTAATTTGGATTATAAGAGATGGGCCTTTGGACATTTTCATGCCGACCGGCTGTATCCATGGGCTGATGGCAGACAGATGCTGATGTTATTCAACGAAAATGTTGTAAATCTGGATAAATTTATGAATATGACCGAAAAACAGTCATTTAAAGATATTATTGCATAAAAGGGCAAATTTGACACAAAAGCCTAAACCGCATCAATTTTTTGCAGGAACTTTATTAGTAAACACCACCCTTTTTACATCATTGTTTTATATGGAAGCCACAAAATTTGCTATTGTCATAAAGTAAATATTGATTGAGAAATTAGTGTAAAGAGTTTATGATTAAATCAAGAAATGATAATTTTTGTAAGGTAATGAGGAAAGGCGGTGCATCACATGACTATGTTACAGGAGCAGGCTGTTCGGATGATTCAGGATATGTCCGATGATAATGTAGGTTTTTTACTCGAAGTGATTCAACGATTAATACCAAAGAAAACATATACCAGTGTTATTTATCCGTCTCAGAAATCCGATGAAAAAATGCATGCGTTTAAAGAACTGGTAGTGACAAGATATGAGGCAAAAAAATATTTGCCGGATGACTTTGATCCGGATGCAGAGTTGGAAGCCGCAAGAAAGGAAAGATATGGTAGTATTGATTGATACGAATGTAATTATTGATTTTCTTGTTGCAAGAGAACCGTTTTATGAAAGTCTCGGTAGAAACAAGAAGATATGGTTTAAGATATCAAATAAATAACATAATTGAGGCACGGAGTATTAATTCCGTGCCTCAATTGTTTTATCCGGATTACCTTTCTGTTGTAAAATAAAGGGCGTTATTTCAGTGCAGATATAATTTTGAAATATGGCTTGAAAAGGCTGTAATATTTCAGACCATCTGTCTCACCATAGCTCTTTGTGATGGCAGATCTTATGCCATTGAGATTCTTTGTTTTATTCTTGTTTTTTTCAAGAAAATCAACAAAATTTCCGGGATCATTAATATCACTGTGTGCGAAAATTATACCTGTAAAACGCTCTACCTTCTTTTTACGCGTGAGCTTTTCAGGCGTAAAAGAGTAGGATTTGTCTTTTATGGTTTTATAAATTGTCTGACCCTGTTTCATACCATAAACATGAACCAGCGTCTCATGAAGCTTGAGCAGATTGTCTTTTCCCATGCAGTTTAGGAAAGAATCTACCTCAAAATGGTCGAAGTCTTCGGATACTGCCGATACTTCAGAAATATCTGATGTATCAATGCTGTCCATTGAGGCCTTAGCCTCAGCTGCTTCGTTTTTATTTGAGCTGTTACCAGAACCGTTATGAGGTGTCTGTTCGTCAGTGAATGGTAAGTCATCATTAGTCATAAGCTTATCACTTGACGGTAAGTCATCGTTAGTTGCAAGCTCATCACCTAACGGTTCACTGTCTGTATAGCTGCTATGATTGCCATCGATAAGTTCATTCAGATTGTAAGACTTTGCGGTGATAGCATCGGTATCAGTATCAGTATCGGTATTGATATTGGTATTGGCGTTATCTTCCTTGGATGGAATATCTGCTACTACCTGATACTTGATGTTTTTTCTTCGCTGGACAGCCTGTTTGCAGAAATTTACATTGAATCTGCGTACAGCGAATCCCTTATCTTTCCAGAACCTTACAGCAGGGTCATAGCCTGTGTCATTGCTCATTATGATGTACTCATCAGCACATGACTCGGCTGATGCAGCATCACATTTGTTTTCACTGAATGAACCAGCGCATCCCATCAGATATCCCATATATGATACGAGCTGAAAATCAAGGGCATTCGTGCCCTCATAGGATTCCTCAAATCGGATATTTATTTTGTTATTTTCCATAAGTCTGATGACTGACATGTATGACATGTGAGGTGATTTTTTTGTGTAAAAAACTACGATTTCATCGTCCTCATCTGCCATATCAAACAGCATCAGCCAGTTGTCGTTGACATTTTCGCTGTCTACTAAAAAGTGTCTGATAATAATCACCATTAATCCGGACAAAAGTATTGTAGCATGTGTAGGAGAAAATGGCAAATAATATAGATTTAAGTAAATGTTAACAATACAAAGAGTGCAACATATGATATAATTTTAATATATTTTGAAAATGAAGGGGAAATAGATTTGACAGATATTGATGAAGTTAATGATGTGATACAGGAAACAGATGAAGAAACATATGCGTTGGACTTTGAATTTACAGAGGAAAAGGAATATAAAACAGTACAGAAATATGAGCTTGTGACGATTCTATCGTATCTTATAGGTGTCAGAAATGAGATACTTGATGATATGTGCAGTGACGAGTATGTGGAGCTTTTAAACAGCTTAAGAGAAAGTACAAATGCGAGGATACTCAGATATCTGTGTAAGGCACGTACAAGTCTGCTGCGCAACTATAAAAAAACAGACAATGAAATAAAATATAATCTGGGTAATATAAACAGGATGGAGTGGTTTGATGCAGAGAATATAAATAAACTTGAGAGCTGGGAAGTGCATATTATATTGTATAATTCATCGGCTGACAAGTATTGCGTACATATTAACAAGCTGATAAATGAGCACGTGGATGCATGCAAAAAGCTTTTCCCAGACTGGGTAAAATGGGAGTATATCAGGGATTTGTTTGTCATAGCGGATTATGAAAAGCCAAAGAAGCTAAAGGCAGAGTTTACTGTCTATAAAGAGCACAGAAAAGAGTATCCATACGGGATGTACATTCACTGGCGCCCGGATGGCAGGGGAAATCTGCTCAATTCCGACGGACGTATATTAAAGACAATATACAGACAGCATGGTGATTATTTCAATGACGGTTCAAAATACAGGGATGCAGTGGAAGATACAAAGGAAAATATATATGAGTTTATCCGTGAAAGTATGCGTGTTGTGATAGTTGTGGATTGTGAAAATTCTGATGTATACAAGCTGTATGGAGTATTAAAAAACTTAAATTCTGAGCAAATGTCCAAAATAGAAAAAATTATACTTTATGATGATTATCATACATCCTGTGGATGGGACTGGCTGGAAAAATTCATACATATCCCTGTATTCCACGAGGAGGTGGAACGTGTGACAGACCGAAAGTCGCTTGTTGATATAAAGATGACTGCGGGAGTGTGTGAAGCGTATTATAAGGACAACATAGACTCGTTTATTTTGTGCTCAAGTGATTCGGATTACTGGGGACTTATTTCATCGGTAAAGGATGCTCATTTCCTCGTGATGTACGAATATAGCAAGTGCGGACAGTCAATCAAGGATGCACTTACAAAAAGATGTATATTTCATTGTTCAATAGACGATTTCTATACAGGAAATGCAAGTGATTTAAAGAAAAAAGTCATGATAAGTGAATTGAAAAATCTGACAAATGATATTGTCGGAAAAAATGGCTGGGAGATGACAAGACAGATATACGAGAGGACTAAAATTACATCGACAGAGCGAGAAATGAAGGATTTTTACAATAAATATGTTAAGTCATTGCGGTTAAAAATTAATGAGGACGGAGTATTCGAGATTGTGGTCAATGAATATTGATTATCGTAAAACTGTTTTATGTAATTATTGTCGGTCACACATGTATTGTGTGAAGGTTAAGCCTTATTTTAGCGGAAAGAGTGGGAAAGTATGATGAAACCGATGCTTGAAATCTGCTGTGGCAGCTTTTCGGATGTGAAAACAGCATATGAAAATGGTGCAGACAGGGTTGAACTGAACAGTGCACTATATATGGGAGGGCTGACACCTACACTTGCCAATTTAATATATGCAAAGGAGAACTGCAATATACCGGCAGTGGCAATGGTTCGGCCGAGGGGCGGTGGATTTTGCTATTCGGATGAAGAATACGAAACTATGCTTATGGATGCAAAAATTCTTTTAGAGCATGGAGCAGACGGTATTGCGTTTGGATTTCTGACAGAGGAAAAAATGCTTGACAAAAAGCGCACGAAGGAAATGATAGAGCTCATTCATGAGTGTGGCAGGGAAGCTGTGTTTCACCGCGCCTTTGACTGCATAGATATTCAGGACAGTGCAGCGGAGAAGCTTATTAGGCTTGGCGCAGATCGTATCCTCACAAGCGGTGGAGCAGTAAATGTATGGGATGGCAGAAAACAGCTTAAGCATCTTCAAAATCAATATGGAAAAGATATTACGATTCTGGCCGGAAGCGGCGTGAATGATACCAATGTGAGAGCACTTATCGAATACACAGGTATTACGCAGGTGCACAGCTCGTGTGGCTCATGGACGTGTGATGTGACAGCAGCGGGTAATGCAGTGGATTTTTCGTATGATGAAGCGATGAAGAACTGCTATCAGTGTGCGGATGCAGGTAAGGTTAGGAAGCTTGCGGAAGAGGTAAGTGGAGTGTAAATTATTTGATTTTGTGATGCAATCCTATTATTAGGATAGTGATACAGAAGATTTTATAAACACATATATGAAAAATAATAAAAAAGAAAAGGTAGGTGACTTATAATGAGTATGGTTTGTTTTCATAATCCGGATGAGGAAAATGGATACCTAAGTAACTGGTATTTAAGTGAGTTTGAATGTGATGGAATAAGATTTTCATCGATGGAACAGTACATGATGTATCAAAAAGCAATTTGTTTTGGTGATACAAAAATAGCGGAAAAGATTCTTGAAACTACAGATGTTGCACAAATTAAGGCTTTGGGAAGAAAGGTTTCAAATTATAATGAAACAATCTGGAATGGAAAGCGACAGATTCTTGTTTACAATGGACTTTGTGCAAAATTTCAAAATCCAGAATTGAAAGCCAAATTAAAAGCTACAGGAGATGCCGTTTTAGCGGAATGTGCTGTGAGGGACTGCATATGGGGAATTGGATTGTCGATGACGGATCCTAAAAGACTGGAAATGGAAAAGTGGAGAGGACAGAATCTGCTCGGCTTTGCACTTATGATTGTGAGAGATGAAATATAAAAATAATAAACTGTTTGATTGTACGATAATACAAGATTTATGTTACACTCTATCCAATTACAAACAAATAGTACAGATATATAAGGAAACAGAGACATGATTAAAGGACTTAATATTAGCAAAAAGTATAAAAAATTTGAATTACAGCCTACATCAATTGAGATTGACAAAGGTGAAATTGTTGCATTGATTGGAGAAAATGGAGCAGGTAAATCAACATTAATCAAGTGCATGTGCGGAGTAATTGATGCAGATGAGGGACAACTTGAAGTAGATGATCAGGTGGTAAAAAAATTAGACGATGTTTTGGTTCTTGGATTTATGAATCAGGATCAAAATGTTTACAATGAAATCAAAATTCGAGATTTGACGAATTTTGTAAAAGATGTGATGAAGAAAAAATTTGATCAGGAAGTATATTATTACTATTTTAAAGATGTATTTCAGTTGGATGATGATTATAAGATGAAAGAACTTTCAACAGGAATGAAGGTTAAATATTTTTTGAGTTTGGAACTCGCAAAAAATCCAGATTTATTGGTACTTGATGAACCAACCTCAGGATTAGATCCAATTGTTCGTGATGAAGTCTTAGATATTCTAAGATGTGTTGCAAAAGAAAAAAATACTTCCGTGTTATTCTCGTCCCATATTACAGAAGATATCGAAAAAATAGCAGATAGAGTTATTTTCATAAATAATGGACGTATTGTATTACAAGGTGATAAAAAAGAAATAAAGAAAAAATATGTCAAGTTAAATCAGCAACAGTATGTTATTCTTGTGAATGCAGGGATGGCAAAAGAATGTGTTTCAATCCATGATTACTATATTGTGGATCGTGATTTGGCAATGACTTGCAATGTAGAAGTAAAGGAAGCTTTATTAAGCGATATACTTTCATATATGAGAAAGAGGAGTGAGGACTAATATGTTTGCATTAATTAAAAAAGATATTATATTTACAAAAAAATGGATTCTATTATCTGTAGTTTATGCAGTGGTGGCCACCTGGCTTATAATGCATGAAGGCGCTACAAATATTTTGTTCACATTTTTTTTAGTGCCTTTTTTTGTAACATCACTTCCATTTACTAAAATTATGAGTATTGAGGATAACAGTGATACACGTGATTTTATTCGAAGATTACCGGTATCAAAATATTTAGTTGTATTCTCGAGAGCAGTGTTTATTCTTTTTATGTTATTAATTTCTTCAATAAGCTTATTTGTTATACAAACAATTGGCTTTAATGTAGAATATAATACAGATATGCTAATAAAAATAGCTTCCATAATTTTGATTTTTTTGTTGTATTTTATGCTTCAATTAGGTATTTTTTATAAATATTCATATCATGCATCACAATCAATCCTGGTAATTATTTCCTTTGCTGTAATAGTGCTTGGGTTTATAACAGAAAATATAGATTTAGTGAAATATTTTAAGAATTTTGATTGGTCGATATTGTTATTTATTATGGCTATAATAAATGTAGTAGTTTATTTTATTGATACCAAATTGTATGCAGGAAAATAATTATAAGTATGGCTCGATTACTTTACTGAGCATCAGAATATAGGAATAAAATAATATCAGAAGATTTGGACTTGAATAATACATATACAATTAAATAACGGATTGTGTTATAATATGTCTGTCGGCGGATTCGTCGGCAGACTTTTTTTAAGGAGAGTAAAATGAGAGTATTAACAGATTTAGAGCCAAAGAACGTTTTTTCGTTTTTCGAGGATATATGCAGTATTCCTCATCCATCATACAAGGAAGAAAAAATCAGTAATTATCTGGTGGAGTTTGCAAAGGCAAGAGGCCTTGAGCATTACCAGGATGAGCTTCACAATGTGATAATCATAAAGGAAGCATCAGAAGGATATGAGGATGTGGAGCCAATCATACTGCAGGGGCACATGGATATGGTTTGCGAGAAGGTACCTGACTGTGATAAGGATATGGACGAGGAAGGCCTGGACCTTTTGATAGATGGTGATTTTATCTCGGCAAAGGGCACTACACTCGGTGGAGATGACGGTATCGCGGTGGCATATGCGCTTGCTATTTTGGACGATGACAGCCTTTCACATCCACGTCTTGAGTTTGTATGCACTGTATGCGAGGAGGTCGGCATGGAGGGTGCTACAGGCATCGATGTGTCTATGCTTAAGGGAAAGAAGCTTCTTAATATGGACAGCGAGGAGGAGGGCGTGATGCTCGCAAGCTGCGCCGGTGGATGCAGAGCTGATGTGAAGCTGCCTGTAGAGAGAGAGACAGTGAGCGGAACAAAGCTTACTGTGAGCTTATCAGGTCTCACCGGCGGACACTCAGGCTCAGAGATTGATAAGGGAAGGGGCAATGCCAATATTCTTATGTCCAGACTGCTTCGCGACGCATCGGCACCTGTAGCTATAGCTTCTATAGATGGCGGCAGAAAGGATAATGCCATTCCAAGAGAGTGTACTGCGCAGATTATTGTAGCACCTGATGAGGCTGCGGCAGTGAAGGCTTCGATAGAACAGGCAGCAGCTGAGATTGCGGAGGAGTTTAAGGCATCTGATCCTGACCTTAAGCTTACTGTGTCAGAGGAGACTGACTGCAGTGAGTCAGCTATAAGTGCAAAGGATAGCGCAAGGGTTATCGCACTTATCGAGGCACTGCCAAACGGCATCATCAGAATGAGCCGGGAAATCGATAAGCTTGTTGAAACCTCGCTTAATCTGGGAGTTTTAAAATCAGACGATGCTGCTGTCACTTTAAGATACGCAGTCAGAAGCTCTGTCGGTGTGGCTAAAAAAAGCCTTAAGAACCAGCTTGTCTGCATAGCAGGCGCTTTTGCGGCAGAGGTTACATTTGAGGGAGATTATCCTGCATGGGAGTACAAGAAGGATTCAAAGCTCCGCGAGGATATGGTACGGATTTTTGAGGAGATGTATGGCAAAAAGCCTACAGTTGAGGCTATTCATGCCGGTGTCGAGTGCGGACTTTTAAGCGGCAAGATTGAAGGACTCGACTGCATATCAATGGGACCGGACATGTATGATATCCATACGACTGAGGAGAGGCTTTCCATATCCTCTGCAAAGAGGTCATATGAGTATATACTCAGAGTGATTGCGTGCAAATAAATAGTTATTCAAGGCTTTTGATAAAGGAAAGAGGTGTCATATGATACCTCTTTTTAAAAGCCCTGTGAAAATAGCTCAGATTGTGAAATCCGACAGACAGTGAGACATCTAAAATTGAGGTGTTGCCGCGCTCGAACTGTTCCACGGATTTTTCAAGACGCACATTGTTGATATACTGCACGCAGGTCATGTTCATGTGTTTTTTGAAGAAACGCATGAAGTGGTATTCACTGAAATAGCAAAGCCCGGCAAGCTCTGCAACCTGGATGCTTTCGGCATAGTGCACCTCGATGTAATCGAGCACATTTTTGAGCTTATCGGAGGATGTGTTGACACCAAAATCAGCATTTTTTTCACTGTATTGTAGCAATAGAAATATTGCCTGAAGCAGAAATGCCTTTAGAGCCAGCTCATAGCCGAATTCCTGACGGGAGTATAGATTTGTTATGCGCATGAAGCATTTGCAAAGGGATGAATATGCCGGATGCTTCGGTGCAATCAGGTAAGGCATGGCAAACTCATGGTTGATTAGCGGAGTCAGATATCTTGAAGAGCATATATCGGTATTGTTTCCACCTAAAAAATTGATATGGAATACATACGTTTCCGAGTAAAATTCGTCGCAGTCCCTTATTGAAATGGAATGCAGCAGCAGTGGCGGGATAAAGATGATATCGCCTTCCTTTGCTTCATATTCGAGCAAATCAATCTGATAGGTGCATGAGCCCTTTGTAATCAGTGTGAGCTCTGCCTCATCGTGCCAGTGTGTAGTGATGACAGGGTAATCTGCTGCAAGTCTTGTTATATATTTCTGAACGGGGAAAAATACTTCTCCGTGCTTTGCGTTTTCTTTCTGCCCGAGGGCAGGCGGATTATTGTTTTTCATATTGTTGTTTCTCCATAGCTTTTAAAAATATACCCTTTAAAATTATAAGAGCAGTATTGTGTTATAAAATGAAAAAATATTGCAAGAATTTATACTAAACACTTTCTATAATAGCAGTATAATACATCAAGACAAAGTGCTCAAGATGTAAATGAGAGCAAAATTTATGATTAGATAAGAGGTACACATTATGGAGAGAAAATGGTGGCATGACAAGGTGGCATATCAGATTTATCCAAAAAGCTTTCTGGATACAAACGGTGACGGAATAGGAGATTTAAGAGGTATCATTTCAAAGCTGGATTATTTAAAATCGCTTGGAATTGACATCATATGGCTGTCTCCGATATATAAATCGCCATTTGTGGATCAGGGCTATGACATATCTGATTACTATGCGATAGCGGAAGAATTCGGTACTATGGAGGAGTTTGATGAGCTCCTTGCCGAGGCAAAGAAGCGTGATATGCACATCATCATGGATCTGGTAATAAATCACTGCTCGGATAAGCACGAATGGTTTCAAAAGGCACTTAAGGATCCGGATGGAGAGTATGCTGATTACTTTTATTTCAGAAAAGGTAAAAACAGCAATCCGCCGAGCAATTACCGCTCTTATTTTGGCGGAAGCTGCTGGGAGAAGGTGCCGGGCACGGACAAGTATTATCTGCACATGTTTGCGAAGGAGCAGCCGGATTTAAACTGGGAGAATGAAAAGCTAAGACAAAAGCTTTATGAGATGATTAACTGGTGGCTTGATAAGGGCTTGTCAGGATTTAGAATAGATGCGATAATCAATATAAAGAAAAATCTTGATTTCCCTGATTTTGAGCCGGATGCAGAGGACGGACTGGCTGCCTGCTACAAGATGGTTGAAAGTGCAGAGGGTGTCGGAGAGTTCTTAGAGGAATTAAAGAACAATACATTTAAGAAGTATGATGCATTTACGGTTGGCGAGGTATTCAATATGAAGCCTGAGGAGCTGCCGGAGTTTATCGGTGAGAATGGGCATTTTTCAACAATATTTGATTTTTGTGCACAGTGCTTAAGTGATGGAGAGCATGGCTGGTATGATGCACCGGAAATAGATTTTGACACATGGAGAAAGGCCATTCTTGGTTCACAGCTTGAGACAGAAAAGTACGGCTTTAAGGCCAATATTATAGAAAATCATGATGAGCCGAGAGGTGCCTCAAGATTTTTACCAAAGCATGCTCAAAATCCTGCCGGAATAAAGATGTTAGGAACTGTCAGCGTACTGCTTCGAGGCATTCCGTTTATATACCAGGGACAGGAAATCGGTATGCAAAATGCAAAATGGAACAGTATAGATGAGTATGACGATATAAGCACAAAGGATCAGTACAAGGCAGCACTTGCAGCAGGCTTATCAAAGGAGCAGGCACTTGCAGCCTGTGGAAGGATGAGCAGGGATAATGCAAGGACACCTATGCAGTGGAGTGATGAGGCAAATGCCGGTTTTACTACAGCAAAGCCATGGCTTAAGGTCAATGAAAACTATAAGGCTATCAATGTTGCGGCGCAGGAAAAGGATCCTTCATCTGTTTTGAACTATTACAGAAGGCTTGTGGCACTCAGAAAGTCAGATGAATTTAAGGAGCTGTTCACCTACGGCAGATGTGTTCCGGCATATGAGGATACAGATGGCATCATGGCTTATTACAGAGAGGATGAAAATAAGCGCGTGCTGGTTGTGGCAAATTTTGGCATTAAAGAGGCACAAATCAGGCTGGATGGCAGTGTGAAAAAGGTGCTTTTGTCAAACACAAATGATGCTGAAAAGAGCACTGTTTCAGTGGGAGCATCCGAGCTTAAGCTTGAAAGCTGTGAGGTTTTGGTGGTGCTTGTAAAATAGCATAATTTGATATAGCATTAAAGAAACGAGGCTGAATTTTTACAAAAAGAGGCAGCTAAAAGAGATAACAAAAAGAGATAATGAAGAGACAAGGAGGGCATAATGAGCAAAAACAATAACGAAAAATGGTGGAAAAAGGCGGTAGTTTACCAGATTTATCCAAAGAGCTTTCAGGATTCTAACGGAGACGGCTTTGGTGATTTACAGGGTATCATCAAAAGACTTGATTATCTTGAGACGCTTGGAATCAATGCAATATGGCTTTCGCCGGTATTCAAATCACCGCAGGCGGACAACGGTTATGACATTTCGGATTACAGGGATATTGATCCGACGTTTGGCAGTCTCGATGATATGGAGGAGCTCATAAACGAGGCAAAGAAGCACAATATAAGGATTATGATGGATCTTGTCTTAAATCATTCTTCAAACGAGCACAGGTGGTTCAAGGAGGCTAAAAAGAGCAAGGACAATCCATACCATGACTACTATATTTGGAGAGACGGAGATGAAGGCGTGCCGCCAAGTGATATGAAGGCTTGTTTCGGTGGAAGCGCATGGGAATATGTGCCGGAAATCGGACAGTATTATTTCCATCAGTTTTTACCGGAGCAGCCGGATTTAAACTGGGAGAATCCAAAGGTCAGAAGAGCAATCTACGATATGATTCTCTGGTGGATGGACAAGGGAGTCGGCGGCTTCAGACTTGATGTAATCGACCAGATAGCAAAAGAGCCGGACAAGAGAATCACCATAAACGGACCAAGGCTTCAGGAATATTTTAAGGAAATGAGCAGGGAGACCTTCCAGAAGGGCGACCTGATTACTGTAGGTGAGGCATGGGGCGCAGACACAGAGCGCGCAAAGCTTTACAGCAATCCGGATGGCAGCGAGTTTTCTATGGTGTTCCAGTTTGAGCACATAGGGCTTGACCAGAAGGAGGGCGGCGAGAAATGGGACCTTGCACCGCTTCCGTTTAAAAAGCTCAAAAAGATAATGGCTCACTGGCAGAATGAGCTCTACAACTGTGGCTGGAACAGTCTGTTCTGGGACAATCATGACCTGCCGCGTATCGTGTCAAGATGGGGCAATGACAGGGAGTACAGAGTGGAATCTGCAAAGATGCTTGCTATATTGCTGCACGGCATGCAGGGTACACCATACATCTATCAGGGTGAAGAACTGGGCATGACAAATGTACAGTATGATATCGAGGATTATAAGGACTGTGAAATCATAAACATGTACCATGAGCGCCTTGAAAAAGGATACTCAAAGGATGAAATCATGAAGTCCATTTACGCAAAGGGCCGTGACAATGCAAGGACACCTATGCAGTGGGATGACTCGGCAAATGCCGGCTTCACCACAGGAACACCTTGGATAAAGGTAAATGACAATTACGACAAAATAAATGCCAAATCACAGGTGAATGACCCTGATTCAATCTTTAGCTGCTACAAGAAGCTTGTTCAGCTGAGAAAGGATTATCCGGTATTTGTTGATGGTAAATTTACACTTTTACTTGAGGATGATGAGAATATTTTTGCATACAGCAGAAAGAATGAAGAAAAAACCATGATTGTTGTGTGCAATTTCTTTGACAAGGAGATACCAATGCCGCTTGCAAAGGAGTGTGAGGGCATGGAGGTGCTGATTTCAAATTATAAGGATACCTCTGATATGTCAGTGCTCAGACCTTATGAGGCCAGGATGTATATACGATAGATAAAATTGATACCGCTTGTTTTTATAAAGGTGTTTTATAAAAGCAGGCGGTATTATTGTATTTTTTAAGGATAATGTATATAATAAGTTACCGAAAAAATTCAATGGACGATGAAAGGAACCAATTCCATGTTTGATATAATAATAATAGGCAGTGGTCCGGCAGGACTGTCTGCAGCAATATATGCAAAGAGAGCCAATCTGAATGTGGCAGTAGCAGAAAAAGAATACGAGGGGACAGGCCAGATAGCCGAGAGCGGAAATGTGAACAACTATCTGGGGCTTCCAAACATAAACGGATATGACCTGGGAGAAAAATTCAGGGAGCATGCAGTGTCCCTTGATGTAGAATTTATCGAAAAAGAAGCAATACAGATAGAAGCAGTGCAAAATGGTGAGAAAGAAGAATCAGTGATATACAGAGTGAAATTCGATGATGACACGATAGCAGAGGCAAGAGTGCTCATCTATACTGCAGGAGCATATCCGAGAAAGGCAGGAGTGCCGGGAGAGGATGAGTATACCGGTAAGGGAGTATCTTACTGCGCAATCTGTGACGGAGCATTCTATAAAGGAAAGACAGCCGCAGTGCTGGGCGGCGGAGATACCGCTTTGGATGATGCATTATATCTGTCCGATATATGTGAGAAGGTCTATCTGGTTCACAGAAGAGACAGCTTCCGTGGTGCACAGAGCACAGTTGAGCTCTTAAAGCAGAAAGAAAATGTAGAGCTTGTCCTAAACGAAACAGTGACAGAAATATATGGAGAAAAAAAGCCAACAGGCATAAAGCTTAAAAGTGGCAGGACACTGGCTGTAGACGGAGTATTCGTGGCATATGGCTCAGTACCGCAGTCAGAGCTTATAAAGAATCTGGTGCAGCTCGATGAGAGAGGATATGTAGTGGCAGGTGAGGACGGCATCACATATGCTGCAACAAAAAATGGTGACCATGATAGAAGCGTCCAGCCGGGACTGTATGTGGCGGGAGATGTTCGTACCAAGACACTGCGTCAGGTGGTAACCGCAGTATCTGACGGCGCAAATGCCGCAACGACAGCCGCAGAGTATTTAAGGGACATTAATGGTTATAAACAAAATATATAACCACGCACAAATAATTTGTATAACTGATAGCATTGACTTTCAACACACACGTTTGTATAATAATCTCATCAATTCCTAGTAACACAATAGACTATGTAAGAATTAACGAGAAGAAGAAAACAATGAGATTTAATACAAGCTTACTTCATGCCGGAGTGACAAAAGAGACAAATGGCTCTACACTGCCACCGGTATATCAGACAAGCGCCTTCGAGCAGGAGAGCGCGGCAGATCTGGAAAAAATATTTGAAAACAAAGCTCCGGGCTACTGTTACACAAGAGTTGCCAATCCTACGATTACAGCTTTTGAGAACAGAATAACAAAGCTCGAGGGAGGAATAGCATCGGTGGCATGCGCATCAGGCATGGCGGCACTGATGAATACCTTCTTAAATATACTAAGCAGTGGAGATGAGCTCATCTCAAGCGCCAGCCTCTACGGTGGCACGATAGATTTATTCCATGATCTTGAGGCCTTCGGCATCACAACCAGATATGTCGAGAACAACAACTGGCAGCAGATAGAGGACAGCATCAATGAGCATACCAGACTGATTTTTGCAGAGACTATCGGTAATCCCTGTCTGGATGTCACAGATATTGAGAAGCTTGCAGAGATAGCACACGCACATGATATACCGCTTGTAGTTGACAATACCACATCGACAGCTTACCTGATACAGGTTTTAAAGCATGGAGCTGATATCGTGGTCAATTCATCTTCCAAATATATCAATGGAAGCAGCAATGCAATCAGTGGTATTCTGACAGACTCAGGTAAGTTCAAATGGGACAAGAACAGATATCCGGGTTTTGCAGATTATGTGAAGTATGGACCTATGGCATTTGTCGCAAAGCTGAGAAACGGTCTTTTCAGAAATATGGGTGCCTGTTTAGCTCCGATGAATGCATACTTAAATATTATAGGACTTGAGACACTCGGTCTTAGAATGGAAAGAGAATGCTCTAATGCACTCGAGCTTGCGTCGTGGATAGAGAACAATTATCCTGACATAAAGGTTAATTATCCGGGGCTTTGTAGCAGCAAATGGCATGAAATAGCAAAAAAACAGCTCACAAACGGCTATGGAGCAATCCTTACAATCAGGGTTGGCAGCAAGGAAAAGGCATTTAAATTTATAGATAGCCTGACGATTCCATACACACTCAGCAATATCGGAGATACAAAGACACTTGTCATTCATCCGGGCTCCACAATCAGTCTTCACAGCACAGATAAGCAGAAGGAGGATGCAGGAGTATTTGAGGATCTTATAAGAGTCAGCGTGGGTATCGAGGATATAGATGACCTCAAGGAGGATTTTGCACAGGCTTTTGCAAATATAGCTGATTAAGCCATCGTAATAAGGTATCAATGTGTATGCAAATGAGAGCGTGCATATGCATTTACATATAAAACAAAACATTAACATATTTACACAGTAAGGAGATTAAAAATGGCGGAGAAAGTTGATTACGCGGCCCTAAAAAAGGGTGGTTTCATGAGACAGAAGCAAAAGGGCTGCTTCTCGCTTAGAATTGCGGTTGTAGGAGGAAATCTTACAGCAGAAAATATCAAAACAGTAGCAGAGGTTGCTGAGAAATACGGACACGGATATGTTCATATGACATCGCGTCAGGGTATTGAGATTCCTTTTATCAAGGTTGAGGATATCAATGTGGTAAAAGAGGAACTGGCAAAGGGCGGTGTAGGAACAGGTGTCTGCGGACCGAGAGTACGTACTGTCACAGCGTGTCAGGGCTCAGAAATCTGTCCTAGCGGATGTATCGATACATATACTCTGGCTAAGGAACTTGATGAAAGATACTTCGGAAGAGAGCTTCCTCACAAGTTCAAGTTTGGTGTCACAGGCTGTCAGAACAACTGCTTAAAGGCTGAGGAAAACGATGTCGGAATCAAGGGCGGCATGACAGTAGAGTGCAGCCATGACGATTGTATCCAGTGTGGTGTATGTGTGAAGGCATGCCGCGAGGGTGCACTTTCGATGGAGGATGGCAGGATTGTCATCGACAGAGACAAATGTAACAACTGTGCGCGCTGCGTAAAGAGCTGTCCGACAGATGCATGGAAGGGAACTCCGGGATATATCGTATCGTTTGGAGGACTTTTCGGAAACCACATCTATAAAGGAGAGCAGCTTGTTCCGATTATCCGCGACAAGGAAACTCTTTTCAGAGTGACAGATGCAGCAATTAGTTTCTTCGAGAAGCATGCAAACGGTGGTGAGCGTTTCAGACTTACTCTTCAGAGAGTGGGCGAGGAAGAGTTCAAAAAAGAGATTCAGGCAGCATACGAGGGTAAATAATCCCCATGTATAGCAGGAAATATCCGGCATGCATAAACAACAACGGTTACGGCAAAAATATAATAAATATGAGTATAGGAAGGGAGATGCAAAATGGCAGATATAGCATTCGACGATCAGGTAGATATAACTGACAAGGTTTGCCCTCTTACATTTGTAAAGGCAAAGGTAGCAATAGAGGAATTAGATGACGGTGAGGTGCTTGCAATCCGTATGAATGATGGAGAGCCGGTACAGAATGTTCCAAGAAGCATGAAGGAAGAGGGACACAAGATACTTAAGCTCGAGGACAACGAGGATGGAACATACACTCTTTACGTCAGAAAGGTTGAGGACTAATCATGGCAGCAAGAATTTCAAAGGCTGATTTCGATGAAAAAGTATTAAAAAGCAAGCTTCCGGTAATTGTTGATTTTTACTCGGATTCATGTGTGGCCTGCAAGAAGCTGGCACCGGTTCTCGGAGATATCGAGGATGATTATGAGGATAAACTTCACGTATACAAGGTAAACACAAACTTTGACGGAGAGCTCGCTGATGAGTATGAGGTGACTGCGAATCCGACACTGCTTTTCGTAAAAGACGCAGAGGTCTTAGATAGAAAGGTCGGCGCACAAAAGCCTGCCGATTTGAAAGCATGGGTTGAAGAATTATTATAGTCTTTAGATTATTATATAAAGCAGTCTGATACAGGATAATAACACATACAGATACCACAATCTGTGACACAGGAGGAAACAAAATGACTATCACAGTAGCAGGAGAGAAGAAAGAATATAAGGATGGACTTACATTACCGGAGCTTATCGAGCTTGAGAATGTAGATATGCCTGAGTATGTAACAGTTTCAATAAATGAGGAATTTGTTGCCACAGAGGATAAGCCAAAGACAGTGCTTAAGGATGGCGACAATGTAGAGTTCCTTTACTTCATGGGAGGTGGATGCTAATGGCAATGACTGATGAGCAGATCGAGCGCTATTCACGCCACATTATCCTTAATGAGGTGGGCGTTAAAGGTCAGAAGAAATTATTAAAGGGCAAGGTGCTTATTATCGGCGCCGGCGGACTCGGAGCTCCGGCAGCAATGTATCTTGCAGCAGCAGGAGTTGGCACAATCGGTATTGTGGATGCGGATGAGGTAGATTTATCCAACCTGCAGAGACAGATTATCCACGGAACAGCCGATGTGGGCAAAGCCAAGGTAAAGTCAGCAAAAGAGACAATGAACGCCATGAACCCGGACGTTCAGGTCAATACATACCGTATGTTTGTAGATGCGTCAAACATCAGAGAGCTTATCAGGGATTATGATTTCATCATCGATGGAACTGACAATTTCCCGGCAAAGTTCTTAATCAACGATGCATGTGTGCTTGAGAAAAAGCCGTTTTCACATGCAGGAATCATCCGTTTCAAGGGTCAGCTCATGACATATGTGCCGGGAGAGGGACCTTGCTACAGATGTGTATTCAAGAATCCGCCACCAAAGGATGCAGTGCCTACATGTAAGCAGGCAGGCGTTATCGGAGCTATGGGCGGAGTAATCGGTTCACTTCAGGCTATGGAGGCTATCAAGTATTTAATCGGTGTTGGAGAGCTGCTCACAGGATATCTGCTTACATATGATGCACTCACCATGGAGTTCCACAAGATTAAGCTTCCAAAGGATACACACAACTGTGCAGTCTGTGGCGACCATCCGACTATTCTCGAGCCAATCGACTACGAGCAGGAGGTCTGCGAGGAGACAGCGGGCAGATTTGATGCACCTCGTACACAGGAATAAAAAGACAGTAAGGAAAGGAACGATATGAGTATCATAAGAATGAAATATCCGTTTCTGGATGAAATAGCAAAATATGCTAAAGAGCATCTGCCGGAGGAGGCGTGCGGTCTGATAGCAGGCAGTGAGGACGAAAACGGTCGTCTCATCACAAAGGTATATTACCTGACGAATACAGACCATGCCGAGGACCATTTCACAATGGATCCAAAGGAGCAGCTGGCAGCCATAAAGGACATGAGAGCAAACGGCCTTAAGCCGCTTGGCAACTGGCATTCACACCCGTCTAGCCCTTCAAGGCCATCGGATGAGGATATAAAGCTTGCATACGATCCAAATGCGAGCTACATGATAATGTCGCTTATGGCAGAAAATCCTGTAATCAACTCGTTTCATATCGAGGGTGGACAGGTCACGAAAGAGGATTTACGAATATATTCTGATGAATATTACTTCTAAATCATATGTTAATGTTTTGAGTCGCAGCGAAAGCTGCAAAGAAAAGTCAGCTTCATCGAAGATGGCTTTTCTTTTTTAGAGAAAGATGTTATTATAGCATGTATATTTAATAAAACGAAAGAGCGTTCGAAAATGAAATTAAAAACGAAGGAACTTACAACATGTGCACTTTTTGCGGCACTTATAGCAGTTGGAGCATTTATCAAGATTGATATTCCGCTTCCTATGTACACCATGCATTTTACATTACAGTGGTTCTTTGTGCTGATGGCGGGATTTCTGCTCGGGGCAAAGCTGGCATCGCTTAGCGTGATAGTATATTTGTGCATCGGACTGGTGGGAGTGCCTGTATTTGCGGCAGGCGGTGGTCCTACATACATTTTAAGACCGGGCTTTGGGTTCCTCTTAGGCTTTGTGCTTGCCGCATTTTTAATCGGAGCGATTACAGAAAAGCTTAAAAAGACCAATGCGTTTACACTCATTCTTCCGGCAACGGTCGGACTGGTGGCATATTATACAGTTGGAGCAATATACTTTTACTGCATGAAGAATTTCTATGCGGCAGCACCTGTCAGCTGGGGCATAGTAATAGTAGATTACTGTCTGATAACTGTTGCACCGGACTTTATATTATGCGTATCGGCAGCAGTGTTTTCTGCCAAGCTTCGTCCTGTTTTTGAAGGAATGCTCAATGGATACAGTGTGAAGCATAAGGCAAAAAATAAAGCATAAAGCGTATAATAAAGTATAAAATAAGGCATGAAATAATGTATGAAATAAAGTATGGATATGGTATTACAGGGAGATAAAAATGGCGTATTTTCCGATGTTTGTGGATATGACGGAAAGAGAGTGTCTGATCGTTGGCGGTGGAAATGTGGCATACCGCAAGGTGATCGTAATGCTGGATTTTGGCGCGAAGGTCACGGTTGTGGCAGAGGATATATGTGATGAGCTGAGAAAGTTTACAATTGATGATATAGCAAGCGAGGATAAAACGGGCTCATATACGGCAAATAAAGAAAACAATCAGACGGACCCGGATGCAGCATATAGAATTACATTCATAAAGAGAAGGTTTGAACGAAAAGACTGTGACGGCATGGAAATGGTTATCGCTGCTACTGATGACAATGCTTTAAATCATGAGATTGCAGAGTATTGCAAAGCTAAGGACATCATGGTAAATGCGGTCGATCAGAAGGCTGATTGCAGCTTTATTTTTCCGTCATACATAAAGGAAAAGAATCTTGTTGCGGCATTTTCGAGCGGAGGAAACAGCCCTGTGCTGACTCAGTATCTGAAAGGCAAAGAGCAGGAGATTCTTACTCCGTTTCTTGGTGAGCTGAACGAATACATGGGACAGATCCGCGAAAGAGTAATAGCGCAATATGACACGGAAGCCGAGAGAAAGCGTGTGTTTAAAGAAATATTGTGTGCAGCTATTGATAATGGAAGAATTCCGGAAATATAGTTTAAAGTATGATATTACAGATTTTAAGTTGTTGTTCATTTATAAATTATAAATGGAAAATGGCATGATCCGTAGGAGAGTAAAATGAGGTATTTAATAGGAACGAGAGGCTCAAAGCTTGCTCTTGTTCAGACTGATTACGTGATAGATAAGTTAAAAAGAGCATATCCGGATGATGATTTTAAGGCTGTTATCATAAAGACAACAGGCGATTTAGAGCAGAAAAAGTCGCTCGATAAGATTGGCTCAAAGGGTATCTTCGTAAAGGAGATAGAGGACGAGCTTTTATCGGGAAAGATTCATATGGCAGTCCATTCCATGAAGGATATGCCTGATGAACCGGCAGCAGGGCTTACATTTGCCAAGGCATGGAAGCGTGAAGATCCAAGGGATGTTTTGGTGCTAAAAAATGCCGCTTCACTGGATGAGCTTCCTTATGGTGCCGTGATAGGAACCGGAAGCAAGCGCAGGAAGTATCAGCTTTTAAAGCTGCGTCCTGACCTTAAGGTGGTTGGCATACGCGGAAATATCGATACGAGGCTTCGTAAGCTATATGATGGTGAAATTATATATGAAGAGGTTGCCGATAATACTGTAAATAACAATGAGATAGCTAACGAAAAACAGAATAAGTATAACGAATACAGGCTGGATGGAATCGTACTTGCAGCGGCGGGAATAAAGCGTATCGGAAGAGATTCTGAGATAACACAGTACTTTTCAGAGGATGATATGATTCCAGCTCCGGCACAGGGCACACTGGCGCTTGAGCTACGTGCTGACAATGCTGAGCTGATGGCAAAGCTAGATGCTTTGTCAGATGAGAAAACCAATCTGTGCGCAGGCATTGAGAGAGAATTTTTAAAGCGAATCGGTGGAAACTGTCATCTGCCTGTGGCTGCATACTGTGATATTGTAAGTGAAAAAGACCGCGGTAATGACAGCAACAAAAATAACAGGCTAAAGCTTCTTGCGATGTTTGGCTCAGAGGATGGAAAAAAGCTTGCAAGGACAGAGCAGGTATGGGATATTACATCAGACAGAAACAATATTGTGGAGCTTGCGGTGCACGATATTCGGTATAAATTGGAAAGTAATTAGGAAAATCATGAGAGAAAACACAGGAAAAGTAGTATTAGTTGGAGCAGGACCGGGAGATACGGGCCTGCTCACTTTAAAAGGAGAAAAATATATAAAACAGGCGGATTGTCTGGTGTATGACAGGCTATCATCACCAGAGTTTCTTTCAATGGCAAAGGCAGGCTGTGAGCTTATTTATGTGGGCAAGGAAAATCACAAGCATGTCATGAAGCAGGATGCCATAAACGAGCTTTTGTACGAGAAATCAAAATATCATGAGCTTGTAGTCCGGTTAAAGGGCGGAGATCCGTATGTCTTTGGAAGAGGCGGAGAGGAAGCTCTCTACCTGGTAGATAGAAATGTGGAGGTAGAAGTGGTACCGGGTGTCAGTTCATCGGTTGCAGCGCTTGCGGCTGCAGGAATACCTATCACACACAGAGGCATAGCAAAAGGCTTTCAGGTCATCACTGCGCACAGCAGAAAGGATGAGGAGGCAGATATAGACTATTCCCTTCTTACAGATGAGACAATCACCTGCGTATTTTTGATGGGACTTGCGCATGTAAAAAGCATTGCAGCAGGGCTTATGAAAGCAGGACGAAGATCGGATACTCCGGCAGCAGTGATATCGAATGGCACACTTGCCGCGCAGCGCAAATGTATCGGAACGCTTGCGGATATCGGAGAAAAGATTGAGGAAGCAAAGCTGACATCACCGGCTATAATCGTTGTGGGAGATGTGGTTTCACTGAATGACAGGCTTGATTTTTTTGAAAAAAGACCGCTGTTTGGAAGAAAAATCACAGTACCGTATATCAAAACAAACGAATTGATAGCAAAATTACAGCAGCTTGGAGCAGATGTCACACCGGTTAAGACAGGCATAATTAAACCAGTTATAATTCCTAAATTTGTTGATAAGGTAAGATCAGCTGACTGGATAGTTTTTACAAGCAAAAATGGTGTAAGATCATTTTTCTATAATCTGGATCTGGCAGGGGCTGACATCAGGCTTATAGCAAATGCAAGGTTTGCGGTGGTGGGAAAAGCTACAGAAAAAGAGCTTGCAAAGCATCACATAAATGCAGATATTATTCCGGCAGAACAGACCGGAAAAGGACTTGCAGGAGAATTGAGTTCGTATATGGGCGATAATGATGAAATCAAAGTCTGCATTTTCTCGGCAAAGGAGGCTTCACCTGACCTTGAGGCAGGGCTTAAAGAAATATGTGAATTAGAAAAAATTGATGCATATGTAAATGAGCAGGCATATGAGGGTATTCCTGAAAGCATTGGAAACATGGTAAGTGAAGCTGTTTTTACAAGCGCATCAAATGTGGAAAGATTTTTTCATATGCTGCCGGAGAATGCATACGTGGAAACAGCATACTCAATAGGTGAAAAAACAACAGCAGCATTAGAGCAGCACAATGTCAGAGAGATAGTACAAGCTGATGATAGCAGTTATGAAGCGCTGGTAGATAAAATATCTTATAAAGATGCTTTTAAAGATTAAGAATTTATGGTGACAAAAGTTATATAAAGTTATATAATAAATGCAAAGTTATATAAGGCTATATAAACTTATATACGAAACAAAAAGTTATATAAAGTTATATAAGAGGAAAATCAAAATGCAAAATCCATTTACATTATCATTCGGGAAAAAACCACTGCAATATATATCAAGAATCTCACAGACCAATCAGATAGTAGAGACATTTAGGTCAGAAAATCCTGCAAACCAGCTTTTTATGATAACCGGGGTAAGGGGATCGGGCAAAACGGTTATGATGACCAATATAGTATCAGAGATAAAGAAGGATGAGGAATGGCTGACAGTTGAGCTTAACCCTACGAGAGATATGCTTCAGAGCCTTGCAGCCAAGATTTACAGTATGCCTCAGATGAATAAAATATTTGTCAATGCAAAACTGGATTTTTCAGCGTTTGGACTGGGCGTTTCCATAGAAAATGCAGCACCGGTTACGGATATAGAAAATGTGCTGGAATTGATGCTTGAAAATATAAAGAAACATAATAAGCGGTTACTCATTTCAGTTGATGAGGTTACGAACTGTGAATTTGTAAAAGTATTTGTCAGTTCATTTCAGATATTTCTGAGACAGGATTATCCTATTTTTCTGCTTATGACGGGGCTGTTTGAAAATATATATGATCTGCAGAACGACAAGGCACTTACATTTTTGTACAGGGCGCCTAAGATAATGCTTGAGCCACTTAGCTTTACAGCAGTCAGGAAACACTATATGGATATTTTTGAACTGGATCAAAGAGAGGCAGACAAAATGGCAGCTCTTACAAAGGGATATCCTTTTGCATTCCAGGTATTGGGATATCTTTACTGGGAAAACAGGGATGATCACACGATAGAAGATATTTTACCGGAATATGATCAGTGCCTTGATGAGTATGTGTACAGTAAAATCTGGTCGGAGCTGTCAGAGCTTGATAAAAAAATATTGTTGGAAATATCAGTAAGTGGTGAAGAAAAGGTAAAAGAAATCAGAGAAAAACTGGATATGAATTCAGGATTATTCTCGGTATATAGAGACCGGCTCAAAAGAAAGGGGGTTATAGATACCTCTGAGTACGGTAAAATTACTCTCACACTTCCACGATTTGAAGAATTTGTCAAAACGCGCCAAATGTAATATACTATATCCAACTGAAACATTAACATAATAAAGGAGAAGCACAATGAAAGAATACAGTATAGGTACAAAGTGTGTACAGGCAGGCTATGCAGCCGGAAACGGAGAGCCGAGACAGATTCCGATTATTCAGTCAACTACATTCAAATATGACACAAGCGAGGACATGGGAAAGCTTTTTGACCTTGAGGCAGAGGGCTATTTCTACAGCAGACTGCAGAATCCGACCTGTGACACGGTAGCAAGAAAAATCGCAGCTATGGAGGGTGGCACTGCTGCCATGCTCACATCATCAGGACAGGCAGCCAATTTCTATGCCATGTTCAACATATGTGAGTGCGGAGACCATATCGTGGCATCATCATCCATCTATGGAGGCACCTTCAACCTCATCGCGGTAACTATGGCAAAGATGGGTATTACAGCTACATTCGTATCTCCTGATGCTACAGAGGAGGAGCTGAATGCAGCATTCAGACCGAACACAAAGCTTATGTTTGGTGAGACTATTGCCAATCCTGCGCTTACGGTGCTTGATATAGAGCTTTTTGCAAAGGTGGCACACGAGCACGGAGTACCGCTTATAGTGGACAATACCTTCCCGACACCTGTAAACTGCAGACCAATTGAGTGGGGCGCAGATATTGTCACACACTCTACCACAAAGTACATGGACGGACACGGAGCCACACTCGGCGGAGCAATCGTAGACAGCGGCAAATTCGACTGGATGGCACATGCAGATAAATATCCGGGACTGTGCACACCTGACGACAGCTATCATGGCATCACATATGCAGAGAAATTCGGCAAGGAAGGTGCGTTTATCACCAAATGTACAGCACAGCTTATGCGCGATTTTGGTTCTATGCAGTCACCACAGAATGCATTTATGCTGAATCTTGGCCTTGAGTCACTTCATGTGCGTATGCCAAAGCATGTGGAAAATGGACAGGCAGTGGCTGAATTTTTGGAAAATCATCCAAAGGTTGCCTATGTAAACTACTCAGGGCTTCCTTCAAACAAATACTATGAGAGAGCACAGAAGTATCTTCCAAACGGAGGCTGCGGAGTCGTATCATTTGGCTTAAAGGGCGGCAGAGAGGCAGCGTCTGCATTTATGAAGGCATTAAGGCTTGGTGCAATCGAGACACATGTGGCAGATGCGAGAACCTGCTGCTTAAATCCGGCAACAAGCACGCATCGTCAGATGAATGATGAGCAGCTTAAGGAAGCAGGAGTGCCGGCAGAGCTTATCAGAATAAGCTTAGGTCTTGAGGATAAGGTGGATTTGATTGCAGATATCTCAAACGCACTCGACGCCATAAAATAAAACATATATTCATAAAATACACAAAAAGAACAAAATTAGTAAAAACAAAACTTTACGAAATGACTTACTAATGATATAGTAGTGATAGGTATGAAAGAGTTTTAATAATTATTTTATTTTTGTGGGAATTATTATGAGTAATAGATTTGATGATGAAAACAATATAGAGATGGATATAAAGACCGCATTCGCATCCTGGGGAAAGTATGTTTTTAAGTGCTTTCCGCAGGAATGCCGTTTGAGGTCTTTTTTATCAGAGGATTCATTAGATGACTCAGAAGAAAAAAATGTTGATATTATAAACAATCCGTTTATAGACAGCATGGTTGACAGGAATAATCTGCTGAAGGCTGTTAAACAGATTGCAGAGGGAGAAAAATTTGCTACTGTAGTACTGCATGCCAAGGAAGGAACAGATACCTACAGGATATCATTCAAGTCGATTTGCTTTGATGATGATGGCAGAACAGTTGAGGCAATAGGGCTTGCTGAGCAGCTTGATGAGCGCCTTAACGAGAGTGAGATGGTGAATGCTTTAGGAAGCAACTTCAACAGTATCTACTATGTAGATGTAGACAACAATAAGATGTATCCGTACAGGATGAATCCTTCTGTCCGTGCTATGTTTGGAGAAGTGCTTGAGTCAAAACCGGGCTATAATGAGATGATGGAACAGTATGTAAATGCTATCGTCTTAGAGGAGGATAAGCTTCACATGCTTTTAGAGACATCAATTAATAATCTGCGCAGGCAGTTTTTGATAAAGGATACCTATCAGCATGATTACCGCATCGTGAGGGATGGACAGGTACAGTATTGCAGAGCAAAGTTTGTCAATGTGTCTGGCGTGGGAGAGCTGCACAAGATGATAGCGGGCTTTTCGGATATAAGCCCGGAGAAGCAAAGAGAGCTTGAGCGTATAGCGTATGTGGATGCAGTGACCGGAGGCAACAATTACGAGAGCTTTAAAAAAAAGCTGCGTGACAGAAATGTATCAGGATATCTGATTTCCATGGATATTCACTCCTTCAAGATAGTGAACTCCATCTGTGGTGTGGCAAAGGGCGATGAGGCGCTTAGATGGATTTCTGAAAATATACGCGGTGTTGTAGGATATAATGACATATCAGGTCATATAAATGCAGACAGATTTGTTATTTTCTTTGCGGATGACAAGATAAATAAGGTTATCAGAAAGATAGAGACCATCAATTTACAGCTTATTAAGGTTTCAGAATCCTTAAAGATTCCAAAGATTCAGCCATACTTTGGTGTGACAAAATGGGAGCCGGGCAAAAAGGTTGAGGAAGCCTATAGCGAGGCCAACTTTGCCAAGAATCGGATCAAGGAGCGGAAGGACGTGCTCTATCAGATATACAGTCAGGCCGATACAGAAAGGATTGTCGAAGAAAAGCAGATGGAGGATAACTTCTACAGGGATTTAAATGACAATCATTTTGAGATATGGTATCAGCCCAAGTATGCTCCAAAGACCAACAAGCTGGTCGGTGCAGAGGGACTTGTCAGGTGGAGAAGAGAAAATAATGAGATTATTCCGCCATCCAAATTTATACCGCTTTTTGAAAGAAACGGCATGATTAAGGCACTTGATGAGTATGTGTTCCGCGAGGTGTGTACACATCAGAGAAGATGGCTTGATGAAGGGAAAAAAATAGTTCCTATCTCAATCAACCTGTCCAGAGCGAGCCTGTACTTTGAGTCTGTGGTCAAAAGATATCATGATATAGCAAGAAGAATCGGCATATACACACATTTTGTGCCTATAGAGATTACAGAGAGTGCAGCGGTCGATAATGATGAAATCAAGAGTATTGCGGATAAATTCCATGACAATGGATTTCCACTTTTGGTGGATGATTTTGGCTCAGGCTATTCATCACTTGTTACCCTCAATATGAAGTGCTTTGATACACTCAAAATCGACAAGAGCCTGATTGACTATATAGGAGATTCAAATGGTGAGAGGCTGCTTGTGCACACGATAGCACTGGCCAAGGAGCTGGGAATCTGCGTGACCGCCGAGGGTGTTGAGAGTCAGGAGCAGGTAGAGTTTTTGAAGAATATAGACTGCGACAGTATACAGGGCTTTTATTATTCAAAGCCACTGCCGTTAACAGAGTATGAGATGCTTTTGGATTGATAAATATAAAAAAATATAAGCAGTATAAAAGAGCCGGTCACGTGACCGGCTCTTTTGAGGGGAGTATAAATAATTA
>OIZE01000564.1_pt1 | contig 29107 bp, 33 predicted proteins | sample 1588421 | NCBI WGS metagenome assembly OIZE01 (sample SAMN03283251) | human gut metagenome | biome: human-associated habitat; material: feces | host: Homo sapiens | place: USA | collected 2013 | reverse complement strand
AGCGGAGCTGGAACTGCTTTTCGGACAGTTCAAAGTCCAGATACAGCACATTGTCCGTTCGGGCGATACGGTCGGCTATCTGCACGGCAAGGATGGACTTGCCCACATTGGAATCCGCAAAGAGGCAGGACAGTTCCCCCTCATACCAGAAACTGTCCCACAACGCACGGGGCGTGGGCAGCAGCGATGCTTCGAGTATCGTCCGGTTGGCGGTCTTGATACTCATCACGCCGATGCTGTCCGGCATTCCGTGCTGCACTTGGGTTGCCCTCGTCAGGTCGCCATGTATCAGACTGATATAATTCTTGTCCTCTTCCATGACGTTTACCAATTACGTTGACCGGGCTTGCGGCGGTGGGAGGAGGATATGGATTCGCAGAGTTCCTCATCGGACAGGGGTACAGGATTCTTACGGGAGGATTCCAGCCATTTGTCCAGTTCGTCCCTGTAAAGACAATATCGTTTTCCGGGCTTGGTGGCGGGAATGCTTCCCTCCGACAGCTTCATATAGAGCGTGCCTTTGGGAATGCCCAGATATTCCGCTGCCTCTTCCACTGACATGGGGACATGGGTGTCCACCGCCTTTGCATTGTTCACACTGTTCTGCTCGGTGAGCAGATTTCTCAGGCTCATCACTTCGTCCCGAAGTTGGGCCACGACCTCCGGGAGGTCATTGAATGTAAGATTGATTTTGTCCATATTTGTGCCCGTCTCTTTTGTAAGACTTGACGCAAAGGACTGCAATGATACGGTCGTGAATATCTCCACGGCAGGTCATTGCAAAATAATTCCCGAATAACGATGCCCAACTGTGAATGACGGGCATGGTTATTCGGGAAACGATGTAAGACAGGCTGTTATGTATTATTGGCTGCTTGCTGTTATTGGGAGTTCTTACTCTTTCCGCACGTAATCCGCAGGATAATGGAAATCCAGGCTGCCGTTTTCGGGTTCGTCAATGGGAATCGGAGATTTCAATGGGTCAACCTTGAAGTTCTTGATGGTCGCTATGTCCGTATCGGCAAATTCCCGTGGAAAAAGGTCTTTGATGAAATGGGCACGGTTATCCCCGTTATAATATTTCTTGTACATGAAACGCTCGGATATGTTCCATATGAAATGGCGAAGTGGGATATTGGTGATTTCTTTGGTCAGCCGTCCGGGTATCGGCTTTGGATTGTAGGTGTTAAGGTTCATCCAGTTGCCTACCTCGTTGCAGATATGGTTCACGGTCGCTTCGTCCGCTATACGTGGCATGATGAAATGAATATATTCCATGACCATGCGGACACGTTCTTCCTCTTCCTGCTTCTGCTTGTCCTCATAACTGGCACGGTTTGCCTCGTGACGCTTCGGGTCGATATCCACTACTATCGGTTTCGTGTTGATAGGGTTTTCTTCGTTTGTCAATATAGATGTCGGTACAGTAGGTTCAAGTGTGTTTTGGGTCTGTTCTTCCTGTACGGCTACAATCTTGGCAGGAGTCTCTTTCTTACCGAACTTGATTTTATAGATTTCGTAAGTATCAAAGATAAATGTCTGGAATGAGAGATAGAGCAACCACCCAAGCAGGTTACTGCATAAGAAGACTATCAGCCTTACAAAATTGTCCTGCTTGAAACCCTCCGCAACGATGAGCGTTATAAAAAAGGAGATTAGGCAGATGGCTACGAAGATAAAGCCCAAAATGATATGTTTTGTCTTTGATGGTCGGTTCCATATTCTATGTTTTATCCAGTTATTACTCGTTTTAACCACAAAATTAACAGTCTTCTGCCAATTATCATTCATTACCTGTGGTTAGTGGGTTCTTTTTCAGTGTTTTTCACCAAAAGTCCAAAATCATACTATATAATCATACTATTAGGGTTTGTTAAGAGTCCATTATGGGCAAAAACAGAGGGGACGGTCATTGCGTGTATGCCTTAACCGCCCCTGAATACTCTGTAACTTGCAACCGGTTTACGCTTCCTTGCGCTTCAATGTTATCTTGTCCACCACCTCACACATCTGCTGCGCCGCCATCTTGGAATAAATCTGCGTGGTGGTAATGTTCTTGTGTCCCAAATAGGCTTGTATGACAGCCATGTCCGTACCCATTTCCACGTGCAGGCTTCCGAATGAGTGCCGGGTGCAGTGAAAGGTTATCTTCTTGGTTATGCCTGCCGCCGAGAGCCACCGTTTCAACGGGCCTTGCAGCATCTTGTCCTTAAATCCGTCAAAAATAAGTCCCTCGCACCGTTCCCCGAGCAATCCGTATGCCTCGTCACTGATAGGGTTGTGTACTATCTGCTTCGTCTTTTGCATACGGGTGGTCACGAACATCCTGCCGTTGGTGTATGGCTGTATCTGTTGCCAAGTCAGTTGCTTGATGTCGCTCTTTCTCAGTCCGGTCAGGCAGCCGAAAAGGAACGCCCTTTTCAGGACTTCTTCCTCGCAAGGCGTTTCGGCAAGCCGTATCAGTTCCTCTTGGCTCAGATGCTCCCTCATGGTCGGGATGCACTCGATATGGTCTAAGAATCCGTTGGGGTTCTCCTTTATCTTCCTGTCCCGGTAGGCGGTATGGAGTACAGCGCGGAAAGTTGACCAATATCCTGCCGCAGAGTTGATATGCAGCTTTTGGTTGGTGTGTATGGACTGAGGGGCATCGAGCAGATACTCCATGAACTTGCGGCACAAGTCCACATCGACCTCCTCAAAGGTACATTTGCCGTTCACAAACCGCTCGAAGTGTTTATAGACGTGCTGCCACTTGATGTTTTTCCGCTCTACCAAGCCTTTGAAGTAGGCAAGGAAATCGCCTTTCATCTTGGCTTTGTCAAAGAAACCGTGGTTCTCGTTGAAGATGGCTTCATAGCGTTGGTTACGCAGTATCTCCGCTTTCTTCATCATGCGTGTGTTGAAGTCACGCTCCTGCTGGTTGGCAGGCTTGGCGAAGATGTAAATACCCAAGGCTTCCCGTGTAATCACCTTCATGGTGGTGTTGTCACGGTAGCCGGGATAATAGTCCAGACATAGTGAATACTGTGTCCCGTTCTTAATCTTGCGCTTGCGCAAGGTCACTGTCTTACATTTACTCATATGGATAATGTTTTTATTGGTTGTACATTTTCGAAGGTATCTCCGTGTTTTCGAGGACAAAGGAACAACGTGAAATAACCGTGAGAAACATCACGGACAATCATTTTGAGATAATTCCCCGATAATGGAGGTTATTCACGATTGCTTGTTCCTCTCCGCCATGACACGCTCCACATCGGAACGCAGAAGCAGGTTCTTTACACCTACTTTCATCTTTTCGATGTGCTTTACCTTGACGATATGACAGATATTGGCGGAAGACAACCCGTAGATTTGCTGAACCTGCTCCACGGTGTAGTAGCGTTCATCGTTCACAAGGTCGGTTCTGCGGAGTCCGTCCAGATGGGATTTGGAGTAGAAGGTGCGTCCGTATTCTCTTTTGGTGGGTATCTTGTGGCGGTAGGCGTATGCTCGGAGTGCGGAGGGTTTCATGCCGAACACCTCTTCCGCTTCTTCGGTCAGGAGCCAGTCGGTAATCTTGCTTATATCGACAGACACGCAGAAGAACTCGTCAATATGCCTCTTGCTGTAATAATTCTTTCCTGCGATGCGGCAGATGGGGATATGGTTACGCTTGGCGGAGGTATAGAGCCATGATTGCTTGACCTTATAAAGGGACATTACCTCCTCACCCGAATAGAAGTCCAGTACTTCATCGTTCTTATTTTCCCTTATTTCCTTTTTGGCGGGTTTGGAAGATGAAGCGGATTTTTTCGGTGTGGAGGTGCTGCCGGGCAGGATGCGATGGTAGGGATTGCCCTCCAGCATCCGCTCGATGTCGGCTTTGCGGATAAACGCCATGCGGTTGCTGATGCGTGAGGCTTTCAGCTTGCCGGTGGCTACCAGTTTATAAATGTATTGTCGGGAACAGCCCATGAGCGTGGCAGCTTTGGAAAAGGTGAGATACTCCTGATGCTGTATCTCCATGAGTGGTCGGGCGACTTTGAAGAGGTTGTTCTTCTGTGTTACTCTGGCTCGCTTGGCTTCCGCCTGACAAGCCTCGCTGCAATACCTTTGCATTCCGCTCCGGGTGACAAACGGCTTGCCGCAAAATTGGCATTTCTTTGTTGTTTTCATACTGCTTTATCGTTTACCTGTTCATTTCCTTATCTATATATCCCTGAAGTGGTAAACGGATGTAAACAACTGTCAACCGTTGTCGCATTCCTACACGGTGTGACTATCGCCGCATATCGGGGCGGAAATTGTCGTCCATCGTAAACGGTAGTAAACCCTTGTCAACTCCCTACACGATGTGACAAAAAATAAGCCCCGCAAATTCTCCACGTCAGAAATATGTCTCAAAAATATGTGGAAATTTGGGAAGCATCAAAAAGCAGCCGAAAAGTGTTAAATTTTAGAATACGCTGACAATTAAATGTTTATGATTGGATATTTCTGGTTGGTTTTGGTTGTTATACGCTTCTAAATACAAAGACAACACAGGGCAACCTGTAATGAACAAGCGAGGTAATAAATATTACCGACAGGAGTTAGTTGAAGAACCCTTGAGGCTGATCGTAGCTCGCAGTAAAGACGAATCGGCTACCGAGTATTGGTTCATAACCAATGACTTTGAGCTTAGGCCCAAAGAAATTGCCAATGCTTACCGAAGAAGGTGGGATATTGAAGTCTTCTTTCGTTTTATCAAGCAGGAATTAAACGCAAGTCATCTCATATCGTTGAACAAAAACGGAATAGAGGTAATCCTTTATATGACTTTGATAACCGCTATGTTAGTATTGATCTACAAACGAGCAAACAATGTCGGATATAAAACCGCTAAACGACGGTTTGCTATGGAAATTCGCGATCTGGCTATCGCAATGATAATCGTACAATGTGGAGGCAATCCGGCCATATTCTTCAAAACATAAAAAGGGCCGGAAGAAAAATCTTCCGACCACGAGTGGATTCGCATCCACCTTTACTAAAAAAGTATTATTTTTGCAACTGAAGAGTTATTTGAAAGCATGAGAAATAGAGTGTTTCTGAACACTTCCCTTTTTCTTATCCGTTAGCTTATCTCATGCGAGTCCTTCATAATCTGCTCGTAGTCAATTAAACTCTCTCAGACTACATCAAATATAGCAAAAAATGGAGAGTTATCGTATGGGTTCGACACACTCGACCGCTATGGTTACCAGAGCCTATAGGTGTCCGATACGAGGATTGATGGAGCTGCCGCGTTTGTCAAATGTCGGAGTCAAATATATGCATCATAGGGAGTCGCAGGTGGCTACAAAGTTCTTACTGCGAACCCTTCCGCTGGTAATAACCGCCATCGAATTAGTTTGAATGAAGTTGATGATGTATAAGATTTATGAAGATAATGCATAGCAAGTTTATGAATAAATATTATCTTTGTAAAGATAAAATATTGATATGAAAGATATTCACTTGGAGAATTACCGATGTTTCGCAAATCTACAAATGCATTTTGCGAAGCATATCAATTTGCTCGTTGGAGATAATGCCAGTGGTAAGACGTCGTTATTATTGGCTTTACGCACTGCGATGAGTTCCTTCTTTTTGGGGTATAGTGATGAAAATACCCGTTTTATAGGATTGGCGAAAAACGACTTTTCATTACGGGATTCCGAAACATCATATTTGAATGAACTTCCGGTCAAAGTCTCTTTTGATTTTGGCGATTACATTGAGGGACAGTCGGTAGAGGCAAGAGGTTATATTGAACTAAAATCAAAAAAATCGAGGACCTCGATTGCAGGGGCAAAGCATTATAAAGCCTATTCGCACGAGATATATAATACGCTTTTCGATGAACAGACAATGGCTCAGACGAAGTCACTTCCTTTGTTTGCCAGTTTCTCCACCGAAGATATTCATGCTACCCGGAAACTCGAAAGCGGTAAGTTCAAAGAATATAAGCACAAACCCTCTTTCGGCTATTATGAATGTTTACAGGGCGATGGATTATTGAAATACTGGCTGAATCGATTGCTCGTACTTGCGGAAAAGAATCCACAACATCCTGAAATTATTGGTGTTCGTAATGCTATTCGTACTGCTTTAGGTGAAAACGGGTGTAATATTATTTCCGACATAGAGGTTCGGCCATTCAAAAAAAGTATATTCTATAAATTCATTGATGGGCGAGAAGTCGAGGCTCAAAATTTATCGGATGGTTATAAACGTTTGGTGAATATCGTTATGGCCTTAGCATTTCGTTGTTTACTGCTTAACCGAGGTATTTATGGTTTCGCAGCATGTGAGCAGACAAAGGGTACCGTATTAATTGACGAGATTGATTTACACCTTCATCCTACGTTGCAGGCATGCGTTGTAAAGTCGTTGACACGGACATTTCCCAATTTACAGTTCATAATTACGACGCACGCACCCATGGTCATGTCCGGGGTTTCTTCAAATGACGATAATGTTGTGTATAAGATGCTCTATACTCCGGATGATGGTTACGAACAGCGACGCATAGACCCATACGGCATGGATGTTTCCACGATCATTGGTAACGAATTAGGGCTGATTCCCCGTGATCGATACGTTCAGTCAGAATTGGATATATTGTTCGAATATATAAATGAAGAAAAGTTCGAAAAAGCCAAAGAGAAACTTCAAACAATACGCCAGCACATCCAAAGCAAACTTCCGGAATTGACGAAAGCCGAAACAATGATTAGTTTAATGGAAGAACCTTTCGATGAAAAAGATTGTTAAAAATCCGGAACCTTGGGAATGGCGTAGGTTTCGGACTACCTCGGGAGTTCAATATGAGCCCAAACCGGAGCTTCGGGATTCTCTTCTTAAAGAACAAGGCTATATTTGCGCTTATTGCATGCAATCTCTTCCTCACGATGGTACGAATACAAGGATTGAGCATATTAAGTGTCGGGAACTTCATCCGCAATTAGAATTAGATTATTCCAATATGGTCATTTGTTGTAACGGTCAGAGTGGAAACGAAACACATTGTGACTTGCATAAGAAAAACCGGGATGTAACCTTCGACCTGTTTTCCGATCCATTCTTTCACACATTATCCTATACTTACAAAGCACAGGGGGTAACTATTCACTCTAACAAGGCAACTTGGGATGATGAGATAAACGACATACTTAATCTGAATTGCAATATGCTCCAGAGTAATCGTAAGGCGGCTTTTGATGGTGCGGTTGACGTGTTGGCTAAAAAACCAGATTGGAATCGAAGTGCAAATCATCTCAAAAAACTCCGCGATTTATATAATGAGCAACGTAAAGATGGCAGTTATCAAGCCTTTTGCGGTGTAATCGTGTGGCTGTTAGATAAACGTATAGCCCGGATTCCCTAAGTAAAAAGCATTCTGGATAATTTATTTATCCTCTTTGTTATCAAACTTCACCTCGAACAAGGCCATTGGGTTTCATAGCCTGCCGTCTTTTCGCACCTCGAAATGCAGATGATATCCTGTGGCGATTCCGCTACGGCCTATATTTCCCAAGTGTTCTCCGATGGATACCGAGTCTCCGGCCGATAGCCATACTTTACTCAGGTGGGCGTAGCGGGTTATGAAACCGGCCCGGTGCCGTATCTCCACCATCCAGCCATATCCATGGTCATATCCGGCACGGGTAACCACACCGTCCGCAGCGGCATAGACCGGTACCCCTGCTGATACTGCGATATCTATCCCGGCATGCATCCGCCTGTCTCCATATATCGGATGAGCTCTTTCCCCGAATCCCGAACTGATGCGATACGAGCAGCTGCGTCCGTCCAACGGGAACAGTAACGGATATGCCGTCATCTCGTTCGGAGTTGTCTTCAGATTGTCGATGACCTGTTGCATTTGCCGGGGAGTACGTACCCTGCACATCAGCGAGTCGATCTGCCTCTGACGCGGCAATGGTGAGGAATTTTGGGCTCACAGCGAACCGGACATTCCCAGACAATACAGGACTATTGCAGACAATAACCTCATACTCAATGGATTTGAGGGCAAATATAGAAATCTTCCTCTATTTTTATCCCCGGAATGTTCCGCTTAACCATAAAAATTCGAGTATATGGATCAGATGAATACAGCTCAGCAAGAGCAGGCCGTAGATCATGCCGGTTACCTGATGGCCTACGACAAGAAAGAGAAGCGCGCCAAAGGCGTTACCGGCATCGATGCCGACGGGAACCTCACGCTGGAGGAGGCCGCAGGGGAGAACCGCCACCATTTTATGAAAGTCGACCGGCACGGCAATATCCTGAGCAATTTCGGCAAAAACTTCATGTACCAGTTCAACAACCCTTCGGGCTTCCTGTTCTACCATATGCCCAAAGATACGAAGCCGGAGGTGGCAGCCCAGCAGATCGAGGATTGCCTGCACTCGGAGGATGAGTCGGCACGGCGCAGCCTCTCCAGCCATCGTATCTATAACGAGCACCTGTTCAACGAGCGGGAGATCGACTGGCGGCAGGCCGAGCGTTATGGGATCACTCCCGACCAGCTTCGCTATGGCAATAATTTGGAACGCATGCTTCAGGGGCGGCAATCGACCTCATTAGTCCCTATTCGCTTCGAGTCCGAGTTGGGGCGTCAAAGGGGCGATGCCAAGCTCTCGCTTTACCGTTCAGAGGACGGCAGCGTCAAATTCGATGTGCACTTCGTTCGCCGGGCCCTGCGGGAAGGAGAGGAGTTCCGGGGGTATAAACTCACGGCCGACGATATCAAAAATCTGAACACGACCGGCAACCTGGGTCATACCCCTGAGTTGATCGTAGACTACTCCACGATGGAAACCCGTCCGTGTTATGTTTCGAAAGATCCGCTTACCAACGAGATGTTCGGCCTGCGATGCGACCGGGCTAACATGGTGCGGAAGGTCAAGGACTACACGCTGACCGAGCAAGAGTTCAATGATTATGCAGCGGGAAAAGAGGTGAAGGTCACCTTTACCTCCGCCAACGGGAAGAAAGTCACCACGGGCGTTCAGATGAGCGCCGCCGAACGGGGCATGGAATTCCTCTTCGAGCGCAGCACCACACTTTCCCAAAAAGAGAAAGAGGCGATGCGGCAGGCGCATGCTTCCCGCCGCACGCAGCGGGAGAATCAGCCTGCCAAGCGCAACAACTCCATAAAACCCCGTTAAAATCATGCACGACAACTCTTATACGGCCATCGAAACCTCCCGCGGCCTGCTTTTCTTTTCCGAGGATAAGCAGGGTCGTAAACTTCTGCAAAGATATCTTCAGGAGATGACCGACCGTTACTTCGATCCGGACTTCGCCTTGGGGCCGGTGCGTCTTTATAATACAGACTGCCTTCCAAAAGAAGCGAAGCAGGCGCTCAACCCTTCAGCCCGGCCGTTGGAGAGCTACGATTACCTGCCTGCCGACAGGCTTCTGACGATGTCTCGTGAAGCCATGAGACTCTGTTATGAAAACGATATGGCCCCTACGCCTGCAGTTTTTCGTGACTTTCTGGCGGCGACGCATACGCACGAGTCGCAGCGTAACGAGAATATCCGCACCATGCTCGAAGGGTTGGAAACCTATGAGCGTACCATCGCCGAGCTGTCGTCGCTTCCACCATCCGGGCAAACACGCCGTCGGATCGCCTTTGCCCGGGAGGATTCCATGCTGTTGGATCAGCTGTTGACCAAGGGGTACGATATCCGGGGCCGCCGTTCCCTGCCATTGATCCTGGCCAGCCCGGATTGGAACGTTCGGGTGGATGGGGTCGATCTGAATACTTACCACCGCATGGTGCTTGGCGAAGGGCATTGCCTCTACCTGCCCGAGCAGGAAAAGACGCGGCCCGACCATACCTATGCATGGATCGGTCCCGAGAAGCGTGCGATCCTGTTCGGCTGCTTCCCGCCGCCCGACAAACGGATCATGAAAGTCAAGTCCGAGTTCTGTAAAGCCCCGAAAGAGGAAAAACATAACCGTCCGCACGTAAAATACAAAGGTCCTAAACTCTAATTGTAATACGATCATGCTATGCCGAACCTTCAGGAAACGATAGATTTCTTTTTCGACAGCGATGCTCCGGGCAGTATTATGTTGTGTCTGGATCCGTTACGTCATTACCGTCCCCGGTCTCAGAACTTCATTACGTTATATCAGGGGAGTGCTCCGGAGGAGTATTTCCGTCACCGTTTTATCCCCGACAATATACAGGCAGCCACCTTGTGCGCTTATATTCCGGATGCCAGTTTGGTACGTTTCGACATTCCGGATCCGAGTGTGTTGCCCAAGCCGACTCCGGACACCCTTTATACGACTTATGTCGACCGAGAGCTCCTGCCTTATTTGATAGCTAACTGCAATGATGCTGCAGAAAGCATTCCACTTCGGAAAACTACGTTTAAGGCTCAGCGAAAAGAGACGCCCCCTCTTAATGTGTATCGTGAATGGGAGGCTTACAGAATATTTGTTTCCGAGCAGCAATACCGGGAACGGCTGTACCGATGTGACCCGGAGTTCCGGACTCCACTTATCGTGGCTCAGACCGAGCATGGCTACCTGTTCTTCAGCGACAACCCTCTGGGACAGGAGGGGCTGCGGGAGTATGCCCGAAAGGTTGTCGATCATTATTTCGATCCGCATCCGGGTCTCTCTTTTTTGAACCTGTATGAATTCCCGTACATTACGGCGGAACTCGTACCTCTGATCGATCTGAGCCGTTCTTTCGGAACGTTGTGGAGTCCGTATCGTTTCACTTCCGAGGTCTATACTCCGGAGCACAAGTTGCCGCAAGGGTTCCGCGAGGAGCTAAAGCCGATTATTAGTTCGGAACTGGTTCCGCATGCAGACGATTTCATGCATCTGGCCAAATACCTGCATAACTGGCACCGGACCCACACCCCGATCTCGGAAGCGAATATGGATATCTACCGGCTGCTGGCGATCAAGGAGACCGGCTACATCAATATCCATAGCCAGCCTTTCTCGTTCGACGAGGCCTTCCGCCCATTGGCCGAACAGCTGGAGCAGACCACGCAGGTCAAAAGCCCGGAACAGCTCGATATGAAGCGGCTCGAAGAGCTGATAAAACAGGCCCGGCAGCTGGCCGATTACTTCCTCAAAGATGAATTCGATGTTCGGGGACACCGCACCTTGGAGAGGATGCTGGAAGATCCGCGTGAAAAAATGGTGATCGGCCATATCGAATTACCCTCAAGCGCCAAAAGGGCCTTGCTCGGTAACTGCTCGCTCTACCTTCCCGCCGATCCGAAGCATGGTACTGTGGCGGCTTATGCCCAGCTTAGCGAAGACCGGCGCTCCATCTTGCTATCCCCCACGCCACAAAAAAAACGGGTATACACAGTATCGGTGCCCCAACTCGAGCCTCCGCATAAAAAGAAAAATCATACACCTCATTTATAGTTTTTGAGCATGCCAACGATATCAGTGAAAGATGACACATCGGCTCTTATACCCCACCTTTGCGCCGTTGTAGATCAGAGCAGAGAGGCGCTCCATATCGTCTGCGGTTTCGATGATTCCGTTCAGGCAGAATATGCCTTTGCCCGGTTTGTCGACAACGAGATAAGGCGGGCGGACAAGGGTATCTACGTTCCGGACTACAGTCTGCGGCATTACTGCTTTCCGACCGATACTTCTTTTAGGGATATCCGTCGGCGTGTCGACGAGCCGGGTGCTTTGCCCGAGTTCGTAGGCTATCATGGCGGCAAGCTGGTGTGCGATCTTCCGCTGCGGATAGCGTCTTACGTTTATTCCAATAGTGCGGGGTTAGGTCCGAGCGATATCCGGGCCCTGTCCGATTCGGCGACGTCCGGGCCTTTGAAGCGTGAGGCGGAGCAACACATGGAGCGCTTGGCGGCATTCCGGCGGCAAACCGGGTATGTAGACCGCTTCGTTACGGTGTTAGAGACGGCCCGCGGCGCCGTGGTCTTCGACGACAGCGGTTACGGTCAGATCTTCCTCGAGAAATTCCTGCAACATCTGGCCGACCGTTTCTTCGATCCTGCCTGCCGCGACCTGAAAAGGGTGCACGAAACGCTCATCACAAACCCCGGTCCCGAGCTGCTTGCTCAAGCCTCGGTCTGCAGCAGGATGTATTCGCGTCTGGACTTGCGGCTCAAGCCGGAGCGGATCATCTACCATCCCGACCTTGTCCTATCGGGCCGCAAGGAGGGCACGAGCAGCTTTCACCGGCTGGGTACCGACATGGCGGACTTGCATCGGCTGGTAGCGGATTACCGCCTTCACTTGTCGGAGCGTAACCTCTATATCCAGGCGCTGCTGAGGGTACGCGATCAGGGCTTTGCTCCGGGATTTATCGCCTCCAGCCTACTGGCTCAGCAGTTTTTCTCCCGGGAACTCGACGCCTGTCGTCAACAGGGCTCACCACCGGAGGCTTCGTCCGCTGCAAGCCGGAAAGCCGTTCGGGAACTGAAAGAGCGTTTCGGTATAGAAACACCAGAGATCAGAACGAAGCAAACCCGTAACTCCAATAAGGTAAAAGGACATAAACTATAAAACCTTACCCACCATGAACGATACCGCATTACAGCAAGATACCCAATCGGATATCCCATGCCACAAATCCCTGTTCGCCACGCTGGACGAGCGAGGGACTCCCGTCCGTCTGCGCCCCTGTATCGATTGGGGGCGCAAGCCGCAGATCGACCAAGCGTTCGAGGGTTATGTCCGGGAAGACGTGCATATCAACAATATCAGGGCAGCCGTGCCCGATTACCGTCTTTGCCGGTACGATTTCGATGACGACGCACCGCTGCACCGCTTCTGCTGGAGTGATCCCGATGCGGACCTTTTTGCCCGTTTTGTCGAGGAAAACGGCGGAAAGCTCACCGAGCAATATTCGCTGATTGCGGCCATGACCGTATTTCTCTGTTTTAGCGATACGTCCGATCACCCGGAGATGGATATCCTGCGCCGGGCATACGATCCCCGTCAGCCGGAGGCGGAACTGCGCGAGCGGATCGAACAATGCGTACACACCCATAGGGAGCAGTTACAGCAGAATCCCGTCCATCAGCGCGGTGTGATTGTCGATACTACACCTCGAGGCAGCATCGTCCTGGAACATACCGGTTACGGGAACCGTTGCCACCGCGGGTACTTGCAATACCTGGCCGACCACTATTTCGATCCGCAGCATAAGGATATCAGCTCGCTGGAAACGAGGGTTATCCGGGGGTGCACTCCCCAACTCCACGCACAGGGCGTCGAGTCGCGGCGGATGTTCAATCGGGGGGGCTTTTTCCTCATACCCGAACGGATCGCTTACAGGCAATGTACTCTCGAAGGAGAGCCTCCGGCGCAAGAAATGCACCGCTTGCCTTTGGGTCATAATTCAAAGGATTTCGGGAACTTTATCGATCGCTACAGCCTGAGTATCTCGGACCGGAACATCGATATATGCGCTTTGCTCAGCATTGCCGAGAGTGGCTCTGCTCGTTCGGTCCGCAACAGTGCGGCTCATATGCTTAAGGAGAGTTTCGGGGTGGAGATCAGCATGCCTGAATCTAAAAAACAACATAAGCCATCGCTACATTAACTTCGATCATGGAATCTGATAATCAAACACACAGGGCTGGTAGCCTTTTCGTGCTGCATGACGAGCTGGGCTATCCTCAGAAGTCCGAAGTGAGTCTTCTTCCAGCCGAACGGATCAATATGCCCTTTATGGCTTTTATCCGTGAGGTTTACGAAGTGAACTGTAACGGCTGGTATGTTCCCAATGGCAGTATCTGCTGTTACGATATGACCGGGGTGCGGATGTCGGTGGCTACGGCCCGGGCGCTATGCTGCGACAGCGATACATTGGCGGAATTTCTCCTGTGGCAAACTCCGGCGAAAATGCACGACCTGCCGTACCGGATCGTTCACTGCATTAGTAGCTGGTCCGGTCAGCCTGTACTGAAGGAGTTAAGCGATGCTGCAAGGGGCGTTCATCCGCGTCAGAAAGTCATCGACGCATGACTCTCCGACCGCCAAAAACAGGAACAGAACACGCTTACCCGTCCTTCGATGCAGGCGCTGGGCACCCGACGCGGCGTCCTGCTGTTCGACGGATCGGGTTTCGGACAGCTGTATATGAAGGAATATCTGCAATACGTTGCCGACAATTACTTCAAACCCTACGGGCAAACGCTCGGATACCTGAAGCGCTATGGTCTTCGGAGCGACGGCACGCTTCGGCAATTGGCCTGCCGGCAGCACCGGATGTTCTCGGCGCTGGACGGCTCCTTCGTCCGGCGGAAAGAGTCATACCTCGATTCCGGCATCCTGCACGGACACCGACTGTTGAAGTTCCAACCGCTGGGAATCGATTCTCATAGTTTCCGCACGTTTGTCGAGCAATACGATCTACACCTTTCTCATCCGAACCGCAATATCTTGCGGCTGCTGGAAATCCGAGAAGGGGGTTACTTTGCCGGCTTTGCCGACCAGAGGGAATATCCAGCCTCGCTGCGTTCCGGTTTTTCCGAGATAGACTCCGCTTTGCATCGGCAGATAGTGCATGGAGTGTCTCAGTACGGCAGCATCAACCGTTCTCAGCTTGACACTCAGGCACGTAAGGAAGCGGAGAGGCTGCTTCGGGATCGCTACGATATCGTTCCCGATTCCGGCGATCCGTGCAGGATGGTATGCAGACAGTCAGCCGCCCAAAAACCGATAAATAAACACCGAATAAAGAGATAACCATATGGAACAACGTAATCATGCTTTTGCTGACGCAGCCGATACGCTGCTGGTTATGGAGGCTCCCGGCGGAGAGATCGAGAGCTTCGATATTCTTAGTCTTCAGGGTAGGACTTCCGAGGAAGCCGATAAACTGCTTTCACGGAGCCTGAACCGCTTCTGTGCGATCGCCGATCAGGACGAGGACGATTTCGTACCCGACAACCACCTGAGGGTGTACGACTGCGGTGCGGATGCCCATCTTGAGAATCACTTCTGGCGGTTCACCACGGACCCGGACGCGATAGGCAACTATATCGACGCCCGTAACCTGACTCCATACATGGACGTCCCTTTGCGTACGGCACATTATGTTTATTTGGGCTGTCACGGGATTCGTAACCTCGAGGCATTACAAATATCCCCCGATACCGTCCTTGCGGCTATGGAAGTCAGTCTTGATGAGCATCTTGAAAGCGGCCGCACGATCGATCGCCACGGGCCCGGCGTACATCTTGTCACGGGCATAGAAACCGACCGGGGAAAGCTCTATTTCAGCCATGACGGCATCGGCAAGGCGTGCTTGCAGAACTACCTGCAGGATATCGCCGACCGCTATTTCGACACCTCGAACCGCGGCCTGAGCGATCTGCGTCACAGTTGCACCGAGGCCAACCTCGCCACACTGGAACTCGCCCGGCAAACCAAGGGGATGTTCTGCCTGCACAATCAGCTGCCTATTATCCGTAAGTTCGTTTATCAGGATCCAAGAGCCGACGAGTATATGCAGGGACTGCGGCGCTCGCTGCCCATGGGAGCCAATGCGCAGGACTTCCTGCGCTTTATCGAAACATTCTCGCTGAATGTCTCGGCGAAGAACCGGACGATCTGCACCCTGTTGAATATTTATGACAAAGGTATAGACCATAACACAGAGGTTCCGACCGCGCATCGTAAGGACTTTAAGGATCTTTTCAAGCAAATGGAGCATATCCCTACAGGCACGGCAGAAGGCGATGAGCAGCGAGGATCTATCAAGAGGGAATCCTCGGCTTTGGCCGGTCGCCTGCTGCGGGAGAAATACGGCATCGCCGTCCACAATCCCGACCATCCGCACCTCAATCGCCGGGTCGATCCCAGTGGGATAAAACCGAAAAACAGTCGAAAAATCCGTCTTTAACCCGGTTATTTATGCCAACACAGGATTATCATCAGTTGACTACGTGCTTTTACGTGGTCGAGGACGGTCCGGACGATTTGGCCCGGCCGCTGCACGTCACCCTCGATATCGCACCGACTACGGCCGGCTGGCTGCGCGAACGAACGTTCGCCGAGTACCTGCGCCGCGTACACGAAACGGCTCAAAAAGGCGATTACCTCCCTGCCGACTACCATGTCGTCCGTTATGAAGTTCCCGATCCGGAACGCCTGCCCGATATTCGTGCGGTCAATAACCTGAGAGGGGACTCTTTTACGGATGAGATCCGTATGGCCGGCGGTGACGCTACCCATATCATCAACCTGCGGGCGTTGGAGTATCTGTTCGATAACCATGAAGAGCCGTACCTGGAACAATATATCGCTACGGGGATTATCGGACGTCTCTGTGACGACTCTCATACGCTCGATATGCTGAAGCACCGACGTCTTATCGATCATCAGGAAACTAAGGCGCTCAGCGCCATCGAAACACAGAAAGGAGTCCTGATCTTCGGCCGGGACGGCTGGGGAATGGAATGTCGTCAGGCTTACCTGCAATACATGGCCGATAACTACTTCACCCCGCAGGGCCGGGAGATCGGTTACGTGCGCGAATACCTGGTCGGGCATCCGACCGAAGAACTTAGGGCCTCCTACCGGATGCAGCCTCACGCTTTCTCCTTGTACGACTATGCCTTTATTCCCCATAAGGCACAGTATCAGGACAAGGCCTTGCTCGAAGATCAGATGGCTTTACGCTCGCATCCCATTCAGCAGGACTACGATATGTTTCACAGCTTTGTCAATATGTTCCGCCTGACGACCAATGTCCACAACGTGCAGGTGATGCGGCTGCTCTACATGCGGGCACTGGGCAGTATCCCCCGGTGGAACGAGAACCGGCGCATACCGCTGCTCGCGCAGGGAGAGTTCCAGCCCCTCTCTGACCGGCTCGATGCGTTATCGAAAGATTCCCGTACCTCCCGGCAGGATATCTATGCCGTGCAGCGCCAGATCAGGGACCGGGCCGCCGAGATCCTCGAGAAGCACTACCACCTGCCGCCCTCCCAAGTGTATAATCTACGCAAAGAGCGGCGGGAGGAAAAACCGCAACGCAAACCCTCTTCGAAAATTCATCTTTAACAGTTCTATTTCATGAGAAACAAGAATGTACAGAATATCATGCTGGTAACCTATGATCCTTTCGGCATCCCCGCGAACGTGAAATGCGAATCCGGGATTACGAATAGCGCCGGGGCCGACCGTATATTTATGGATTATTTGCAGGCGGAACGGGATGCAGTTCTCTCATCCGGGACCTTCCCCGACCTGCATGTATGCCGGTATGACATCGGGAGTGATGTTCCCGGGCCGGATGCCCTGCACGATCCGCAGAGATTACGGGAATTTATCCGGGAGAGATGCCCGCAGCCCTCCTGTGACTTTTCCCTGCGCAGGTTCGATGCCCTGCAGTATGTCCTTAAGGATATTGAGGAGACAAAGGATTTGCAGAGGTTGAAGCAATATATGGATCCGGGCATCGAGCTCCGGGAAGATATCCGGGAGGGAGTGGACCAGTGCATGAAGGACTTGCAGAATGACAGCGCCGCGAACCAGCTGCAGGTTGTCGAAACCGCACATGGAGCGCTACTGTTGCCCTATGCGGATTACCCGAACCGGTTACGGTCGTTTTTGCAATATGTTGCCGACCATTATTTCACACCGACAGCCCGGCAATTCGGCCACATCCGGATGTACGAAATGGCGGTCCCGCATCAAGACCGGCAGGAAATCCTCTCCCGTGCCGGATATATGTTCGCTCCGGATAACGGACAGTTCCTGCCGGAGAAGGTTCGGTGGTATCCTGTGGATAAGCTGCTACAAGACAACGGGATGCGGGGAAGACAAGGAGTTTATACCCTGTGTCCGACTTACCATGACTTCCACTATTTCATCGAGGACAACGGCCTACAGGTCTCGCCGCGGAACAATGAACTTTTTACCTTGATCTTTATCGCTGAGTACGGTTGCCCGCAGAATTTCCAGCGGGATCCGGTCTACGCGGACCATCCCGACCGGAGGACCTTTGCTCGTCTGGACCGAGAGTTGGAAAGGGTCAAAAGACAAGCTCCCGGCGACGAAGAACGTTTCTACCGCATTCAAAACCGGCAACAGCTCTTAGCCCGCGATATTCTGCGCAACAAGTACGGCATCACGATTCCCGAACCGCAGATGACCGGGCCGTCACGGCTACAGAAGGTTAAGCAAACGGAAAAGCAGGGGAACAAGCCCAAGAAAACGCATTTAAAGTTGTAAGTTATGACTTCCGAGAACATAGTAAACAGGGATAGCCTGCGGAGTCTGCTGGTCACCATCAATGAAGAAGGAGTGCCTGAATATATGCAAAGCCGTTGGGTATGAAGACACCAAGCGTTGCTGTTGGACGATGCTTTTTTGAACTATCTGAACTATGAGTGTCGTCTGGCCACTGCTGGACAGTATTTTCCGGACTTGACGGTACGACGTTATGATTTTGCGTCTTCGCTTCTCAATGAAGAACAAGTACATCTGCTGGGGAGTGATCCGAAATTATTAATGGAATTTTTATCCGGGAATGATTTGAAGCCGAAATATGATTACCGACTACGAGAAGTGTTCGGTTGTAATGGAGGAGGATATATATCGGATTTTGCCTATCTGCAAACATATATGAATCCCCGCGTACATGATCCGGCCATAGAATCCAGCCGCCGTAAGGCCCGTAATCTTTTCATGGATGAAAACGGCGGACAGCCCCACTTGGTATTATCTTCCATCCGTACGGCAAAAGGGGCTGTTTTCTTTCCGCCCACAGGACGAGGATATCTGCAAAGACGGGCGTTGCTTCAGTACATAGCCGACCGTTTTTTCTGTGCCGAAGGCATGGAGTTGGGGTATGTCAGTAAAGATATCCTTTATAATTATACCGGTCGAGAAAGAGAGCTGTCCCGGCGGTCGGTATCGATGTTCTCGCTGGAGGATCACTCTTTCCTTCCCGGGAAAGCACGTTGGAGCGATTGTGCTACGAAAGAAGGAAATGTAATCGGGAACGATTTTCGGATCCTTCCGGCTGCAGATGCCTTCCGGGCTTTTGCCGAAGCGTTTGGTGTAAAGGTTTCGCAAAGGAACCGCAATGTCGGCACGTTACTTCGCATTGCCCGTGAGGGTTGTCCCATTCATATGCAGCACAGAAAAGAGTATGCCGATTTTTCTGAGCTCGGGTCATTCGCTCGACTGGATCAGTTGATGAACACGGTTCGCCGTAAATTCCCAGAGGATAGCGAACGTTTCTACCGCATTCAAAACCGGCAGCAGCTCTTGGCCCGCGATATTCTGCGCAACAAGTACGGCATCACGATTCCCGAACCGCAGCTGACCGGGACTTCCGTACGACAGAAATCCTCGCAAGTGAAAAATCAGCCGGAGAAACGCAAGGTATTACGCATTAAATAATTCATGTCAACAATGAAAGAAGAAAGAACACCTGACATGATCGATTCGGATAACCTGCGCCTGGCGATGGAAACAGCCACGTTGCCTCCGTCCGGGGAGCTGGAACGTTATTTTCTGCCGTCGACCGCTCGGCGGATGCTGCCGCTTGCGCAGCAGTTAGAAAACGCAGTCCGGCGGCAGCAGAACCCTTCGCACTCCGCGATGCGGTCTCTCGACCCCTTTGCAGCGAAGTGGTTCGAAAAGCGGGAACGCAACGCGGCTCTTGGTGATATCGTTAGTATCCGCCACCGGATACAGATGCAGGCGCACCGGCTGCTGCAAACCGAATATAATATCACGCTTGCTCGTCCCTACAGGTTGCCCGAACATCAGGAGGATATGCGGCAACGGCAGGGCTCCCGGCAATGGAGCGACAAATCCCGCCGGCTTTAAGCTGTACTTAATAGGCAATAGTTATGGCTAAGATTTATCATACATCAAGCGGAAACGCCGGTAAAAAAGTCTACCTCGAACTGACGCCCGACAATACGTTGCGGCGTATGGCCGTGACCGATTCTGGCGGTATCCGCCGGGGCGATCTGCAACGGTTCATAGAGCAATGTATCAGGGATGCCATGCAGCAACCCTTCGTGCCGGATAACCTCATCCTGCACTACGAAGGGGTACGGCCCGAGGATATACCTTCCCGACAGGAGTCTTTCAGCGAGGATAGTGCTCCTTTGCTTCAATTCATCATTAAACACGGTATTGACGACAACGATATGATTCCACTGCGTCAGGCCGCTTATCTGAGTTTCCACGGTGAGACGATAACCTCCGAGGCTCTGCGTGAAGTAGCCGGAAGGGAATCCTATCGTCGGTTCTCCGCTCATGAGAATGCACAGGAAAAGTTCCTCGAGGGGCGTCCCGTCAAGATGATGCTGACGGTCGCCGAGACCGACCGGGGCATTCTCGTATTCAGTGATTCGCTGCGGGGCCGTCAGGCGCAGACGGATTACCTGCAGCATATGGCCGACAGCTTTTTCTCCCCGGAGCATGAGGGTCTATCGTTTCTTCAACTGTTCCGTTTCGAGAGCGCCAGCCGCGCGTTGATCGAGCTTTCCGACACCTGCTGCCGTATCGACGCTCAGGGTGTTTGCCGGTACGACTTCACCCCGGTACTGAACGCTCAGGCGGTACAGCTGCATGGGCGCGAACCGATGATCGGGTTCGATATGCATCCGACGGGGCAGAATCTGGATACCTACCTGAACCATACGGGACTGGGCCTGAGTGAACGCAACAACGACATTCTGACGCTGCAAGATATCGCACGGGACGGATACCGGGGAGCCGTAGACAGTGCCTTCTCGTTTCGGGAGGAATTCCGTGATATCGACCGGGCATTGGAAAAACTGAGCTACAGAAGCCGGACGCTTCCCGCAGAAACTTTCCAAAAGAAGTACGGACAGATACAGGAGGATGCCAAAGCCTTGGCACGGCATATCCTGCGCGAAAAGGTCCGCATCCGCAGGGAGCTCTCCGCCGCAGAGAGAAATCGCGTGGTCAATCACAAAGAACAGGTAGCGACACCGACAACGCCTAAGCGGCCATCATCCAAAACCGTCAAGCCTAAATTGTAAGAAGATGGAGATTATCGAAAACGGATCCACATTTCAGGAACATGGTACTCAGGAGAGGTATCCTGCTACGCAGGGGATCATACCCGTCAGCACACGTAGCGAGGTTGAAGGTTCGGCTTTTGTGCAAACCCTTCGGGAACTGTTCGGCCGGGACCATAACCCCTTTGCCTTGTGGAGCCGCAGTCTCGAGCTGGAGCGCAGCCGCTGAAGGGCCGTACACGGTCGCCGACCCATAGGGTGGCAGAACATCAAACTGCTACTGCGCAGCCCCAATCCCATGTATCTTGTGCGGCAACGCTATCTCGACAACTACCGGGATCAACTGGAGCGTTGGGAACGCGGGCGGGTGACGGATATCGTCTGTGCCTTGGATAAGCTCGGCCGCACGCCCTTGGGCAAGGCAGGCAATCGTACTTTCCGCGTTATACGCTCGATAGAGCGTATGATCGACAACCTGGCCTATCCGGGCGGTCCCGATCTGGAACATGAGCAGGTAAGGGCTTCGACCTATAACTATATTTTCGCCGCTCCTTATGACCGGCGCTTTGCCGCACTCACCCCCGAGGAGCTCTGTTACAGGCTCCGGGAGGCCGGGGTGTCGGAAATGGATCTGCAGGCACAGTCCTACGAACAGATCCTCTGCGGGCGGCCCGCTTCCCTTTATCGACTTGCACCTCTTAGCGGGGGTAAAGGCTATGCCTTTCGGCCCATATGCTCCTGCTTGTTGTCCGTAGGTCCCGACGGCACTTTCCCGCTACAGACCGATTCCTCACGCAGGCAGGATGCGTTGTTGGACAAAAGACATTACAGCTTAGCCCCGAAACCGCCTAAACCAGCTGGGCAAAAGAAGTCGCCGTCGAAATCCCTCAAAAAGAAACCACAGGGTGTTAAACGCCCCAAATAAATCCTATTACCCATATTAAATTCATGTATTATGATTTGTGTTATTTGCGAGAAGCCCAGCGTGGCGCGTGAGATCGCCCGAGTCGTGGGCGCAACAGACAAACAAGACGGATACTACAGCGGAAACGGCTACACCGTGGCATGAACGCTGGGACACCTGCTCTCGCTGGCGCTCCCCGATGAGTATGGATACAGCCGCATCGAGCGGGACATGTTGCCTATCATCCCCTCCGCTTTCAAGCTGATCGTGCGGACCGTCAAGACCAAGGACAGTTACAGGTCCGACCCTGCGGCGCTCCGTCAACTGGAGGTGCTGCGCCGGCTCTTCGCCCGGTGCGAACGGATTGTCGTGGCCACGGATGCCGGTCGGGAAGGAGAGCTGATCTTCCGCTATTTGTATGATTACCTGGAGTGTAATAAACCTTTCGATCGGCTGTGGATATCCTCGCTCACGGACAAGGCGATCCGTCAGGGCTTCGACAGTCTGCGTCCGGGCCGCGAGTTCGACAACCTCTACCATTCGGCCCGGGCGCGGCGTGAGGCCGACTGGCTGGTCGGGATCAATGCCTCGCAAGCCCTCATGCTCTCGGCCGGAAGGGGCGGCTACTCGCTGGGACGCGTGCAGACGCCGACGCTGGCCATGATCTGTCGTCGTTTCCGGGAGAACCGCGACTTTATCTCCGACACTTTTCATCAGCTGCAACTGATCGTGGAGAAAAAGGGCGTCCGCTTTACCTCCCTGAATCCGGGTGTCTATAAAGACCGGGCGGAAGCCGAAGCTAAGCTGTCCGAAGCACGTAAGGAGGATCGCGCCATTGTGCTCGATGTCCTGTGCAAAGAGATCGCTCAGGAGGCGCCCCTGCTGTACGACCTGACCGCCCTGCAGCGGGATGCCAATGTCCGGCTGGGATTCTCGGCCGACAAAACGCTCTCGTTAGCTCAAAGTCTGTATGAGAAACAGGTGATCTCTTATCCCCGTACCGGATGCCGTTATATCGGCAGCGACCTGTTCGAGCAGATTCCCTCTCTGCTTACCCTGCTCGAAACGCATCCCGCGCTGGGTGCCTGTGCCCTTGCCTTGAAAGACAGCACGCTGAATACGCACTCGGTGGATGATACTAAACTCACAGACCACCATGCTCTCATTATCACGGAGAATGTCCCGGAGGCTTTGCCGGAAGATGAACAGGCCATTTACGACCTGATCGGGGCACGTATGTGCGAGGCGTTTTCCGGCAAGTGCATCAAGGCCGTTACGACCGTTTCGCTTATCTGCGGAGGCGTGCCTTTTCAGGGAAAAGGCATTGCGGTCCGAACGGCAGGCTGAAGGGCCGTGCTGGGGTCGGCGACACAGCCCGAAGCTGAGGACGAGTCCCCGCTGCCGGAGCTGGCTCTTGGGGAACAGGTTCCAGTAGCGGACCTTCGCATCTTGGAGAAAAAGACCAAGCCCGCTCCGCTCCATACCGAAGCCTCGCTATTGGCGGCGATGGAGAGTGCCGGACGGGAATTGGCGGACGAGGCGCAGCGCGAGGCAATGAAAGCCTCCGGGCTCGGTACGCCGGCCACCCGTGCCGGGATCATCGAGCTGCTGATCGCCCGCCGCTATGTGGAGCGTCAGGACAAATCCCTCGTGCCGACGGCCAAAGGGCTGGAGGTGTACGATATCGTCCGTCGGATGCGGATTGCCGATGTGGAGATGACCGGCATGTGGGAGCTGGCCTTGGGTAAGATTGCCTCCGGGGAGATCCGTCCCGTGACCTTTACCAGCAGCATCGATATCTACACCCGACAGATCGTATCCGAATTATTGGCTGTACAGATAACCCGTCCGGAGTACGTCAGTTGTCCCTGTCCCAAGTGTCATGAGGGGCAGGTGCGGCTCTATCCCAAGGCGGCCAAATGCAGCGATCCGGACTGCGCGTTGCTTCTGTTTCGCAACATCAACGGAAGGACCCTCACAGATGAGGAACTGCTGACGATCCTCGGCGGAGGAAAAACCCCTTACCTGAAGTTCGTCAGCCGCAAGAGCGGCAAACCCTACATGGCGGCCCTTTCGCTGGACGAGGAGTATGCTCTGAAGTTCGAATTCCAGGAGAAGGAGGAAACAAACAAAATGAGTAATTAGCCGATGCCGCCGGATGGAGTAAACCTGTCCGGCAGCATTAAAACAGAATAGAAACGTTTTTCTATGAAACGCAAAATGGAACGGCTTCCGCTAACAGTCCCTCTGCTCCAGTACCGGGATGGGTTGTCGCAAGAAAGCAGTATTATTACGACATAAATCGGATTCTTTGCATTGATTTTGTCACAAATATATTATATTTTTGTGACATATAGTGGTGGAAAAAATGCAAAGTGTTTATGCAGAAATAAAAAGAGTTGTGAACAACTCTGCGGACGGTACGCTCTTTTTTCCTGATGATTTTGCCTCGATAGGTTCTTCGGATGCGGTTAGAGCGGCTTTAGTTCGATTATGTCGTTCCGGTATTCTCTTGCGGGTAGCTCAAGGTATCTATTTCTCACCCAAGGTTGACACTAAATGGGGAAGCGGAACGATTCCTCCTTCGATAGAAGAAATAGCCGAAGGCATAGCCAAACGGGATAAAGTGAGGATTGTACCTACAGGCGTTTATGCCCTTAATTTGTTAGGCCTATCCACACAAATACCTGGCAATGTCGTGTTCGTTACGGATGGTTCGGGACGAAAGATCAATATCGGTCCGGGAAAAGGTATCTTATTCAAGCATACTTCCGAGATGCGGATCTTTGCGTATCGGTCACAAGTGATGTCGTTAATCGTTATGGCGCTTCGGGAAATAGGTGAAAACAATGTTACAGACCAACATTTATCGATCATAAAACAACATCTGTCCACTATTTCCCAAGAGGATTTTCAAAAAGACATTCAATTAGCCCCTATATGGGTGCGTAAAATGCTATTGAGACTATGAAATATACGGATTTATCTCTTCACGACCGCCAAGATATCATTCGACGCGTACAGGCGGAAAACGATTTGAACCGGCAGATTATAGAAAAGGATTGGTGGGTAACGGCGGTATTGAGGGCTTTGTTTTCGCTACCTTATGCAGAGCATATGTCTTTTAAGGGAGGTACAAATCTCAGTAAGTGCTGGAATTTAATAAACCGGATGTCTGAAGATGCAGATGTTGCCATAGATCGGGAATATTTAGGCTTTAGCGGTAATTTGTCAAAAACGCAGATTAGCGATAAGTTGCGGCGGGCCTCGTGTTCATTTGTTAGGGAAAAGTTACAGTACGATTTGAAACGCCAGCTTATTGCTAACGGTATTAAAGAAGATGAGTTTACGGTTACGGTCAACGTCACTCCGATAACGACTACCGATCCCGAAATTATCGAAATAGCTTATACTTCTGCTTTTCAGGACCATGATTATATCCGTCCGAAAGTAGTCGTGGAGGTGAGCGGACGGTCGATGAACGAACCTGTAGTGCCCGTAAAACTGCATTCATTCATCGATGAAGTATTTACTGCCGCACCGTTTACGGAGCAACCGTTTGAAGTGCGGGCGGTTGTGCCGGAACGTACTTTTCTCGAAAAGATATGCCTGCTGCACGAGGAGTTTACCAAGCCGACAAATCTGGTACGTACGGAGCGTATGTCGCGTCATATTTACGACATATCCCGGATAATGGATACCCCGATAGCGGAGCGGGCTTTAAAAGACAAGGCGTTGTATGATTCGGTGATCGAACACCGTAGAACATTTATCGGACTGAAAGATTTCGATTACGATACGCTCAGACCGCAAACTTTGCGTATCGTTCCTCCCGCAGGAGTTATCGACTTATGGCGGAAGGATTACGAGGCAATGCAGGCGACCATGATTTACGGCGATTCGTTGCCTTTTGATAAATTGATCGAGAAAATACAACTTCTCAATGACAATATCAATAGTATGGAATACTGAAGCGTATGGCACCAAGAACAGCCCCACCGGGACATTATTGCCGGGTATGCGGCACCTATAAGGCACACGAAAAATTCAGCGGGAGAGGACACTCCCGACATATCTGTAAAGCGTGCATGTCCGGCAAAGGTGAAGAAAACACCGTGCCGCAAGCACAACAGAGGGAGATCGCTTTAGCGGATGCGTGTTGTCGTAACTGTGAGAGAAGGAGTTTAAAGAAACTGAATCCCAAAGAGAAAACCATACTGAAAGACCTGATCTTCGATGTTGTGAGGGAATATTGGCAGGAGAAACGTCAGATACCTTTCGGCGGGGATTTGTCCGACATCAAAAAACATATTATCAGGACGTATTCGGAGGAATATGCGGTAGATGTAAAAGACGACACGGCATTAAAGGAGTACCTACATACCCAAATGATATCGGTTTTGAATAAATTGCTGAAAGCCGAGAAAAAGACGGAAGGCCCGTAACGATCGATCGTTACGGGTTTTTGTTTATATAATGGCTTATCCTTTCCTAAAGATAGGTTCATCGGCGCAAATCCCATCGAGTATCGACAAGGCTTACAATCACATTCCCGGTCAGGTGTTATCCTTTCGAGTTAGGGTGTGTGTCCGAAAATCGATTTATTGTTTTTTTAAGTGTTATTGAATGTTATCTTATTTAATATTAGCGAAATGAATCACTTGATGTCGATAAAAAACAAATGGTGTTTCAGAGGCGGCACCTTCCGAAACCGGGAATCGTATTGTTTTAACGCATATTTTTGCTCCGTAATCGTTCACCGCTGCCATGCAGCATAATAATCCATTCTTTATCATGAAAAAGATTCTTTATTCGCTGACTGCTTTGCTGGCCCTTGCCTCATGCGCCAAGGAACAGCAGGAAATTCCGACGCCCGTTGCCGGAAACAACGACGTGAGCGTCTCGTTCATTGCCGAGGAAAATTCGGCCCAGACCCGCGCTTTCTTCGACGCCTCGGCCACCACTGAAGTATGAGAGAAATCGCTGTCGTCGATCTCTCTGTTCTGCTTCAACACGGACGGCAGCCTGATCGTAAGGCGTAACTTCACCCCCGCGGAAGTCTCGGCCAAGAAAGCCACTTTCGCCCTTCCCAAAAGCGTGGCCGGCAAGAGCGTCGAGTTCTACGCCATCGCCAATACTACGGTAGGCGATATCGCTGACAAAGCGGCTCTGCTGGCGCTCAAGGAAACTTCCGCCGCCGTTTATAACGGCACCTTCGCCGAGGTGTCCGCCGCCGCCAAGCGTTCCGGCGGTTTCCTGATGAGCGGTTCGGCCACCAAGACGGTCGCCGCTGCGGGACAGGCTACCGACGTAGCCATCACGCTCAAGCGCGACGTGGCCAAGATCGCCATCCAATCCTCCCTCTCGGCCGACTTCGCCTCCAAATATCCCGGCAAGATAAAGGTCAATTCCGCTAAAATCTCCCGTGCGGCATCCCAGACTCCGTATTTCGGCGGGACCATTGCGTCCGGCGCAATGACCTTCACTCACACGCAAACTCCGAAAGAGGATGCCGGCAAGTATAATTCTCTTTTCTATCTCTTCGAGAACGGTACCTTAGCTGCCGGCAGCCGGGTGCTGCTGACCCTCGAGGCCATCTACGATAAAGACGGCAATTTCTCCACCACCGGCGACCAGACGCCCGTCACGTATGAGGTGGAGCTCAAGGGCACATCCGATAACGGTACGATCCTGCGTAACGGTTACTACCGCGTAGCGGTGTCGTTGGCGGGGCTCACCGGACAGGACGTGAGCGCCACGATCACCGTGGCCGATTGGGAAACCCCGGTAACACAGACGATCGATCTGGGGCAGTAATTCACGGATCCGCCGGGGATCGATGCTCTCCGGCGGGTCTTTCTCTCTCTTATCTGTCAATTCATCCGTTATGAAGAAAAGACTTTGGCTCCTGCTTTCGGGCCTCTGCCTGCTCGCACTTTGCCCGCAGCGCGCCTCGGCGCAATACTTCGGCGTGGGGGTGAACGTCCCCATGCTGCTCACGGGCACTGTCAACGCCTCCTTCGAGGCGGCCTTCGCTCCGCACTGGTCCGTCGACGTGCCCCTGATGTGGAATCCCGTCAAAACCGACAAGGTGCAGATGCGCCTTTTGGCCATCCAGCCGGGGGTGCGCTACTGGCTGTTCGAGGAGTACGCGGGCCACTTTCTGGGCATGCACCTGGCCGTAGCCAAATACGATATAGGCGGAAACCGGCTCCACCGTAAAGGGTGGCTCACGGGGCTTGGCTTCTCGTACGGTTACAGCTGGCTGCTCTCCACACGCTGGAACCTCAGCGTGGAGGCCGGGCTGGGGCTCTACTACATGAAGGATACCCGCCGCGACCACTACGTGCCGGACGACCGGGACGAGTACATCTATCACACCCGGCGTCTGGTGCTGGGGCCTTCGAAATGCACCGTAGGTTTCACCTATTTGTTTTAATCCCGTAAAACAGTTTCGATATGCACATACGAAATATGATCCCCCTGCTGTCGCTCTTTTTGCTGGCGCAGTGGGCGCTTGCCGGCTGCAACGAAGCTCCGGAGGCGGAATACGGCGCGGCACGCCCGACTGAGGACGGATCCTGTCCCGTTACTCTTCGCTTCGAGCCGGAGGATATGCAGCCGACGGCTACCCGCGCCGCCGATGAGAACTCTATCCGCGACATCAACCTCTGGGCCTGCGGCACCGGAATCGGCCGCGACGTACACTTATATATTCCGGACGGAAAAACAGCCGCCACGCTTACGCTGATCCCGGACAACTATCATTTCTATGCCGTGGCCAATGCCGGGCGGGACCTGGGCGATATGGACGAAACGGCTCTGCAAACCCTTGCCGCCTCCTTCTCCGGAGAACCCGGTACAGGCGAAACGATACCGATGGCCGCCCGTGGCGAACTGCACATTTCGGGACCGGCCTCGCTTACCCTGCGCATGGAACGCCTCGTGGCGAAACTCTCGCTCACCCTGTCCGTAGCTTCGGCCCTGCAAGGCGCTCTCACGGTAGAAAGCGTGCAATTGCTCTCGGTCCCCAGCCGTTGTCTCTATTTCGCTGATAACCGGGCGAGCGACCCTTCGCAACGAACGGATTATTCGGTGCAGAGCGTCTCCGGGACGTCGTTCTCCTGCACGTATTACCTGCCTGAGAATATGGCGGGAGTGAACTCCTCGGTCACCTCCGAGCGGCTGAAGGACAAGGCCC
>OIZE01000548.1_pt1 | contig 29591 bp, 29 predicted proteins | sample 1588421 | NCBI WGS metagenome assembly OIZE01 (sample SAMN03283251) | human gut metagenome | biome: human-associated habitat; material: feces | host: Homo sapiens | place: USA | collected 2013 | reverse complement strand
GCTGCTCGCTCTGACAGGCGGCATTGTGCAGGGCATGAGCGGTTCGCCGATTTTGCAGGATGGAAAGCTTGTGGGAGCAGTGACGCATGTGACTTTGGCAGACCCGACAAAGGGCTACGGCATTTTCATGGAAAATATGGCAGCATAAATTCTGAGAGATACGCATGGCAGGAATGTCGTGCGTATTTTTCAATTTTTATTTACATATTTCCTTTTTGTGCTTTCTGCTTTATAATTAAAGAAAAAACGGATTTGTGTCTAATTGAAGGAAAGGGGTTTTTTCGATGAAGAATTTAAGAAGGATGTTGGCTTGCGGACTTCTGCTTTCACAGCTTTTCTGTGGGCAGGCATGGGCGGCGGAAGTGCATACACCCTGCTATCGGAACAGCGTGGATACGGAAAACAGTGATTTTGACAAGGGAGAATGGAAATATAGATTTACGGCGGATTCCGGGCAGGAGACTGTGCTGACGGAGGGAGAAAAGCATACATTTCTCATCATCAATGGCGGTCTGTCTGCAGAGCATATCATCATTGAAAACGGACGTGCCTTCATGGAGCTTGGGGCGTTGTGCGATGCACTGGGTCTGCAAAGGGAAGAAGTGAAGGATATGGCACTTTCCGGCAAGACAATCTGCGTGGAAAACGAGATTTATGTTCCGGTGCGCGCTTTTGCGACACAGCTTGGTGCGACTGTAACCTATGGTATGCAGGAAGTGATGACGATGGGGAATCCCTGCATCAATCTGGATAACCGCGCGCAGAAAATAACAAAGGAAGCAGCAGTGCAGAATGTAAAGGAAAAATTGCAGATTTATTATCCGATGTTCCGGAAAAGCGAGAGCTATCAGAAGCTAACACCGTATGTGGGCGAAATGCAGACAGAATTTCAGAAGCTGCAATGCGTGGATGAAACCGCAAGCTTTTGGGTTATCAAAGGTGTGCGTCTGTTCCTTGTGGATAAAGCAACGGGCGAGATTTATTATAAGCTGGGAGAAAGCGGCACGGGAAGTGGCTCTTATATTGAAACAATTGGAAAATTAGAGGAAACATATGAGGATTTGTTTGAAAATATGTTGCTTTGTGGCTAAGATTTACTTCTGTTGGTGGAAAGGCTGCTCTTACCTTAGGTTAAAATAAACTGAAGTAGAACATATAAATAAATTTAGTTTTATGTCTAAATGAAAAGTGAATAGAGAGTTGCTTCCATTTGGGATGGAGGTGAAGAGGATGTCCTTTCGACAGAAAAGATATATGTAGAGGAATTGGGTGTTTCATACCAAAAGACAGGTAGATTCGATTTATCGGGGTGCTCTATTTTAAAAAGTCAGTATTGAGTTGAAAAATGCAAATACGGTGCGTAATTTTGTACCTGTTTTTGCAAATAAAACGGATTTACAGCTTTATACACAAGATGGGAAATTGATTGAGGATGAGGTATTTCCAGCCTTTTTGTGTATAGATAATCAGCTTTATATTAGTGCAGATGCATTAGCAAAAAGCATGAGTATGGAGCACACTTTAGATGGATATGGTTATGGGGATGGAGTTTTTAGAAAAAAATAGAATAAAACAAAAGCTTGTTGTAGGAGGAGGATTTTTCGAATTGCGGAATGGTGATTAGGATATCTATGAAAACAATCTAATAATATCATACAAGAACCAAGATGCAGTGGAGGCGTATACGAAAGCGAAAGCGGCGATTATGCAATTGCAGAAATGGGATGATATGTCTGCGGAAAGAAGGGATATTTGTGAAAGCGTGCTGGGATGTTTTTTTGATATTGTGAATTGGATGTTAATAGCAAGAGACACGGTTTATCCCGTGGGAAGAAATAGGAATTGAACTTAGTCGGACAGAAATGTCCGCTTTTTTCGTTATGCTCCCGTGGGTTATTGGTTGCTTTTGCCATACAAGTTTGAAATAGCCATAACTTGGGGTGAGACCTATCAGAAATGAACCGGTCAGCCGATATCTTTGGCAGCCACCAAGAATCCTCCTGCTTTAGCTGTGTGGAGTGTCAAAGCTTGTAACAAAATATATACCGGCTACCGTTTGTGCGATTTTGTACTGATTCGACTAACAAGAAAACAAGGACGTTCATCAAAAAGAAAGAGCGTCCTTGTATTTTTGTTTGCCGTTTTTCAGTTAATTTTATAAGTTTTTTTGCGTGTTACAGATATTTCATCATAACCCGAAGCAAAACATTCATATCGATAGGCTTAGCAACATGGTCATTCATGCCTGCCTCCAGTGCGGCCTGCCGATCCTCAGAAAAAGCATTCGCCGTCATTGCAAGAATGGGAATTTCCGCTTTTTTCCGATCTTCCATCTGTCTGATTTTTTTCGTTGTCTCATAGCCGTTTAGAATCGGCATTTGCACATCCATCAGAATCAAGTCATAATAGCCATCCTCTGCGTGACTGAGCATATCCACACACGCTTGGCCATTTGCGGCGTGCTCCACAAGAAAGCCTGCCCCCTTTAAAAGCTCTAATGCAATTTCCGCATTCAGTGCATTATCCTCGGCAAGCAAAATGCGGCGGGGCTTTTCTTTTGAGAGAGAGGGCTTCTTGGTTTCTTGCTTTCCATAAACATCCTTTTTTTCTGCAATATAAAAAGGAAGGGTTATTGTGATTTTTGTGCCGATGTTTTGCTTGCTTTCCACTTGAATCGTTCCTTCCATCAGCTCAATAATGGATTTTACGATAGGCAACCCAAGCCCTGTACCCAGAACCTCATTTTTTGCAGAGGTTTCCTCTCTGGAAAATTCCTCAAAGATATGGGAAAGAAACTCCTCGCTCATGCCAATGCCTGTATCCGTGCAAGTGAAAACATACTGCGCCTGTTTATCATCGGATGCCGCCTCATTGAGCGATATATGGATGGTATGTCCGCTTGGCGTATATTTGATTGCGTTGCTCACGATATTTAATTGGATTTCTTGCAATCTTGTTTTATCGCAAATGGCATACTTATGTCGGATATGGATTTCTTCGGAATAATGAAGTCCCTTCTTTTGAATATCCGATTCAAAAACAGTATACAAAGAGTGGAACAGTGCCTCCATATCCTCGGCCTCTAATCGCAGGGTGGCTGTTCCGCTTTCGATGCGGGCAATCTCCAAAACCTGATTGATGATTGTCATTAGGAGGTTACCGGAGGATTGCAGCTTTTTCAAATACACAGAGGCCTTTTTTTCATCCTGTAAATGCTTTTCCAAAAGGTCGGAAAAACCGATGATTGCATTCATTGGCGTGCGGATATCGTGGCTCATGTGAAAAAGAAATTTCGTTTTTGCCTCATTCGCAAGTCTTGCCTGTTCGGTTGCCTTTTGCAGCTCATCGATATACTGCTTTTCCCGATATTTTTTGCTGTAAAGCTGATAAAAAATAGTAGCAGTCATTATGGAGAGAATCAACGAAAAAATGCCTGCAATTACCCACCAGACAGTCGGAATCCATCCGGCAGTCGGGGCAATATTCACATACCAAGTATCATTGGGAATCCCACATTCAACGGTAAGGCAATTTTGGGGCATATCTTTTTGGCTCTGTGCCAAAGTGATTTTTTCGCCTGTTTGGCTGTTTTTTGCCCATATTTCATAGCAATAGGAGGCATCGCTTAAGCGCTCCAAGCCGATTTTATCAATAAACTCATCCCAGTCGATTACCATGATAACGAAGCCCCAGAAGGTGCGGTTGCCAGAAGCATCGGTTTGATAGACCGGATCGAAAAGCAATGCACCGTAGCCGCCCTGTTTTAATGCATAAGGGCCGCCGATGGTATACCCCTTGGTTTGCTTTGCCCGCTGTGCGTCATAATTTCGTTCATGCTCCGTCAGAATATTCATGCCCAGAACCGTTTCATTTTCCTGCTTGGGATAAATTTCCGTTATGATTCCCTGCGGTGCCAGCTCGTATGCTTTGATAATGTTGTTATGATTCGGAATCAGTTGCGCAAGCTTGGAAAAGGTATTTTCATTCAGCTCATAGCCTGAGTTAATCATGTTTTCCAAGAAATCGGAAAGAGCTACATATTGAACAAGGTGTGCGTTGATGCGTTTTACTGTGCTTTGTGCCGTATAGGTTGCACTCATTTTCATTTCTTTTTCCGTATAATTAAAAAATGCCCGGCTGAGAAGGAGCGCAAGCAGGAAAGCGAAGATTCCGACAAACAGACAGTATATTTTGGCTCTTTTTACGGCGGTGCTGCATTTATCCATTTCGGGGTACTCCTTTTAGAATAGTATTTTTACGAGATAAATAATCATATTTTCGATGATAGAAACTCATTTACCAAAATATACCATAACATAAATTTTATGAACACGTCAACAGATGGATAAATGAAAATGACACGGTAGAATACTGAAAAAATCTGTCGAAATGTGTCTGTGTTTGCCAAAAATAAATAATTGTTGTGAAAGGTTTGAATATGAATTTAGGAGCTTTTCAGGATTGTTCTAAATTGAGCTATACATTGTTAATGAAGATAATTTTAATGATTGTATTTTGGAAAATTATTGATATAATTTAAAATTGATTTGTATGCGGCTTTTAGGTGCTACGCACCCAAGCAGGCAACTTATACAAAGAATTTTTTCATGGTTTTATGGAAAGAGAGGTTTTAGAAAGTGAGGAAAAGAATAGTATCATGTGCAATGGCATTTCTGATGGCCTTTACGCTTATGCCATGCGCTGCTTTTGCAGGGGAGGCTTCTGCGGAAGGACAGGTGGAAAGCCTTGAGGCAGAAAAACCTGCGGAGGATGACGCATTTGGAGAGGGCGGATTGGATGAGGCGTTTTTCGCCGAGGATGAGGATTCTCTGATTGGCACACTGGAGGCGGATGAAGAAAGTGCAGCATTTGCGGTTTCTGCTAATACAGTGATTTACCTTGACCAGCAGCATGGCGCAGATGAAAACGACGGACTGAGCGAAGCGACTGCTGTAAAGACGATTGAAAAGGCAAACAAGCTTGCAAATGAAAAGAATATCAATGATATTTGTCTTTCGAGTTTTTATAAGGTCACGGGGGCAGAAGTTTGGGACCTTGGTGGAAAGACACTGCACCGCTATAAGATCGGCGGCTATATGATAGAGCTCGCCGATGCGTCCGCCTCGCTGACACTGAGTAACGTTGTAATTGACGGCGCGGAGTACAGCGTGGATGCAACACACGCAGCGGAGACCGATTCGATCATCAAGGCGGCGAACGGCGGCACCATCGTGCTGAAAAGCGGAGCCATCTTGGAAAACAATAAAGCGGCTCAGTTTGGTTCCGGCATTTTGGCGATCAATGGTGTCAAGATAACAATGGAGGACGGAGCTGTCATTCGTAATAACACAAATAGGAACTATGAATTGGGCGGCGGCATTTTGCTTGGCAATGGCAGTACCTTTACCATGAACGGCGGCGAAATTAGCGGAAATACAGCAAATGGTGGCGGCGGCGTTGCAATCATTGGCTCAACTATGGTCATGAATGGTGGCAAAATTTCAAACAACAGTACCTATAAAACAACCGGACAAGGCAGCTATGGTGCAGGGGTTTATGTTGCCGACTATGCCAATGCAAGTGGCGGCGATATATTGTTTAAGCCTAAACCTGCTTCCTTTGAAATGAACGGCGGCAAAATTACCGGGAATAAGGCACTTGACTACGGTGGCGGTATTCTTACCTTTCCACAGCAAAGCAAAAAAATTACAATCAATATTAAAAACGGCGAAATTTCCGAAAATCAGGTGACGGAAGGAAGCGGCGGTGCAATCGCAGCATTCTTCGGCGTAACCGAACTGAATATTAACGGTGGCACACTGACAAAAAACAGTGCTAAGAATTACGGCGGCGGTGTTTTTCTGTATGACGCAACGAATGTAACGATTTCCGGCGGTACAATTTCCGAAAACAAAGCCTCGCAGGGCGGTGGCGTATACTTATGGCCAACATCCGCTGCTAATCAAACCGGCGGTTCCATTGAAAACAATGTTGCAAATGCAGGCGGCGGTGTTTGTGGCGGCACCTATACCATGACAGGCGGTGTCATCAAGGATAATAACAATTCTCTGACCGAGGAAGCACGGCGTTCGACCAGAGGTGACGGTGTTTATGTAGGCACTGCCTTTAATCTAGGGGATGCTGCAGAAATCAGCACGAATAATGATGTTTATTTAGAAGAAGGTTTGAGTGTAGCAAAAGAAGGACGCTATATCAATGTGATTTCTCCTTATACAGGTGCAAGCACTGCGAAACCAATTCAAATCCACAGTGAAAATGTAACGGTGGAAGAAACGGAAATCGGCACACAGCTTGTTCGGTATACAGCCGTTGCGGGCGGCGAAGCTGCGGCGGCACAGGCGGATGCAAACGATATTTTCGTACCAAGCTGGAAAATGCAGAAGGGCTTGGTTATTGGGCAGAGCAAAGCGGCAGGAAAGACGGACTGGATGACCTATGTGCCATCTATCAGGATTCAGTATCAGTGGGTTAGCACAGATAACCCCTCTGATGTGACACCACCTGCGGATGATTATATCCGTACCGGTACAGCCTATACAGCAAAGGCACAGGAGGCAACCCATCAGGGATATAGCTTCAAAGGCTGGTTTACGGATGATGCATGCACACTTAGCTATACAGATGGTACTGTGTTGAGTACAGATACGATTCTTTACGGCAAGTGGGAAAAAATCGCAACACCGCCTTCTTCCGGTGGCGGCGGCTCCCATGTGACAAAATATTATATTTTGCATTATGAATCTAATGGCGGCACAAAATACGAGGATGAAAAATATAAAAAAAACACAGTTGTTATTCTTGATAAGATTCCCAAAAGAGTTGGATATACCTTTACGGGTTGGTATGCAGACAAAGAGCTGACGGATAAAATCACAAAAATCAAAATGACGAGTGATAAAACCGTTTATGCAGGCTGGCAGGCAACAGATGTTCCAAATTACTTAAATAATGAAAATCATTTTGCGTATATCGTTGGCTACGAGGATGGAACAGTCAGACCGAATGCGAATATCAGTAGGGCCGAGGTTGCGGCAATCTTCTTCCGTCTTTTGAAGGATGATGTGCGGGATGATAACCTCACAGCAAATAGCGTTTTTACAGATGTTGCGTTTGGAAAATGGTATAACAAATCCATTTCCACGATGGCGAAAATCGGCATTGTAAAGGGACGTACAGCAAATGCCTTTGCGCCGAATGCACCTATCACAAGAGCGGAATTTGCGGCAATTTGTTCTCGTTTCGACCGAAGCAATGTCGAGATAAAGAGTGATTTTAACGATATCTCCGGACATTGGGCGGAAAATGAAATCAGACGTGCGGCCTCTCTGGGCTGGATACAGGGCTATACAGACGGCTCCTTTAAGCCAGACCAAAACATCACAAGAGCCGAGGCGGCATCCATGATTAACCGTATGCTGCATAGACTGCCTGAAACGGTGGATGATTTGCTGGATGGCATGATTCAATGGCCGGATAATCAGCCGAGCGATTGGTATTACATCAATATGCAGGAGGCAACAAATAGCCATGATTTTAAGCAGAAAGGCGAAATCAATGAGTATTGGACAAAGCTGACTGCAAATCCCGATTGGGATAGATATAGATAATATTTCGACATAATAGCAAATAGCCAATCAGCAAACAAGGACGTTCAGTGAAAATGAGCTCCCTTTCGGGTTGAGAAGTGAAATGATAAAATCACTGGATACTTGGAAGGGAGCATTGTTACAATGCAAAATGTCGAGGAGGTACAATAAATGGAAAAGCTACCGCTCATTGACTACTTAGCACAGAAAGCCCGTTGCACTTATATTAGTGATTTACGAAAATTAAAAAGGACAATAAAATTTGATTTGATTGATGTAGTAGAGCAGATACCGGAAGAAGCCTATTCTATGGATGATTGAAATGAGGCTTTGATGTATATGAGTAATCGTGAAGCACGGTATTCCTCATTCACTGCTAAAGAAGAAATTCTTGAATTTTTGAAATATGATGTAGAGACTGATTGAAAAACATATACCGACTCCCAATCGTTAGGCTTAAAAGAAAGATTGGGAAGTCGGTATTTTATTGTGCAAAAAACTTGGTTTTTCGGGTAAGAAGAAGCGTGCATCTTATTCACGCAATCAATAAATATTATGACGGATGTTGCAATATTTCGGTGTAAAAAATGTATACATAAAGACAATGTTCGTTGTAATTTTTGTAATATAGTGGTATACTATGTTAAAATTAGGATAACGGAGGTGTGTGTGATGTACCGAATTGCTATGGAAAAGCTATTAAAATGGAAACAAAGTAAACGTCGTAAGCCTTTGATTATTGAAGGGGCTCGTCAGGTTGGCAAGACATGGCTAATGAAAGAGTTTGGTAAGCAGGCTTATGCGGATACTGTATATATCAACTTTGATTCTAATTCAAGAATGGCAGAGCTATTTGCCTCCGATTTGGATACGAAACGCTTAATTATGGGGATAGAGTTGTATGTCGGACGAAAAATCAACTCAGAAAACTGTTTACTGATTTTTGATGAAGTGCAGGAGGTGCCAAGAGCGCTATCATCTCTTAAGTATTTTTATGAAAATGCACCACAGTATCATATTATATGTGCAGGCTCATTGCTCGGCATTGCCCTACATCAAGGCACATCGTTTCCTGTTGGCAAGGTTGATTTTTTAAAGCTCTATCCGCTTTCCTTCAAGGAGTTTTTAATGGCAACCGATAAAGAGCAATTTGCTGAATTGCTTGAGAATCTGGACTTTGAAATGATTACAAGCTTTAAGCAAACTTATATTGATGCATTGAAGCAGTATTATTTTATCGGCGGTATGCCAGAGGCGGTACAAAGCTTTGTAGAAAATAAGGACTTTAATGAGGTTCGATATATTCAAAAGAGAATTCTGGAGGCTTATGAACAGGATTTCTCAAAGCATGCTCCCAACGAAATTGTTCCGAGATTGCGTATGTTATGGAACAGCATCCCGTCTCAGCTGGCGAAAGAAAACAAAAAATTTATTTATGGGCTGGTACGAGAAGGGGCTCGTGCAAAGGAATATGAAACAGCAATGCTGTGGCTTAGCGACTGTGGTCTGATCCATAAGGTTAGCCGTGTCAATGCAGTGGGCATTCCTTTGCGTGCGTATGAGGATTTGAAGGCATTTAAACTCTTTGTAGTAGATGTAGGGCTTCTTAGCTGTATGGTTGGGCTTCGGCAGAAAACCTTACTGGATGGGAATGACCTTTTTGTAGAGTTCAAGGGAGCCCTTACAGAGCAATATGTTTGTCAGCAGCTTAAAAATATGGAGGATTTAGAGATTTGTTACTACACGAATGATAGGGGATCTTGTGAAGTTGACTTTGTTGTTGATACAGGCGAGCGGATTGTTCCTGTTGAAGTAAAGGCAGAGGTAAATCTTAGAGCCAAGAGCCTGAAAACGTATTATGAAAAGTTTTCACCGGAGGTTTCTGTGCGTACATCCATGGCGGACTATAAAAAAGAAGGGTGGCTTCTGAATTTGCCGCTATATGCGATAGATCAAATTGTGCGATTCTAAATCATAAGGTGTTAGGGTATTGTGATTAGCAGAAATATGATATATACTGCATTAGGAGTAAAATTCAATATATTCAGATTTTTCCCGGTGTCATTGAGAATGGCATCGGGATTTTTCTATTTCCGGATATTTCCAAAAGATTTTTCGGTGTTCGCCTTGTCAATAGCAGCTTGATATGCTATAACAAAAAGAGAACAAACATTCGTTATAGTAAAGAATATATGTTTGCTTTTGGGGGTGGGTGTATGGAAAGAACGTATTTATGCTGTGATTTAAAAAGCTACTATGCTTCTGTCGAGTGCATTGACCGAGGGCTTGATCCGATGGCAATCAATCTTGTGGTGGCTGATGCGGCACGCACGGATAAAACGATTTGCCTTGCGGTATCGCCTGCCTTAAAGTCCTTTGGCCTATCCGGCAGACCGAGGCTGTTTGAGGTCAAGCAGAGAGTGCGTGACATTAACTACGAAAGGCGGATGAGGCTTCCGTCAAAGGCGTTTTGGGATAAGTCCTGTGATTTGCGGGAGCTACAGAACGATCCAACCTTGGAGCTGGACTATATCATTGCTCCGCCCAGAATGAGACGGTACATGGAGGTGAGTGCGAAGATACACGGTATTTTTCTAAAGTATTTTTCGGCAGAGGATATTCATGTTTACAGCATTGACGAGGTCTTTGTCGATTTAACCGCATATCTTCCGTTTTATCGGCTTTCGGCGCACGCACTGGCGGAAAGGGTGGTAAATGCGGTGTTTCAAACAACAGGAATCACAGCCACAGTTGGCATTGGCACAAATCTGTATCTGGCGAAGATTGCTATGGATATTCTGGCGAAAAAAATGCCCGCAGATGAGAAGGGGATGCGGATTGCGGAGCTGGATGAAATGTCATACCGCTATGAAATGTGGGCGCATGAGCCAATTCAGGATTTTTGGCGTGTGGGCAGAGGCTACACGAAAAAGCTTCATGCCGCAGGCTTATACACCATGGGGGATATCGCAAGATATTCCCTCAGCAAAAGAGGAGAGGATAAGCTATATCAGCTTTTTGGCATCAATGCAGAGCTATTGATTGATCATGCGTGGGGCTGGGAGCCGTGTGCGATTGCGGATGTAAAGTCCTATCAGCCGAGGAGCAACAGCATAAGCTCCGGACAAGTGCTGCAATCTCCCTATACGGCAGAAAAAGCGAAAATCATTGTGCGGGAAATGGTGGATCGGCTTGTGCTTGATTTGGTAAATAAGGGGGTTGTCACAAATCAGTTTGTGCTGACGATTGGATATGATAAGGAAAGTCTGACGAACCCAGAGGTAAGATATACGGGAGAGGTGGTGCGGGATGCTTACGGCAGGGAAATACCGAAGCACGCACATGGCACAGCGAATCTGGAGGGATATAGCAGCTCTTCCAAGGAAATTGTAGAGGCGGTGCTGCAGCTATATGACCGCATTGTGAATCAAGAGCTTCTTGTGCGAAGGGTAACGATTGCGGCGTGTCATGTGATTGCTCAGGATGCAGTGAAGAAGGAGCCGAAGCAGCTGGATTTATTTACGGATGCCGAAGAATCGGAAAAACAGAGGAAAAAGGCGGAGGCACGCCGAAAAGAAAAGCAGCTGCAAAAAGCCATTTTGCAGATTCAAAAGAAATACGGAAAAAACGCAGTATTAAAAGGAACAAATCTCTTGGAAGGTGCAACCATGAAGGAACGGAACAACCAAGTGGGCGGCCATCAAGCATAATGGGAGGGGAAAAACAATGAATGACAATAGGTATGAGGACATTATCCATCTGCCGCATCATCAATCGGATTGCAGGCCGAAAATGTCGGTGCGAGATAGAGCGGCGCAGTTTGCACCCTTTGCGGCATTGGTCGGTTATGAGCAGATGGTACAGGAGACAGAGGGTGTTCTTTTGGCGGATAGACGGAGAATGCTGTCGGAGGATGAAAAGAGCGGTTTAGACCGAAAAATGCAGATATTGCAGGAACAGATAGGTGTTCATCCGGAAATAGAAGTAACCTATTTCACTGAAAATGAAATGGGCGGTGCTTATGCGGTCTATGCCGGTAGGGTAAGGCGGATTGAGGATGTTCCCACAGCCATTGTGTTTATGGATGGCAAGCGGATATGGGTAGGGGATATTGCTTGTATGGAGAGTGAGATTTTTGAGCGATATGAGCTTTGACTGGGATACGCAGTGTTTTATGATGTGTGGAGGCAACAAATAAGGTGTCATTTATTATGAATTGGGCAAGAATCAATAAGCGTTGACAGAGCAAATTTCCTGTGATACTCTAAAGGAGAAAGATGATTAGGTATCGAGGCGTTTGACCGAGATAAATGGTTTAAGGATAGGAAAGCGTTATTATTTTTGTGTCTAAAAGGCATAAATGTAATAGCGCTTTTTTTGTATTTTTTTATAGCAGGATGGACTTCAGATATTTCAAGAGCTGTGTATTTACGTTGGAAGGATTATGATTTCGCAGGAGAGTATCATTGATAAGAAAGGAGAGGGAAAATGTAATGTATCGACATCCCTTATACCTCTTTATGCTGGCGGATGTGGATTATCTGCATCAGATGGAGCTGACAATGGCAGAGGATAGAACATTTGATACTGTTTGTGTAAATCCGGAGGATTTAAAATAGAACAAATGTTTGGAAATTTTCTGTATTCGCTACACAACACCTTTAGTTTGTGCTATAATTTCCGTGTGAAAGATATACAAGCGATACGGCTGTTTTGTATGTTATGATGTGGTATCTTGTATTATTTTATTGTAAAAAAGAAAGTCTGTGACCGAAATTCGAAGTTGCCTAAAATCAGAGCAAATTCGGAATATGTCACGGCTCAAGAATTCGAATTTTTTGTGTGGTATGATGCTATTTTCATGCTCATCGGGAGGAGGAAAAATGGAGAACAAATTTAAGGTGGTATCGAAATATAAACCGACCGGTGATCAGCCGCAGGCGATTGAAAAAATTGCGGAGGGCTTTCAGAAGGGCTTGAAATTCCAGACCTTGCTGGGGGTAACAGGCTCGGGCAAAACCTTTACGATGGCAAATATCATTGAGAAAATCCAGAAGCCGACCTTGGTCATTGCGCACAATAAAACCCTTGCGGCACAGCTTTATAACGAGCTGAAGGAGTTTTTCCCCGAAAATGCGGTAGAGTATTTCGTCAGCTATTATGATTATTATCAGCCCGAGGCGTATGTACCAAGTACGGATACCTATATCGAAAAGGATTCCTCTGTCAATGATGAAATTGATAAGCTGCGCCATTCCGCCACGGCGGCGCTGGTGGAGCGAGAGGATGTTATTGTTGTTGCCAGCGTTTCTTGTATTTATGGCTTGGGTGACCCTGAGGAATACTACGGCATGATGCTTTCCCTGCGCCCCGGCATGGAGAAGGACAGGGATGAAGTCCTGCGCGCTCTGGTGGAAATGCAGTATGACCGCAATGATCTGAATTTTGAACGAGGTACGTTTCGTGTCCGTGGGGATGTGGTCGAAATTTTCCCGATCGGCTCCTCGGAGCATGCCATTCGTGTGGAATTTTTCGGGGATGAAATCGACCGCATTACGGAAATAGATGTGCTGACAGGCGAAATCATCGGGACAAGAAACCATATCTCGATTTTCCCTGCCTCTCATTATGTCACCGCGCCCGAAAAAATGCAGTTGGCCATTCAGCGGATTGAAAAGGAGCTGGAGGAGCGCTTGGCGGAGCTCAAACGAGAGGACAAGCTTCTGGAAGCGCAGCGATTGGAGCAGCGCACGAATTATGATTTGGAAATGCTCAGAGAAATGGGCTTCTGTACGGGCATCGAAAACTATTCCCGTCATCTTTCTCTGCGCGAAGCAGGCAGCACGCCCTTTACGCTGATTGATTTCTTTCCGGAGGATTTTCTTATCATTGCGGATGAATCCCATGTTTCTATTCCGCAGATTCGATCCATGTATGAGGGAGACCGTTCCCGAAAAACAACTTTGGTGGACTTTGGCTTCCGCCTGCCCTCCGCATTGGATAACCGTCCGCTCAAATTTGCGGAATTTGAAAGCAAAATCAATCAAATGCTATTCGTTTCCGCAACCCCCTCTGTTTATGAAAAGGAGCATTCTCAGAAGACGGCAGAGCAGATTATTCGTCCGACAGGCTTGTTGGACCCCGAAATTTCCGTTCGCCCGATTCATGGGCAGATTGATGATTTGCTTGCCGAGGTCAGAAGAACTACAGAGACAGGGGATAAGGTTCTTGTCACAACCCTGACGAAAAAAATGGCAGAACGCCTGACGGATTACCTGCGTGAAGCAGGGGTGCGCGTGCGCTATCTCCATTCGGATATTGATACATTGGAGCGTCTGGAAATCATTCGTGATCTGCGTATGGATGTGTTTGATGTGCTGGTCGGCATCAACCTTTTGCGTGAGGGTCTGGATATCCCCGAGGTCAGTCTGGTTGCCATTCTGGATGCAGATAAGGAGGGCTTCCTGCGTTCCGAAACCTCGCTGATTCAGACCATTGGGCGTGCGGCAAGAAATGCCAAGGGGCGCGTCATTATGTATGCCGATGTCATGACAGAAAGCATGGATAGGGCGATTACGGAAACCAACCGCCGCCGCTGCCTTCAGCAGGCGTATAATGAGGAGCATGGCATCATTCCGCAGACCATTCAGAAAAAGGTGCATGATGTCATCCAGATTACGAAGGCCGCAACGGAGAAGCAGAAATTCGGTCTGGAAAAGGACCCCGAATCCATGAGCGAAAAGGAATTGAAGCAGCTGATTGCAAAGCTGGATAAGGAAATGAAGCATGCCGCACTGGAATTGCAGTTTGAACGTGCGGCAGAGCTGAGAGATAAAATTTTGGAAATCAAGAAATTATTGTAAGAACTTGGGCAATCCTCTGAAAAGGGATATCCCAAGAAAAGGAGATGCTATGAAGGATAAGATTGTAATAAAGGGTGCGAGAGCGCATAATCTGAAAAATGTTGACCTCACCATCCCCAGAGATCGGCTGGTTGTCTTTACGGGGGTGAGCGGCAGCGGCAAAAGCTCTCTTGCTTTCGATACGATATATGCAGAGGGACAAAGACGCTATGTGGAGTCGCTCTCCTCCTATGCAAGGCAGTTTTTGGGGCAGATGGAAAAGCCGGATGTAGACCTCATCGAGGGGCTTTCTCCTGCCATCTCCATTGACCAGAAAACAACGAGCCATAACCCCCGTTCCACTGTCGGTACGGTAACGGAGATTTATGATTATCTGCGTCTGCTCTACGCAAGAATCGGGATTCCCCATTGCCCGAAATGCGGCAAGGAAATCAAAAAACAAACCATCGACCAGATTGTAGACCGCATTATGGAGCTGCCCGAGCGGACGAAGCTACAACTGCTGGCACCCGTGGTGCGCGGCAGAAAGGGCGAGCATGTCAAGCTGCTGGAGGATGCAAAAAAGAGCGGCTATGTGCGTGTGCGCGTGGATGGAATTTTGTATGACCTTTCCGAAAAAATCGAATTGGAAAAAAATAAAAAGCATAACATAGAAATCGTGGTAGACCGTCTGATGGTAAAGGAAGGCATGCAGATGCGTCTGACCGAATCCATCGAAACGGCATCGGCACTCAGCGGCGGTCTCCTGATTGTGGATGTAAATCAGGGAGAGGATGAGCTGCTGTTCAGCCAGAGCTTTTCCTGCCCCGACTGCGGCGTGGATTTGATGGAAATTGAACCGCGCATGTTCTCCTTCAATAATCCAAGCGGGGCCTGCCCGACCTGTACGGGTCTGGGGATGCAGATGAAGTTTGATGAACAGCTGATTGTGCCGAATGAGGAGCTTAGCATCATGCAGGGCGCAATTACCGCCCCCGGCTATAATTCCGTCAATGCGAGGGGGAGCATGAGTAAGGTTCTCTTTGATGCACTGGCGGCGAAATACGGCTTTTCTCTGGAAACGCCCTTTAAGGATTTGCCCCGAAAAATCAAGGATATTATTTTCTATGGCACGAAGGAAAAGCTGCGCATTACCTACAGCAATGTGCGTGGCACAGGCACCTATGATTATGCCTTTGAAGGGGTCATCAATACTCTGCAGCGCAGATATAACGAAACCTCCGAAGCCATGCGCGCGGAATTTGAGGAATATATGACGAATATCGAGTGTCCCGATTGCCATGGGAAACGCCTGCGTCCGGAGGTGCTTGCCATTACTGTCAACGGGAAGAATATTTCCGAGGTGACGGAGCTTTCTATTGGCAAAATGCAGGAATTCTTCCAAAGCCTGACGCTGACGGAACGGGAAAATATGATTGCGGAACGTATTCTGAAGGAAATCCACGCCAGAGTCGGCTTTTTGATTGATGTCGGTCTGGAATATCTGACGCTTTCCAGAACGGCAGGCACGCTTTCCGGTGGGGAATCGCAGCGTATCCGTCTGGCAACGCAGATTGGCTCCGGTCTGGTCGGCGTAGTTTATATTCTGGATGAACCGAGTATCGGTCTGCATCAGCGGGATAATGATAAGCTGCTTGCAACATTAAAGCACCTGCGTGATATCGGCAACTCTCTGATTGTGGTGGAGCATGACGAGGATACCATGCGCGCGGCGGATTTTGTTGTGGATATCGGCCCCGGTGCAGGGCGCGGCGGCGGTGAAATCGTTGCGGCAGGTAGTGTAGAGGAAATTATGGCAGTGGAGCGCTCCGTAACGGGTGCATATCTCAGCGGACGCAAAAAAATCGAAGTGCCAAAGGAACGCAGACCCTTCGTACAAGACCATAAATTAGTCATCAGGGGCGCGGCAGAAAATAATCTGAAAAACATCGATGTGGAAATTCCGCTTGGTGTGTTTACCTGCGTGACGGGTGTCAGCGGCAGCGGCAAAAGCTCTCTCATCAATGAAATTCTGTATAAGCGTCTGGCGAAGGAGCTGAACAGAGCCAAAACCAGAGCCGGCAGGCATGAGGAAATGCTTGGGCTGGAGAAGCTGGATAAGGTCATCAATATTGACCAGTCCCCCATCGGGCGCACACCCAGAAGCAACCCTGCAACCTATACCGGTCTGTTTGACATGATTCGGGATGTGTTCGCGCAGACAACAGAGGCGAAGGTCAGAGGGTATCAGAAGGGCAGATTTAGCTTTAATGTAAAAGGCGGCAGATGTGAAGCGTGCAGCGGGGATGGTATCGTCAAGATTGAAATGCACTTTCTGCCTGATATTTATGTGCCCTGTGAGGTCTGCCATGGCAAACGCTATAACCGCGAAACCCTAGAGGTAAAATATAAAGGGAAAACCATTTCCGATGTACTGGATATGACGGTCGAGGAAGCATTGCAGTTCTTTGAAAATATTCCCCGTATCAAAAATAAGCTGCAAACCTTATATGATGTCGGTCTTTCCTATGTGCAGCTTGGGCAGTCCTCCACAACGCTTTCCGGCGGTGAAGCGCAGCGCGTGAAGCTGGCAACGGAGCTGAGCCGCAAAAGCACAGGCAAAACGGTCTATATTCTGGATGAGCCCACAACGGGACTGCATACGGCGGATGTGCATAAGCTGGTACAGATTCTGCAAAGGCTGACCGAGGGCGGTAATACGGTTATCGTCATTGAGCATAATCTGGATGTGATTAAAACGGCGGATTATATCATCGACCTTGGCCCTGAGGGCGGCGATGGCGGCGGCACAATCGTTGCAGTCGGCACCCCCGAAGAAATCTGTCGGGTACCTGCTTCCTATACGGGAAAATATCTGAAGCCGCTGCTTGATGCAAAAGTCGAAACAAGCCGAAATCCTGATTTCGACTGAGCATAAGCATAAGCGTATATAGGTTCTTATTGACATTTTGTGAAAAACTAAGTACCATAAGAATAATGAAGTACTATGTGATTTTTGGAGGAAGCTATGGCAAAAGAAAAAGGACCGGTAGCAGACTTTGTGCAGACAAGAAAGCGTATCAACGATTATTTCGGCTGCGAGGGGGATTTCTTCATTCATCCGCTGCTCGATTTTGAATGGGCAGTCAGAGAGGATGAGGATTTTACCTTCCTTTGCTATTGGACAACTGAGGGGAAAAAGATAGATGCCGTTGTAGTAAAAAAAAGCGGTACACCTATGATTTACAAAACGAAGGACTACACCATGGTAGTCGCCATCGACTGCGTGAAGATCGGCTTTATCTTCCGCAACGGAAAAAATCAGACACAGCAGTGAAAACGGGATGCGGATTTTTTGGCAGGTCTGAACGGCTGTCTATCCGCATAAACTGATTTATTGAAAGGATCATTGCTAAGGGAAAATCTTTGGCAAAGCAAAGGGGAGAAAGAGATGCAAATGGAAGGATTGCCGGAAAACAATACTGTTCTGATTGCCGGTAAGATCGTAAAAGGCTGTGTCTTTAGTCATGAGGTATATGGCGAAGGTTTCTATACATTTCAGATTTCTTCTGAACGCCTCAGTGATAAGGAGGATATCCTGCCTGTCACCGTTTCCGAACGGCTGATAGATATGAATTTATTGCAGGTAGGAACAAAAGTTGATATTATTGGACAGTTAAGGAGCTACAATAACTACAACAGTAAAAAAAATCGTCTGGTGCTGACCATCTTCGCGAGGGAGATTTCCCTGCCGGAGGAGGAAGAGGGAAAGAATATCAATCAGGTTTATCTGAATGGTTTTATCTGTAAGCCCCCGATTTACCGTAAAACGCCTTTTGGAAGAGAAATATCCGATATTCTGGTAGCGGTCAACCGCGCCTATAATAAATCGGATTATATTCCCTGCATTGCATGGGGCAGAAATGCCAGATATATCGCAAATCTGGAGGTGGGTGCCAATATCCATATCTGGGGCAGAATGCAAAGCAGAATCTATCAGAAACGCATTGGCGAGGAGGTAGAGGAAAGAGTCGCTTATGAGGTTTCTGTTGCAAAAATCGAGCTGCCGCATAAGGCGGAGCACGAAGCGGAAGAAAAAGGCGCGGACGAGATGGTCTGAAGCAAGAAAAACAGGAGTGAAGATAACGTGAGACAAGGTCAGATTTCAATTTATTATGGTATGGGGAAGGGGAAAACAGCCGTAGCCGTTGGGCGTGGCATGCGCGCCATCGGCGAGGAACAGCGTGTTGTTATGATTCAATTCTTGGATTATCATAACAGCAAGGAAATTGCACTGCTGAAGAAGCTGGAGCCTGATTTCCGTATTTTCCGCTTTGAGAAGGATCGTGCGGCAGAGGATGTGCAGGGGGCTGAAAATGATGAAGCACTGCACAAGGAAATATTCAACGAAATCCGCAACGCGTTTAATTTCGCAAAGAAAATCGTGGATACGGGTGAATGTGAAATGCTTCTGCTGGATGGAATTCTGGAATGTGTGGAAAAAGGATATCTACAGGAATCTGATTTGCATGAGATTATTGGAAAGCGCCCCGATTTTATGGATATCATCCTGACGGGGACGATTCTTCCGGCAGGCATTGCAGGGGAAGCAGAAAATATCTATCAGCTTGTAGCGGAAAAGGAAAAAGAATAAAAAAGAAAATCCTCTGAGATTCCATCTCAGAGGATTTTTTGTGCTTATTGCAGAACTTCCTTCATAGTATATAGACCGGCAGGCTTGCCTGCCAGGAATTTTGCCGCCTTCACTGCACCAACGGCGAAAACCTCGCGAGAGGTTGCGCGATGGGTCAGTTCAATGACTTCATCTCTGCCGGCAAAAATGACATCATGCTCGCCGACGATATTGCCGCCGCGCACTGCATGAATCCCGATTTCGGTTTTTTCTCTTTTTTCACGCACCTGAGAACGATCATATACATAATGATACCGTTCCTCCATTGCCTGATTGATGGCATCTGCCAGAGCCATTGCGGTGCCGCTGGGGGCATCAATCTTCTGATTGTGGTGCTTTTCCACGATTTCAATATCGAAGCCGCTTTCTGCCAGAATGACTGCCGCACGCTGTACCAAATCCAGTAACAGATTTACGCCAACAGACATATTCGCGGATTTCAGAATCGCAACCTCCTTGCTTGTTTCCTGCATCAGCGCGGTGGTTTCCTCGGATAATGCTGTGGTGCAGAGCACAACAGGGATTTTTTTTGCCTTGGAAAATGCCAGAAGGGCAGGAACTGCCTTTGCTGTGGAGAAGTCAATGATGACATCCCCTGCAACATCGCAGGCTTCGCAGTTGGGGAATACAGGGAAATCCAACGCAGGGGTGGTGGGGTCTATGCCTGCCACAACCTGACAATCCGGTTCGTTTTTCACTAATTCGGCTACAACGTGACCCATTTTGCCACCGCAGCCGTGAATGATTACATTTACCATAATTTACTCCTTTCTCGTGAGGCGCTGCCTCACACTCCGCCAAGGGAGTCACTCCCTTGGAACCCGATACCGCAGCACCAATACTTGGTGCTGCAAAATCAAGGCAAGCATACAATCCTCACAAGGGATATGGAACAACGTCATTAAATCATTATTTGCTGTAATTTCTCTGACGCACAACCTCATACATCAGCAGTGCTGCCGCAACAGAGGCATTTAAAGAAGAAATTTTTCCATACATCGGGATAGATGCGGTGAAATCGCAGTTTTCCTTCACCAATCTGCTGACACCCTCACCCTCACTGCCAATCACCAAACCGATAGGGCCTTTCAGATTGGTATCGAAATGGTCATTTTCGCCCATATCCGCACAGGCAAACCAAAGCCCCTCCTTCTTGAGCTGCTCCATGGTTTTCACGAGATTCGTCACCTTTGCCACAGGCATATATTCTATCGCGCCTGCGGAGGTTTTTCCGACTGTTGCATTCAGCCCGACGGAGCGACGCTTCGGGATAATCACGCCATGCGCGCCGGCACATTCCGCCGTTCTGAGAATCGCGCCCAGATTATGCGGATCCGTGATACCATCCAGAAGGATGATAAAGGGGTCTTCTCCCTTTGCTCTTGCCGCCGCAAGAATATCCTCCACCTCTACATAATCATGCGCGGAAACCAGCGCGATCACGCCCTGATGGTTCTTTGTCTGGGAAAGCTCGTCCAGCTTCTGGCGGCTTACCTCCTGAATGACAACGCCTTTTTCTGCCGCCTGTGCAACAATCCGCTTAATCGTGCCCTCCACGTTGCCCTTCTGCACCATAATCTTTTCGATATCTCTGCCGCTGCGCAGCACCTCCAGCACGGCATTTCTGCCCTCCAGCTGATTTTCGTTCCATTCTCTTTCCCGTCTTTTTTCTCGTTCCAAAAACGCCCCTCCTCGCCTATATTTTACGGTTTCATTCATACAGCATAAAGCCGAGGGGACTTTCAGAGGCATTCCGCCCCTCCCTTCGGCTTTGTTTTTCAGTTACTTTTCCAATTTTTCTGCCATTCCCAGCTTAAACAGCTCTACAACTCTCTCTTTTTCTCCCTTGAGATAAAGGTAGCCGAACAGCGCTTCTAAGCCTGTCGCATGGCGATAATCCATCAAATCTGCATTTTTCGGCACAGTGAAGGATTTTGCATTGCGCCCTCTGCGGAACACATCCGCCTCCTCCTCTGTCAGAATATCCTGAATCCGATAATACATTTCTGCCTGCGCCTTTGCATTGACAATGGCTCTTGCTTTTTTATGCAGCTTATTCACAGGGGCATTGCCGTCCGTCAAAACAGTCAGCCGCACCAAAACCTCAAATACCGCATCCCCGATATGTGCAAGTGCAAGGGAATTATATTCTCTTGGGTTCAGTATGCTCCGTCCGCCTAAAACCACATCCAGTTCTTCCAAATTCATAGCTTAGCCTCTGAACCACTGTACGCCCTGACGGGTATCCTTAATGGTAATGCCCATCGCTGCCAGCTCATCTCTGATGGCATCCGCCTTTGCAAAATCCTTTGCCTTCTTTGCTTCGGTTCTTTCGGCAATCAGTGCTTCAATCTTTGCAACATCCTCATCGGATACTGCTTCCTCTGCCACTTCGGCAACGCCCAGAACACCGCACAGGTGATCCAGCATATCCTGAATTTTTTCTGCAAATTCCTTGGATGCGCCTGCCTTGATTTCTGTATTGGAGAAACGCACCAGCTCATAGATGGCGGAAACGGCATCCGCTGTATTGAAGTCATCATCCATCGCTGCTTCAAACTGCTCCTTGTAGCCGTTCAGCTCTGCCTCTTTTGCAGCTTCCTCCGCTGTCATTTTAGTATCTGCTACATTCTTGATATAGAAATTCAGTTCTTTTCTTGCATTTTTAATTCTTTCCAGACCGTTCTGGCAAGCCTTCATCAGTTCATCGCTGAAGTTGATGGGGCTTCTGTAGTGACCGTTCAGAATGAAGAAACGGATAACCTCATAAGGGAAATGCTTTGCAATATCTCTTACGGTGAAGAAGTTGCCCAGAGATTTGGACATTTTTTCATTATCAACGGTAATAAAGCCATTGTGCAGCCAATATCTTGCAAAGGTACAGCCGTTTGCTGCTTCGGACTGTGCGATTTCATTTTCATGGTGAGGGAAAATCAAATCCTCGCCGCCTGCGTGGATATCAAAGGTATCCCCCAGATGATGCTTGGACATAACGGAGCATTCGATATGCCAACCGGGTCTGCCCTCGCCCCAAGGGGATGTCCAGCTGGGTTCGCCCTCTTTTTTGGGCTTCCACAGAACGAAGTCTGTCGGATTTTTCTTTGCATCATCAATCGTAACACGCTCAGATGCACCCGCAATCAGCTCATCCAGATTTTTTCTGGAAAGCTTGCCATATTCAGGGAATTTCTTTGTATCATAATAAACAGTGCCATGGTCCTCATACGCAAAGCCCTTATCAATCAGGGTCTGCACCATTGCGATAATACCGTCCATTTCCTCTGTTACGCGAGGGTGTACGGTTGCTCTTTTTACATTCAGACCATCTGCATCGCGGAATGCTTCTTCAATGTATTTATTAGAGATTTCCGCCATGGTTTTGCCTTCCTTATTGGCTCTGTTGATGATTTTGTCATCAACGTCCGTGAAGTTCTGCACATAGGTAACCTCGTAGCCCTTATATTCCAGATAGCGTCTTACCGTATCAAAAACAACGTAGGGTCTTGCGTTGCCGATATGGATATAATCGTACACGGTAGGGCCGCAAACGTACATTTTTACCTTGCCTTCCTCCATGGGTACGAATTCTTCCTTCTGTCTTGTCATGGTATTATATAATTTCATGGGAATTCACCTTTCCTTCTTCCTAATCTATCAAAATAGTATAACACAAAAATCCGATTTTTGCCGTATTTTTCTTTTCTTTTTCCGGAAAAACATATCTTTTCTGCGAATCAGATTGCTCTTCTCTTTATATGCCCTGTCAGCTGTTCGGGGGCAACCGGCGGAATCCGCACGCCGTCCTTGCGCACAATCATAACAGGAGAGCCGACAGCGGTTACATTGGGAGGCAAATCCTGCGTTACCACAGAGCCTGCACCAATTTTTGTATTCGCGCCGATGGTAACAGGACCAAGCACAATCGTGCCTGCGCCAATCATAACATTATCCTCAACGGTCGGGTGACGTTTGTTTTTCTGCTTGCCAGTGCCGCCCAGCGTTACCCCGTGGTACAGCATAACATTATCCCCGATTTCTGCGGTTTCCCCGATAACAATGCCTGCGCCGTGGTCAATAAAGAAGCGCTTGCCGATGGTTGCGCCGGGGTGAATCTCAATCCCTGTCAGAAAACGGGACAGCTGTGACACAAAGCGTGCAGGCACCAGCAGACCCTTTTTATACAGGCTGTGCGCAATGCGATGGTTTACCACTGCCCAGAAGCTGGGGTAAAGCAATACCTCAATCGCACTTTTAAACGCAGGGTCTTTTTCTTTTATCACTGCAACAGATTCTTTCCAAAATTCCTTCAACATATCAAAATTCCTCCTAAAACGATATCCATAGTGTGCTTTTATCAGAACGCCCTGCTGCTTACACAGAGGGCTTGCTACACACTTCCGTCCGTCTCGGTCCTTCGATAAATTGCATGCACAGGCAGCCAATCAGCCCCCGATTTCCGCTTTTTTCCTTCCAAGAAGCCATCTGGCTCACCTCCCTTTTGGAATGACATATTTGTCCTTCTGCTCGTTTTTTTGTAATAAAAAACGCCTTTGCAAAAATATGCAAAGACGAAAAATATCGCGGTTCCACTTTACTTAGACGGCATCTAAAAATACCATCTCACCTCAATGACTGTAACGGTGTCAACGGATACAGGCTACTCTCAGTTCGCCCGCTCAGTTCAGGAACGCACTTCATCCTCCCCCAGTCTGTAAACGGCTTACACCCAATGTATTTTAAGGTAGTGACAATCAAATTTATGCCAAAGCATAAACTCAAATCTCACCGCCTTTCACCAAGGCCGTTATTCTCTGTCAGGTGGATTGGAAAATCACCATTTCCCAAGAGGATTACTCTTTTCCATCATCACTTTTTCTTGTTTTGATATTCTTATTTTTCCTCCAGCAGACAAACTGCCGAAGCTGCGATGCCCAAGCCTGCACCGGTAAACCCAAGCCCCTCCTCTGTTGTTGCTTTGACGTTAATCTGCTTCAAATCAATCCGAAGGGTTTCTGCAATATTTTTCCGCATTTGTTCGATATGCGGTGCCATTTTGGGTCTTTGTGCAATAATTGTCGCATCGATATTTATTATACAATATCCTTCTGCCAAAATCAACCCCAAAACGTGGGATAATAATTTTCTGCTGTCCGCCCCTTTATATTGCGGATCTGTATCGGGAAAATGCTTCCCGATATCGCCCAAGGCAGCCGCCCCCAGAAGCGCATCCGCAATGGCATGCAGCAGTACATCCGCATCGGAATGTCCCAATAAGCCCTTTTCATAGGGGATTTTCACGCCGCCAATGATACAATCTCTGCCTTCTGCTAATTTATGCACATCATAACCGGAGCCGATTCTCATGCTTTTCTCCTTTCAATATATGCCGGAGGGAGAATAAATTCTCCCTACGATTCAATGTCCCTTGTGTTTTTTCAGACGCTTTGCCTGCCGCAAGTCGAACTGTGTTTTTATCTTTGTTTTCCAATATAATCCGATTTTCTCCTTCTGTCAACCACATATTGCCTCAGATTTTTTTCATACCGGCTTAAGCGCATAAAAAAAGAGAGCCTTTTCAGACTCTCGAAGCTAGGGTAGCAGGATTCGAACCTGCGAATGACGGAATCAGAATCCGTTGCCTTACCACTTGGCGATACCCCAGTATAGTAGCGGAGAAGGGATTTGAACCCCTGACACTGCGGGTATGAACCGCATGCTCTAGCCAACTGAGCTACTCCGCCACAAGCTGACTCAGTTAGTATATCGTTTCATTCCCTTTTTGTCAAGTGCTTTTCTCCAACTTTTTTACAAAAATTTCAGTCTATTCTCCGCGGTTGATGTAGAGAATCTCGTTTGATTTCACCATACCCAGCTGCTCTCTTGCAATCTGCTCGATGTAGGCATCGCTGGTGTAATATTCTCTGCGCGCTTCAAATTCCTGCTGCTTTTCCTTTTCTTCCTTCACCTGCGCCGCAACAGAGGCCGTTTCATCCTTGACCTCCTGATACCGCGCCGCCTGCCTGCCGATGCCGACTGCAACCGCCACAACAAACACCAGTACGAACACCCTGAGAAAAAGTCCGGATATTTTTTTGGATTTTTTATTCTTTTTTTTCTGCCCCATAAAAAAGACCCCTGTCGTGTTCCTATTTTTTGCGCAGCATCCGCCGATTGATATGCAAACGATGTATTATTATTTTCACACAAAGTTTAACGCTTTGCAATAGTTTTTTCCGCTGTTTTTCGCAAAATCCGCCAATTTTTCTCGCAGGGCGGCAAAAAACAAGCCAGAGCAGACGAAACGGCATTGTCACAATACGCCCAAAAAGGCCGAGCATATATTTCACAGCAGAAATGATTTTATCGCTGACAGCAAGCACCATGCGGCTGAGCGTCAGGAAATACAGCCCCATGCCGCCGAACAGCCCCAGAATCGTAAAAAACCGGATTTCTCCTGCATTGGCGTGCAGCATCACGCAGAACACCAGAAACACCGCCAGAAGCCAGAAAAGCCCATCCTCCGCCTGCACCCAGAAGGCATTATGGCGAAGGGCATGGCGAAACACCCGCAGGCCGTCATAAAAAAGACCCATGCCACCGCCCAGAAGCACCGTCAGCAGGAAAAGCTGTGCCTGTGCGTGTAAGGAAAGAATCATACCGCCTGCCCCCTCTAGCGAAACAGTCTGCCCAGAATAGAATGTTTTTCCGCAAGCGTTCCATCGGAATAGGTCATGCTGTCAATGCTTCCGTCTACAACAACGTCCCCTGCCTCCAGATCCAGCTTGCCGATGTGCATCCCTGCGCCCTTTAAAAGCAGCAGTCCGCAGGTGGTCTCCATCATAATGCCGTCCTCATCGAAGGAAAGCACCTCCATTACGCCGCCGATGCGCACCCGTTCCCGTTCCTCCATATTTAATGTATGCCGTCCCTTTTTCTTCTCCTCTGCCATAAAAAAACGCCCCCTCTGTTCCAAGGATATGCGGACAAAAAAGAAAACAGACCTTTTTTTGGGGCGCTGCCCCAAACCCCGCAAGGGAAATCATTTCCCTTGACCCTGATTTGCAGAACCATATTCATGGTTCTGCGAGGTCGGGCGTAAAATTTAAAAATTTCGCTGAAAAATCATCCTCATTAAAGGGACTTGTACATGTTAACGGCATCTTCTTTTTTGGTAGATTCCTTTAAGTCTAAGACTTCAATCTTTGTGGTATTATTTCCGAACTGAATCTCGATAATATCGCCAATCTTCACCTCTGCGCCTGCCTTAACCACCTTCCCGTTAATCATCACCCTGCCTGCGTCACACGCTTCGTTTGCAATCGTGCGCCTTTTGATGATACGGGACACCTTCAGAAATTTATCTACACGCATTTCCTCTGCTCCTTTCCATAATAAAAAGAAAAGCCCTTTCTTCACAGAAAGGGCCATCATTCAAAAACAAATTATTTATTGATTGCATCCTTCAGAGCCTTGCCTGCTTTGAATCTAGGTGCTTTGGATGCAGGAATAGGCATTGCTTCGCCTGTCTGAGGGTTTCTGCCTTCGCGCGCTGCTCTTTCCGCAACATCGAATGTGCCGAAGCCAACCAGCTGTACCTTGCCGTTGTTTGTCAGTTCTTCTGTTACTACATCTTCAAAAGCCTTCAGTGCTTTTTCTGCGTCTTTTTTGCTCATTTCTGCTTTTTCTGCGATTGCCGCAACCAGATCAGATTTGTTCATTTGTGTTTGCCTCCTAATAGTTATTTATCATTGCATTGGATTCAGCTTGATTTTTGCCTCATCCCAGAGTAAATCCATCTCCTCCAAAGACATCTCCGAAAGAGCTTTGCCCTCTAAAAGGGCGGATTTCTCAATATATTCAAATCTATTTATAAACTTTTTGATGGCTTTTGTCAAGGCAAACTCAGGATTTATTTTCAAAAAACGGGAGATATTCACCAAGGCAAACAAAATATCCCCGAATTCCTCCTCAATCTCCCCATTTTCTCGCACTGCCTGTTCTAATTCCTGTACCTCCTCGTACACCTTCCGCATGGCATCTGCCGTCACCGGAAAGTCAAATCCGACATCCGCCGCCTTCTTCTGCACCTTCCTTGCACGGATAAGCGCAGGCAGTGCCTCCGGCACGCTCTGCATGACCTCTGTCTGAGTTTCCTGCCTTTTCTCCTTCTTCTTCAGCTCCTCCCAGTTGATGAGCACCTCCTCCGCCGTATCCGCCTTGCCGCTCCCGAATACATGCGGATGGCGATAAATCATTTTCTCGCAGATGCCCTGTATCACATCCCCCATCGTAAAGCCGCCCTGCTCCGTCTCGATTTCCGCATGAAAGACCACCTGCATCAGCACATCCCCCAGCTCCTCACAGAGATTTTTCATATCCTTTTTGTCAATCGCATCCGCCGCCTCGTAAGCCTCCTCCAGCATATCCATGCGGATGGATGCATGCGTCTGCACCCTGTCCCACGGACAGCCGTTTTCGCCGCGCAGAATACGGATAATCCGCACCAGATCCTCTAATGTATCCATTTTATTTTCCATAACAAATCTCCTTTTTCTTGCAGGGACAAATTTCGTCCCGCGTTTGTTTGTTTCCCATAAACTTTTGTATTTATTTTTAAGGAAAAATGGCAGTTTTCTATCTTTTTTCCGCAAACCTTTTGTGTTATGATAGATGCAATCTATATATTATCAAAAATACTGCCGAAAGAAAAGCCTTTCGGCATCCCAAACGTAGAGAAAGGAAGGAACCACCCATGTTTCGTATCGTGAATAAAAGAGAGCTCAACAGCATGGTCACTCTGCTGGAGATTGAAGCACCCTTTGTTGCCAAAAAGGCACAGGCAGGTCAGTTCATCATCTTCCGCGTGGATGAATTCAGCGAAAGAGTTCCGCTTACCATCGCAGATTATGACAGAGAAAAAGGCACTGTTACCATTATCTTCCAGAAGGTAGGGCTTTCCACAAAGCTGCTTGCCGCAAAGGAGATTGGCGATACCATTCAGGATTTTGTCGGCCCTCTGGGCGTTGCCACAGAATATGACGGCATGAAAAAGGTTGCCGTTGTCGGCGGCGGTGTTGGCTGTGCCATCGCCTATCCGCAGGCAAAGGCACTGCATAACCTCGGTGTAGAGGTCGATGTCATTGCCGGCTTCAGAAACAAGGATATCGTCATTCTGGAGGACGAAATGAACGCCGTTGCTACCAATTATTATCTCATGACGGATGATGGCTCTCAGGGCGAAAAGGGCTTCGTTACCGATAAGCTGAAGGCCCTGATTGAGGCAGGCAATAACTATGACGCTGTGATCGCCATCGGCCCCATCCCCATGATGAAATTCGTCAGCCTGACCACAAAGCCCTTCGGCATCAAAACCATTGTTTCTCTGAACCCCATCATGATTGACGGCACAGGCATGTGCGGCGGCTGTCGTGTCACCGTTGGCGGCAAGATTAAGTTTGCCTGCGTAGACGGCCCCGATTTCGATGGCCACGAGGTAGATTTTGACGAGCTGATGAACCGTAACTCCATTTATAAGGCAAGAGAAGCGGAGCTGACAGAAACCCACATCTGCCGTATGGATAAGCTGGCAAATGAACTGATCAAATAAGGAGGAACGGTATCATGGCAAATATGAGTCTGGAAAAAATCAAGATGCCCGAACAGGCACCTGATGTAAGAAATAAAAACTTTAAAGAGGTTTCCCTCGGCTATACCGAGGAAATGGCAATCGAAGAAGCGCAGAGATGCCTGAACTGTAAGCATAAGCCCTGCGTGAGCGGCTGCCCCGTAAATGTGCGTATCCCCGAATTTATCGCAGAGGTTGCAAAGGGGAATTTTATGGCGGCTTATAAGGTTATTACCTCCACAAACGCTCTGCCCGCGGTTTGCGGCCGTGTCTGTCCGCAGGAAAGCCAGTGCGAATCCAAATGCGTCAGAGGGATGAAGGGCGAGGCTGTTGCCATCGGTCGTCTGGAACGCTTCGTTGCCGATTGGTATATGAAAAACTGCGATGAGCTGCCCGAAAAGCCTGCCTCCAACGGCAAAAAGGTTGCTGTCATCGGCTCCGGCCCCTCCGCACTTGCCTGCGCAGGCGATTTGGCAAAGCAGGGCTACGAAGTAACCATGTTCGAAGCCTTCCATAAGGCAGGCGGCGTATTGGTTTACGGTATTCCCGAATTCCGTCTGCCCAAGGCAATCGTGCAGAAGGAAATTGATAAGCTGACTGCTCTGGGCGTAAAGATTATGACAAATATGGTTATCGGCAAGGTGCTTTCCATTGATGAAATCATCGACGATATGGGCTTTGATGCTGTCTTTGTCGGCACAGGCGCAGGCCTGCCCTCCTTCATGGGTATCCCCGGCGAAGCATTGGTCGGCGTTTATTCCGCAAATGAATACCTGACAAGAATCAATCTGATGAAGGCATATCTGCCCGAATATGATACCCCC
>OIZE01000544.1_pt1 | contig 29714 bp, 27 predicted proteins | sample 1588421 | NCBI WGS metagenome assembly OIZE01 (sample SAMN03283251) | human gut metagenome | biome: human-associated habitat; material: feces | host: Homo sapiens | place: USA | collected 2013 | reverse complement strand
CGAACCTTTTCTCGATAGGAGAAGGGTTCGGATTTTTTGTTTTCTTCGGAAAGCAGAATGAAGGCTCTATCCAGCTGAGCTACGATCGCACATACTGATGCTGTCAGTATAAAACGGTATAGCACAGCCGCGCTAAAAATGCAAACGGAAATGTTCGCCCTGTTTTTCCGTTCTTCCTTTTGCTATAATAAGGACAGATATCGGGACAAGGAGGGAGCCTTTTCATGGAACTATTCACCCCGCAGCAGATCAAAAATCTGAACGAGTTGGAACTGCTGGTCTACCAGTACATCATCGAGCATCCGAACACGGTGCCCTTCATGCGCATCCGGGAGTTGGCAGCGGAAGCGCACGTTTCCACCACCACAGTGCTGCACTTCTGCAAAAAGGTGGGCTGTGACGGTTATGCGCAATTCAAATGGAAGCTGAAGGAGCAGGCCGGTTCCGCGCAGGGATCCCGTCTGCCGGACACGCTGGGCGAGTTGCAGAACTTTCTGTGGAAAGTCGGCACGCCGGAATACGATGCAGCGCTGGACGAAGCCGCCGGTATGATCGCACGGGCAGAGCGGGTGTTTCTGGTGGGCATCGGCAATTCCGGCAGCATAGCCGAGTATGGTGCACGGTATCTGTCCAATCTGGGCAAATTCGCGCTGGGCGTGACCGACCCGTTCTATCCCATCACCGTCACGCCCAACACCACCATCGCAGCCGTTATTCTTTCGGTATCCGGCGAAACGAAGCAGGTGCTGCATCTGGCCCGGCAGCTGAAGGAGAAAAACGCCGGACTGATCGCCATTACCTGTTCCGACCAGAGTTCTGCGGCAAAGCTTTCCGACATCACCCTGCCGTACTACAGTTCCGTGCACCGCGTGACCACCGAAAGCTACGACCTGACCAGTCAGATGCCTGCACTTTACCTGCTGGAAGCACTGGCCCGCCGGGTGTACAACCGCCTGCTGGAGTGACCGCAGAAACGCTCCGTCAATTTGTACAGATGTTTGTATCCATGTGCAGAAAAAACAAGCTGTTTTTTCTGCACATTTTTGTTTTTTGGCGCATCAAATCAGCTGACAATGCGGTTTTTCCTCTGTATAATGAGGACACAAGGCAAACCCGTGATCTGATGAAAAGGAGAGAACATCATGGCAAACAAAATCCGCGATTACACAAAGCTTGCCGCCGACATCTGTGCCGCCGTCGGCAAGGACAATATCCTCAGCGCGACCCACTGTGCCACCCGCCTGCGTCTGGTGCTGAGGGAAACACCCTCGGACGAAGTGACCAAACAGATCTCCGAGATGCCCGCCGTCATCAAGGTGATGGAAAGCGGCGGCCAGTATCAGGTGGTCATCGGCACCCATGCCAAGGACGTGTACGAAGCACTGGCCCAGCTGCTGGATCTGGACAACAGCACCGCTGCCGCGCCGGAAGTCAAGCAGGGCCTCGGCAGCCGCATCATCGCCACCATGTCCGCCGTGTTCGCACCCTTTGTGTACATTCTGGCCGCAGCCGGTCTGGTGCAAGGCGCACTGATCATCATTACCCACTTCTTCCCCGCTTTTGCGGCCACCGGTACGTATTCCGTGCTCAGCTTCATCAGCTGGACGCCCTTCACCTTCCTGCCGGTCATGATCGCCGTCACTGCTTCCAAGCACTTCAAGTGTAACACCTTCATTGCCATGTGGTGCTGCATGGCGCTGGTCAACCCGGACTGGGCTTCCATCGCTGCCCGCATCGCAGACGGTGAGGTCATCAAGTTCCTGGCCTTCCCCATGAGCCAGACCACCTACACCTCCACCGTGCTGCCGCCGCTGTTCCTGGTGCTGGTGCTCAGCTGGCTGGAGCACTGGCTGGACGAGCATCTGCCCGACATCATCAAGGCGCTGGCTGTGCCCTTTATCTGCACCATTGTTATGGTTCCCCTGACTATTCTGGTCATCGGCCCGGTGTCCAATGTGCTGGCAAACGCCATTGCTGCTGCCTACAACTTCCTTGCCAACAACGTTCCCGCACTGGCCGCCATTCTGGTGGGCGGCATCTGGCAGGTGTTCGTCATCTTCGGCGTGCACTGGGGCGTCACTCCCATGTGCCTTGCCAACTTTGCCAACTACGGCTGCGATTCCTTTCAGGCATTCCAGACCTGCGCCGTCATCGCACAGGCTGCTGCCTGCTTCGGCGTGTTCCTCAAGACCAAAAAGGCCGACATCAAGAACGTTTCCCTGTCCGCTGGCCTGACCGGCATCTTCGGCATCACCGAGCCCGCCATCTACGGCGTGACCCTACGCCTGAAGAAGCCCTTCGTCTGCGGCTGCATCGGCGGTGCCATCGGTGCGCTGATCATCAGCTTCTTCAACACCAAGTACTATGTATACGCTGGTCTGCCCGGCCTGTTGACCACCGTCAACGCCATGAGCGACGCCAATCCCTCTTCCTTTACCGGCATGATGATCGGCGTGCTGGCCACCATTATCATCACCATTGTTCTGGTGCAGGTGGTGGGCTGCGACGAAAAAGAATCCCAGAAAAACTGATATACATTTGACCAAGGAGAAAGAATATGCTTCCTGAAAACTTTTTGTGGGGCGGTGCCGTTGCTGCCCATCAGCTGGAAGGCGGCTGGAACGCCGATGGCCGCGGCCCGTCCGTCAGCGACGTGATGACCGGCGGTGCCAACGGTGTGGCCCGCCGCATCACCGATGGCATTGTGCCCGGCGAATTTTACCCCAACCACGAGGGCATCGACTTCTACCACACCTACAAGGAAGATGTGAAGCTGTTTGCCGAACTGGGCTTCAAGTGTTTCCGCACCTCCATCTCGTGGAGCCGCATCTTCCCCCGCGGGGACGAGCAGCAGCCCAACGAGGCCGGTCTGCAGTTCTACGACGATCTGTTTGACGAACTGCTCAAGTACGGCATCCAGCCGGTGATCACCCTGAGCCATTTTGAGATGCCCTACGCCCTTGCCAAGGAGTACGGCGGCTGGTACAACCGCAAGTGCATCGACTTCTTCGTGCACTACGCCGTCACTGTGATGGAGCGCTACAAACACAAGGTCAGGTACTGGATGACCTTCAACGAGATCAACAACCAGAGCAACACCACCAACGACATCTTTGGCTGGACCAACTCCGGCGTGCGGTTCTCCCAGTTCGAGAACAAGAAGAAGGCCCTGTATCAGGTGGTACACCACGAACTGGTGGCCTCGGCCCTCGTGGTCAAAAAGGGCCATGCCATCAACCCGGACTTCCAGATCGGTTGCATGTGCTCCTTTGTGCCGTACTATCCCTACTCCTGCAACCCGGACGACGTGATGCTGGCGCTGGAATCCATGCACGAGCGCTACTACTTTGCGGATGTGCACTGCCGCGGTCACTACCCCGCCTACGCTAAGAAGGAATGGGAGCGCGAGGGCACTGCCCCGGTGATGGAGCCGGGCGACGAGGCCATTCTGGCCGAGGGTGCTGTGGACTATCTGGGCTTCAGCTACTACATGAGCAACGCGGTGCGTTCGGACGTGGCCGTGGAGAGCGACGGCATCAGCGGCGGCAATGCCCACACCGTGCCGAACCCCTACGTCAAGGCCAGCGACTGGGGCTGGCAGATCGACCCGGTGGGCCTGCGCTACGCACTGGCCACCCTGTACGAGCGGTACGAGAAGCCGCTGTTTATCGTGGAGAACGGCTTCGGCGCCATCGACAAACTCCAGCCCGACCACACCTGTGACGACAGCTACCGCATCGACTACCTGCGCGCCCACATCGAGGAGATGAAAAAGGCCGTGGAGTTGGACGGCGTGGACCTGCTGGGCTACACCCCGTGGGGCTGCATCGACGTGGTGTCCTTTACCACCGGCGAACTACGCAAGCGGTACGGCTTTATCTACGTGGACCGCAACGACGACGGCTCCGGCACCGGGAACCGCTATAAGAAAAAGAGTTTTGACTGGTACAAGCAGGTCATTGCCACCAACGGTGAGGACCTGGGCTGAGATATTTTCCGCAAAAAACACGACGCCCCGCCGGGTGCCGTGTTTTTTTTGCGCCATTTTGCCGTTTCCATCTTGCAAAAGTAGCGTAGTGCCTTATAAAAGAGGCTGTGCCCCGGTGTGCGCGGGCACGGTTTAGGGATATATAGGATAAAGGGAAAAAGAGTATGAGTTCTCAAACGAATACGCTGACGGAAGGCCCTCTGGCCAAGCAGATCTTTCTGGTCAGTCTGCCGCTGGCGCTTTCCAACCTGCTGGTGGCGCGTTTTTACGGTGCGCGCCACCCCAAGGACGTGGAAAAGACCGTCCACTCGGCGGCCATTATCAGCGCCGTTGCCGGTGTGGTGCTGTTGCTCATCGGCCTGCTGGGCTCCCCTGCCATGCTGCGGCTGCTGCATGGCGGTGGTCCGTGCAGGAGAAGCAGCGGGCAAAATTCATCTGACCGTCACAGCAGATGATAGCGTTCAGAAGCGGCTGACGATTCTGATTCGGGAAGCAGAGGGCGGAATCTCAAAAAGTCGGTGAAGGCTCAAAATAAAAACAGGGTGCGTCCCTGAATAGGACGCACCCTGCCAAAGACCACAGACAATAGCGATATGTACAATAGGGCGTTCCCCGTCGGGAACACTCTGTTTCTCTCTATAAGTTGGAGGAATTGCGTCAAATTGACACAATTCCTCCTCGTCCGTTCTAAGCAGGGTTTGGGGCAGGCACGCCCCAACAAGATCACTTCGGAAATGCGGACGCATTGCAGAAGTGAAGTCCCGGATGGACAAAAAATTTTCAAGAATTGAAAATTTGTGGCCACGGGACGGTTCTTGCCCTCTACCGCTGCGCTCAAAACCGTTTCTGGGTAATTGTTTCCGAATTGTTAAGGCGCAAAAATAAGTAGCGGGGCTCTGCTCATGTGATGGGGTCGCCGTTTGCTCCGAACGAAGTTCCTGCCCCTGTTTGTGCAGCGGCGTTGACGAAAAGTCGGTATCACGTCCGGTCGGCTTATGAAATTTTCAAGGTGCGTTACCCATAAAAGAAAAATACCGCCCATGCAGCATAGCGATGGATTTTGTCGGGTGAATCGGCGGCAAAATAGATCGGGTGTGTTGCGGGGCGGTAAATTCTTTCGTGGACTTTCCCTCACTGAAGTGGTGGGCCTCACGGTGATAACCAACCACTTTTGCAGAAGATTTGCAATCAATCTACAAGTTCAGTGGGATTTGTGATAGAGAATATCATGGTTCGTAGGGTACGTCAAGATGATTCCGAAGAAATTATTTATGAATGGAGACAATAGTAAGACTTCTATTATGAATATGATACACTTTACATCATGAAAGAATTTAAGCTGCACAAAGATGATTCAAGCGGATGTGCAATATGCACAATAAGTTTTCTACAGCAAAATACAGATGTGGTCATTTAGCTCTTTTACCAGACAACTTTTTTTGCAAAATAAAAAAATTTGTTGACTTAAAATTGCTTGAAATGTTATCTTGTTGGTAACAAAAGCACGGTGAAGTGCTTGCTACCACACGAAAAGGCAAAACAAAAAAGGAGAGTAAAATGATGAAAAAGCGTATTGCGGCGTTGGTCACCGCCGGTGTCCTTGCTTTGTCGATGCTTACCGGCTGCGGAAGCAAACAGGAGAGCTGGAAAGTTACCTGCCCGTGGGCACCGTCTGGTGTAGCAGCGATGGTCAGCCAAAAGGCTGCTGCCAAGTCCCCTGATTATTCTGATAATAAAATCACACTGGTTGCTGAAGCCGTCAAGGGCGATGCTGCTACTGTCAACACTTGGGTGTCCAGTACTAAGGCAAATGATAAGGAACTGGTCTTCGCCGGTGAGGGTCTGTTTGCCATTACCGAGACTCTGGATCCGGCCAAGCTGCAGTTCAGCTACGACGATTTCGAGTTCGTGGAGAACTTGTACTCCTCCGTCTTCGTCCTGTCCGCTGATTCTTCACTGAACCTCAAGAATCTGGACGATCTGGAGGCCTATGTCAAGGCAGGCAACCCCGTATCCGTAGCCGTTAACGGCGCTACCGGCTCCGAGGCTTTCCTGGCAGCGGCTCTGTTCGGCTCTATGGGTGCCGGCGACCAGCTGAAACTGACTCCGTACCAGTCCGCTGCGGAGGCTGCACAGGCTGTAGCTAAGGGTGAAACGAACTTCGCGGTCTCTCACCAGTCTCAGATTCTTGAGACCTACCAGCAGGGCGGCGTTGATGTGGTTTGCGCATTCGATGACAAGGCTATCGAAAACGGCCCCTTCGCAGGCGTTGAGGGCGTTGGCTCCAAGGGCTACCCCTACTTCCGCAACCGCTGCTTCGTCATGGCTCGCAAAGGTACTGACGCCGCAAAGGTTGCCGAGCTGAAAGAGCTGTATGATAAGATCCTCGCCGATGATGAGATGGTCGAGTGGCTGAACGACACTATGCTGCTGGAAGTCGATACCATGACCGAGGACGATGTGAAAGCTCACATTGAGAACGTCAAGAGCATCGTCGAGCAGTATAAGGACATCGTGGCAGGCTGATAAAAAGTCCTCATAGCGACAAAAAGCTGAAGCAGGGGGAAGGGGATGACCCCGTCCCCCTGCTTTTATATTTAAAAAGGAGTGGAAACAGGTGAAAAATCTGATAGAACGCATCGAAGCAAGACTGGATGACTGGGGCGCGAAGCTCGAGAAGAAGAACATCGAGTACCCTGTTGATTTGATCTGCGGCATTCTGTTTCTGGTCATTGGCATCGTGCTGCTGCTCATCATGCCGCAGCAGGTGCAGATCTCGGAAAAAGACGTTGTGAATGGCCGCGCTTTCCCGACGATGCTGATTTGGCTCATGCTGGCCATGAGCGCCCTTCTGGTGGGCCGCGAGGCATACAACATGGTGATGCACCGCCCGACCAAAACTAAAACGCTGAATCTTTTGGTGGAAACAAAAGCACTCGTCATCGTCCTCATTCTGGTGGTCACTTATCTGCTGGCAGAGGTCACGGATCTGTTTGTTGTGGGCGCTGTATTCTGCGCACTGGCATTTCTGGTCTTTTTCCGCTGCAAGAAACCCCTTTACTATGCCATCACAGTTTCAATGGCTGTGCTGATCTGGGTCGTGTTCCACTTTGTGCTGAATGTTAGTTTCTGAGGAGGCAGAATATGGGTTTGTTTGACTTTATCGGCCCGGCCTCCGGGCTGCTTTTCACCCTCGAAAATATCATCTGGATAAACCTCGGCGTCTTTATTGGCTGCGTGTTCGCGGCCATCCCGGGATTAAGTGTTATCCTCTGCATCATCCTATTCCTGCCTGTCACTTATACCATGCGTGCGATTCCCGGCATGATGTTCCTGTTGGGCATTTACTGCGCAGGTGGCTATGGTGGATCGGTATCGGCTATCCTTATCAACACGCCGGGTACGCCCCACGCGGCGGCTACTATGCTGGACGGCTATCCGCTGTCCAAAATGGGCCGCACTAAGGCGGCGTTGAAAATTGCACTTTATGCATCTACCTTTGGCGGTATCTTCTCTGCGCTGGTGCTGCTCTTCCTCGGCCCTCAGGTCGCAAAAATTTCGGCACAGCTCGGCACGGCGGAGTACTTTATGGTCTGCCTGTTCGGCATGACGATTATTGCAGGCGTTTCTGGTAAGAGCCTTGTCAAGGGCATCATCGCCGCCTGCCTTGGTTTGCTTATTTCCTGTGTGGGCGCAGACCCCATGACCAGCTATGACCGCTTTACATTTGGTATTCCCCGTCTGTATCTGGGTCTTGACCTTGCCGTTACCCTCATCGGTTTGTTCGCACTGGTGGAAATCATTGGCAAGGCAGAGCTGAAGCGGAATGAGTTGAACCTTCACGCCGGAAAAATCGGCAATGATGACGGCAAAATCACAAAAGATGAATACAAGCGGATGTTCCGACCAGTGCTGATGGGTTCTATCATCGGTTCCTGTGTTGGTATCGTACCTGGCACGGGTGCGTCGGAGGCCTCGTGGTTCTCCTACAACACTGCGAAGAACCTGTCCAAGCATCCCGAGGAATTCGGCCACGGTTCTGTGGAGGGCGTTGCGGCTGCTGAGTCTGCCAACAATGCCGTCTGTGGCGCGACCCTGATTCCCTTGCTGACGCTGGGCATCCCCGGCGACGGCTGCGTGGCCATCATGTTGTCGGCCCTGATGATAAATGGCCTGAACCCCGGTCTCTCGCTGTTCACCACCGACGGCGCTATCATGTATGCCATCATGCTGGGCCTTATCCTCGTGAACATCTTCATGTTCCTGCAGGGCAAATACCTGACTAGCCTGTTTGCAAAGGTCGTCTCCATCCCTCAGCAGATCTTGACCCCCATCATCGTGATTTTCTGTTTCGCCGGTGCTTACTCGGTGAACAGCAGCTATTTTGATTTGAGCGTTGCGCTGGTGTTCGGCGTGATGGCGTGGTTCATGCGCAAGCTGGAGCTGCCCGCTGTCCCTGTGCTGCTGGGCATGGTGCTGGGCAATATGACCGAGACGAACTTCCGCCGCGCCCTGCTCATCTCGGATGGAAGCCCCAGAATTTTCGTCAGTAGTGTGTACTGCTGGATCTTCATTGCGCTGATCGTGGTGGTCATTCTCGGCATTCTGCGCGGCAAGATGAAGGAAGCAAAGAACACCAAAGCAGAACAGTAAAGGAAGGTAAAACCATGGCATATAATATCATTTTCTATTTCAGTGACCAGCAGCGCTGGGACACCTGCGGCTGCTTCGGCCAGCCACTGAATATCACGCCTAATCTGGACAAGCTGGCGGCAGAGGGTGTGAAGTTTGACAATGCCTTTTCGCCTCAGCCGGTGTGCGGCCCCTGCCGTGCTCTGTTCCAGACCGGCAAATATCCCACCGAGACCGGTTGCTTCCGCAATAATCTGATGCTGCCCTCCAACATCAAGACGCTGGGCGAGTACATGGAAAAGGATGCCGGCTACGAGACGGCCTACATCGGCAAGTGGCATCTGGCTTCGGACGGTGAGCTGGAGAAAAAGCCCACCGTTGACCATACCATCACCGCTGTTCCGCTGGAGCTGCGCGGTGGCTATACCGGTTACTGGCGTGCTGCGGATGTGCTGGAGTTCACCTCCCACGGCTACGATGGCTATGTGTTTGATGAGAATAACAACCGCATCGATTTCAAGGGCTACCGTGCCGACTGCATTAACCAGTTTGCGCTGGACTATCTTGACCAGTATGCCGGCGAAAAGCCCTTCTTCATGACCGTGTCGCAGATCGAGCCGCACCATCAGAACGACCATAATCACTACGAAGGCCCCAACGGTTCCAAGCAGCGATTCGCAGATTTTGTTCTGCCGGAAGATCTGAAGGCTCTGGGTGGAAACGCAGCGGAAGAGTACCCGGATTATCTGGGCCAGTGTGCCAGCCTTGATGAAAACCTTGGTAAGCTGGTGTCAAAGCTGAAAGAAAAAGGCCTGTATGATAATACAGTTATCCTCTATGCTTCCGACCATGGCTCTCACTTCAAGACCCGCAACCGTGACGCGCACCTGAACGGCTATGATGATTACAAGCGCTCCTGCCATGACGGTTGCCTGCATGTGCCACTGGTCATCTGTGGCGGCCCGTTCAAGGGTGGCAAGGAGATCACCGACCTGGTCAGCACCGAAAGCATTCCCAAAACTCTGCTGGCTCTGGCAGGCGTGGATGTCGGTGATAAGATGATCGGTGAAAATCTGCTTGACGTTGTGGAAAAGAAAAACCATAATAGAGTCAATGAGGTCTATGCACAGATTTCGGAAAGCCGTTGCGGACGCTGCATCCGTACTGCAGATTATATGTATTCTGTCTATGCACCCGGCGTCAACGGCGGCGAGGCTGCGGCATCCGATGTTTATGCAGACGACTTCCTTTACGATATGCAGAAAGACCCGTGGCAGCTGAACAATGTGGTCGCGGATCCTGCATATGCTGCGGTCAAGGCGGAACTTCGTGAACGTCTGCTGAACTGGATTCAGCACGCGGAAGGCAGCCGCCCCACTATCACCGACTGAAAAGGAGCGCTTGCCCATGCTCTCGGCTGTTGAGAAAAAATCCGATCAGGTTTATCGCTGGCTTCTGGCTTATATTGACGAAAACAAATTTTCCGGGAACCAGCGTTTGCCTTCGGAAAATGCGCTCTGCCGGAAGCTGGGTGTCAGCCGAGAAACGATACGAGTGGCCATCGACCAGTTGGTAGCAGAAGGACTCGTGTACAAGCTCAAGGGAAGTGGGACTTATTTCCATCGGGAAAAAGTAATGACGCGTGATTTGAACACAGATGATGCCCTTTATAAAATTGGCCTTGTCCTGCAGGGACAGGATACAAGTGCCAATTCGGGATTAATCGAAGGGGTTCGCAGTGTCCTGACGCAGGAGCAGGTTGACCTCCATGTATTTCTGACCGATAACAAATTCTGCAACGAACGCCGCTGTCTGGAGACTGTGGTACATCAGAATTTTCACGGTTTCATCGTGGATGGTGTCAAATCGAGCATCCTCAGCCCAAATCTTGACTGCTACAAGGAGCTTTACCGACGTAAGATCCCGGTGATATTCTACAACAACTTCTATCGGAACTTGCGCTGCCCCCGCGTAACGATCAATGATATCGAATGTGCCCATCAGCTGATAGAACGCCTGATGGATGCCGGACACAGCCACATTGCAGGCATCTTCGTGTACGACAACTACCAGAGCGTAGAAAAGTTTCAAGGCATGGCGGAAGCGATGCGAAATCGTGGTTTGGAACTGAACGATGATTACATCAAGTGGTGTATTTCGGACGAAGCCCACAACGAAAGCTATGTCCGTTCCATTGAAAGATTTCTGAAGAGCATCCCTAAATGCACCGCTATCGTCTGCTGCAACTACATCATCTATCGGCTGGTCATGAAAACCCTGCAGAAAATGGGGAAGAATGTACCCGAAGATTATTCGCTGGTCTGTTTTGATTATTCCGAAGAAACTTATCGGCAGGAGGATGTTACCTGCTCCGTAGAGCAAGGCTTCGAGATGGGACGTCAGCTTGCGCTGCGGCTTATGGAGATGATTTCCACCGGCGAATGCGATGACCGGAACTACACTTATGTCATGAAGCCCATCCTCTACGATGGCCATTCCATCCGGAAGATCAAAAAGGTAAAATAAAGATTCTCCCGGAGGCAGTACTGCTCTCCGGGAGAATCTCTTTATCGGTTTTGTTGTGCCAGAAAATGTGCAGCAGTATGCAGGCGCGGAAGCACATAGGCAAAGAACTGCTTATACGCTGCGCAAAAGCGGTTGCTTCCAGAGACATCCCAATCTCGCTTGCATCCGCCCCGGCAGAGCAGCTGATAAGCACATGCTGCGCATTCCGCCGGGCGTTTGCGGCCCTGTGCCAGAAATGTCTGGCTTGTGGGAGAATCAAGCGCATCTTCAACGGTACAGTGGCTCAGATTTCCCAGCTTCCACTCATCCAGAACATAAAAGTCACAGGGATAAAGGCTTCCGTCACCTTCTACGGTAAGATAATGTCCACAGGAACCGGAGGAAGCGCAGGAGGTAGGCGGCATTCCCAGCAGGATACGCAGATAGTCCTCAAAATTGCGAACGCTGATATAATTGCCTCGTTGCAGCTGCTGATACCAAGTATCAAAGACGCCGCACAGAAAACGACCATAAAGTTCCGGCGTTAGAGAATATGCCTGCCCTCCAATCGTATCAAGTGGGTCAAGACATGGGATGAATTGCAGATTGTGCTGTCCCAACTCGCAGAGGCTTTTGAAGGCTCGCTGCGGCTTTCTGGCCAGCTGTCCGGTCACAACACAGAGCAGATTCGTTTCGACCCTGTAGGCATCCAGCAGCGCAAGCGCATGAGTTACTTTATCCCATGTGCCCTGCCCAGCTGCGTCCAGCCGATAGAGATCATGGTTCTCCTGTGTGCCGTCCAGAGAGAGGCCTACGAGGAAAGAGTTGGCTTTGAAAAAGGAAGCCCACTCTTCATCCAGACAAATGCCATTGGTCTGGATGCTGTGGAACACAGAGATATTGCGCTGCATGGAACGCTCCGTTTCCAGAAAGAACCGGAAGAAATCCAACCCGGCAAGAGTCGGTTCGCCGCCCTGAAACAGAAAATGGACGCTGCCGCCTTCCTCTGTGGCTGCAAAAGCCTTTTCAACCAGTTCTCCTGCCATTTCATGGGAAAGCAGTCCCATATTTTTGCAGGCTCGGCTGTTGGAAACATCGTCATAAAAGCAGTACCGGCAACGCAGATTGCACAGGCTGGACGCTGGCTTGACGAGAAATGTATTATGTTTCATAGAGATTCCCTCCGTGCTTCGCAGTTCTTAAAACAAGGATACCGGAAAATACGGGCTTTCGCAAGCAGTAACAGTTAAAAGCTGTTTGAAATAGTAAGAAAACGAATATAGTTGTCCGAAAATCAAAAAAAGGAGAAGAAAACTTGTATGGGTGAAAATAAAACATACGGTACACGGTTAGCACGGCTTTGGAAGCTGTTTTTGAGTACGCTGTACATTAGCAGCTTTACCTTCGGCGGCGGCTTTGTCATCGTGACCTTTATGAAGAAAAAATTTGTAGATGAGCTGCACTGGATCAATGAACAGGAAATGCTGGATATGACAGCGTTGGCGCAGTCCTCTCCGGGCGCAATCGCGGTCAATGCTGCAATTCTGGTAGGCTGGCAGGTAGAAGGCTTGATTGGAATGATCGTGGCAGTGTTGGGCACCATCATCCCACCTATGGTCATTCTTTCAGTCATTTCTGTGTTCTACAATGCTTTTGCCACCAATCGCTATATCGCGTTGTTACTCAAGGGAATGCAGGCTGGTGTGGCGGCGGTCATTCTGGATGTTGTATTCGACCTCGGCGGCAAGGTGCTGAAGACCCGCTCATGGGTGTATATTGCCCTGATGGTCGCAGCGTTTGTCGCAAATACGGTGTTTGATGTCAATGTGGTGGTGGTCATCCTTGCCGCTGCAGTATTCGGCGTGGTGCTGGCTCTGGTCCAGTGGAAAAAAGGTGGTGCAAAATGATCTACTTACAGCTTTTTCTCAGCTTTTTGCAGGTGGGTATGTTCAGCGTAGGCGGCGGCTATGCGGCCATGCCCCTGATCCAGAGCCAAGTGGTGGAACAACATGGCTGGCTGACGATGCAGGAGTTTACTGACCTCATCACGATTGCAGAAATGACCCCTGGTCCCATTGCGGTCAACTCGGCAACTTTTGTTGGTTTGCGTATCGCGCAGGTACCCGGAGCCATCATTGCAACACTAGGTTGCATTACACCGGCGCTGTTCTTTGTTTCACTTCTATCCTACATCTATCGTAAATACAAGGATATTTCTCTGCTGCAAAGTGTTCTGGCCTGCCTGCGTCCGGTCATTGTAGCGCTTATCTTTGGTGCAGGTCTTTCTATACTGTCTATGGTGGTGTTCGGAGAGAGTGCAAAGACGCTCGCCAACGTAGACTGGATCGGCATCGGCAGTTTTGCATCGGCATTTTTTGTCCTACGGAAGCTCAAGTGGAATCCCATCCTGACCATGTGCCTGTGCGGCGTGGCCGGGCTTGGACTTCACATTTTGCTCGGAATATAATCTTAAGACAATTTGTCTGTTGGAATCATGAAAATAAATCATTGGGCTTGCAATCAGGGCAAAACTGTGGTATATACATTATACGAAACATTGCTTAAGATGAACGTATTACCGTTCAATGACGTATAAAATGGAGGTGCCCGCCATGACCGCCGTGATCTATGCTCGCTATTCCTCGGACAACCAGCGCGAAGAATCCATCGAAGGCCAGATCCGGGAATGCACGGCTTATGCCGAGAAAAATGGCATCACCATCGTCAAGCACTATATTGACCGTGCTATCTCCGCCAAGACGGACAACCGCCCGGAGTTCCAGCAGATGATTAAGGACAGTGACAAGAAGCTGTTTGACATCGTGCTGGTCTGGAAGTTGGATCGTTTTGCCCGGAACCGCTATGACAGTGCCCGGTACAAGACTCAGTTAAAGAAGAACGGTGTCAAGCTCATGTCTGCCACCGAGATCATCTCCGAGGGGCCGGAGGGCATCATTCTGGAATCGGTGCTGGAAGGTTATGCCGAGTATTATTCCGCTGACCTTGCCGAGAAGGTCGTACGTGGACAGACCGAAAACATCCTGAAAGGCCGCTGCAACGGTGGTCGTGGAACCTTTGGCTACACGCTGGATTCGGAGCGGAAGTTCCACATTGACCCTCTCACCTCTCCTTTTGTAATGGAATCGTTCAAGAAGTACAATGAAGGCTCCACCATGAAGGAGATCCGGGACTGGTTGAATGAAAAAGGCATCAAGAACCCGGTGGGCGGTGCGTTCACTTATAACAGCGTTGAACATATGCTCAAGAACCGGCGGTACATCGGAGAACTGAAATTCCGGGATGTGGTCGTACCGGATGCCGTCCCGCCCATCATCCCGCTGGAACTGTTTGAGGATGTGCAGGAGAAGATCGCTAAAAATAAGAAAGCCCCTGCCCGTAGAAAGGCAGAGGACGACTACCTGCTCACCACCAAGCTGTTCTGCGGCTACTGTGGGGCGCTGATGTTTGGCGAAAGCGGCACGAGCCGGACGGGAGAAGTCCACCGCTATTATAAATGTGCCACCGCCAAAAAGCACAGGGGCTGCAAGAAAAAGACCGTCCGTAAACAGTGGCTGGAAGATCTGGTGGTCAACCAGACGATGCAGCTTGTCAAAGACGATGCCGCCATGGAATCTATCATCGCCAAGGTGATGGAACTGCAAAACAAGGAGAACACCAACATTCCCCTCTATGAGAAACAGCTTCGGGATGCTGAATCTGGTATCCAGAATATGCTCAACGCAATTCAGGCCGGTATCCTGACCAGCTCTACCAAGGAGCGGTTGGAGCAGCTGGAAGAAACCAAGCGTGAGCTTGAAGCCCGCATTGCAGAAGAGAAGCTGGCAAAGCCCAAGGTCACGGAGGAGTTCATCCGGTTCTGGCTGCTGCGGTTCCGCAAGCTGGATATGAGCCTGAAAGACCAGCGGCAGGCACTGGTGGATACCTTCATCAATGCGATTTACCTGTATGATGATAAGGTTTTGATAACCTTCAATTATAAAGAAGGAACACAGACCGTCACCTTTGGAGAAGCGACAGAAGTTGCATCTGAGGGAAATGGTTCGGATTTGGATTGCTTTACTGCACTCTCAAGCGACAGCTTTCAAAAAGGCTGTCGTTTTTCTTTTTTTGTATCCGTCCTTTTGGAAACGCTCTGCTATGCGGATAAGAGGACTTGAACAGCACGGCCCTGCCGCAGGCGGGGCAACAAAAGCCCCAGTGAGGCTTTTGTTAGTGCGCGGTTCCTGGACCCGTAGGAACGTCTATCGAGAGGACTGCCGTTAAAATAGAAAATCCGAACCTTTTCTCGATAGGAGAAGGGTTCGGATTTTTTGTTTTCTTTGGAAATGAGAATGCTGCGGTTGCGCAACAATGAAAGCCCCAGTGGGGCTTTTAAGCAGCGGAGCGGTCTTGCGCAAGCAAGATGGAGGGGTCTTGCCCCGACAAGCTCCCCGGCTCTTCACTGACGGCGGTGTGTCCAAAACCTTATCAGAAAAAACGTGTAACAAAAGTCACAACTGTAAGAGTGCCGTAAGGCAGAAAGGACACAAACATGAAGTACGATGCAAGGGTTTGCAAATTCAACATGGACACCGGCTGCGTGGAGCTGCTGCTTCGGGATGGGAGAATGATCTTCATTGACTGCACTGGGGTCGAGGATGAATTGGACGTGACCATGGCGCAGAGGTCAGAACTGGATTATCTCATCTACAATGACCCGCTGGGCTACGCGGATTTGATTCTGAATGGCGATCCGAAGGAATATTTGAAAAATGTAACTGGGAGCCACAGGCTGGAAATCTAAATGAATGCTGGACAATACCATTTTTGAGCTGGTGTTGTCCAGCATTTTTTTGGAGACCATCCCAATAGTTGCGTAAACCTCCGGAGAGGTGTAAAATTGAACCGACCCATAAAAATTAGACAATAGACAAAAAGCCTCCCCGTGTAGGATAATAGAACTACACGAGGAGGTTTTGCTATGTCCGGAAAATACGTAAATCGTTATGCCTCGCACGCCTCCCGGAGAGCAGGCAGCAGCTCATCCAGCCGCCCGTCCAGACCGAAGGACTTTTCTTTGATATTGTCCGTAATGTAGATCTCACCAAGATTGAGGGTCACATAAGTGGCGTTTGGCTCACTGGCCACCAGGCGCATCATCGGGGCCTTGATCAGCTGATTGCGCCAGCCAATGCCCAGCTCCAGAACTACCAGTTTCTTCCCGTGGTAGGTTTTCAGAAAGTTTTGGAACCGTGCCTGGGCAGCGGTATCCGGAATCATTCTCTGACCTGCGCCCATGTGGATGTCCATGGGACCTCCGCACTTGGGACAGCGCGGCACCAACTCTGTAGGCACATGGCAGCCCTGTTCGGCAGCCGATAATTTTTCGGCCACCTCTAAACTTGAATAGAGGGTGTCGTGGCAGGGGCGGGCACACTGCATCGTAAGGTCAATGTACGGCTAACCTGCAGGCGCATCTTCCATGAATTATATATATCTTCAAAAGATTTTGAGCAATAGTAGAATCTTTTGAAGAATACTAGTCTCATCTCATTCTTACTGCTTCAAATAGGCCAGCAGGGCTTCCGCCGATGCCTTGGCCCCGCCCAGGCTCCGCATATCCTCGCTGAAGGCGTGGGCCGTCTCCTTATAAGAAGGTTCGGTCAGCAGCTTGACGATAGCTGCTTTCAGTCCCTCGCTGGTGATGGCGTTTTTATCCAGAAAGGCGCAGCCAAGGCCCAGCTTTTTGATTTGGCGGGCGGTGATGGCCTGCTCCTCCATCTGGGGAATGGCGATCATGGGCACGCCATAGTAAATGGCCTCGCCGGTGCCGCCCATGCCGGCGTGGGTGATGAACACCGACGCCTGGGACAGGATATCCAGCTGGGGCACCATCTGACCGACTTCCACATTGGCGGGGATGTCCTTCAGGCTGGCGGGGTCGATGGAGCCGAGCGCGGCAAAGACGTTGATGTCCAGGTCCCGCACTGCGTCAAACAGGATGGGGTAATACTCGGGCCAGTTGTTGAAGGCAGTGCCAAGGGAGGAATACAGCAGCGGCTTGCCGTTGTCGGGGGCTTTCCAGTGGCCGAAGGCGGTCCGCTTGCCGATCTGTACCCCGGTGAACACGAAACTGTCATCGAAAGTCTCGTAATTGGGAACCAACTTTTTCTGCATCATGACCAGATTGAAGTCCCCGTGGCCGTCGAAGATCTCCTTGACGGTCAGCAGGCGGCAGCCATATTTTTCGGCATAGGTTTGGGCCAACTGCGCCGCGGCCTTGCGCAGAGGGTGGTCCGGCGGGCAGTTCTCGAACCCGGCGGCTACCGAGTAGCTGTCGTTGGAGGGGTAGCTGGTGTAGAGCATGACGTTGGCAACCTTGAGGTTGTCCGCCGCGATTGTGCCGGCAATGCCCGCAAAGTCGTGGACGACAGCGTCGGGTTTGTCGTTTTTCAGGGTGTCCAGCACAGTGTCGATGTAGGCTCCTGCCTCGTTTAAGAACAGGAAGGGCACCGCGGCGGCCACTCCGCCGTCATCCTCTTTCTTTTCGCCGTCCTCATTATGCTTGTCGTTTTCCGCCATCCAGGAGGGTACGGCGACGAACTTTGCCCCGGTGGGCTCAATGATAGTGCGGAAGGCTTCAGTGGTGAAATAAGTCACTCGAACGCCTTTCTTCACCAGTTCGGTGACGAGGGCCAGGGTAGGATTGATGTGCCCGAAGGCGCCCAGCGATACGAATGCGATATGCATACAAAAACTCCTTTCAAACAACAAAACAGCCATGCAGGCAGCGCAGGACGTTGCCCGCACGGCTGCGGGGAAAATAGGTGATAGCTTATTCTGTCAGGCCGTTGTTGGTGATCACTTTTTGATACCAGTAGAAACTGTCCTTTTTCACCCGGGCGCACTGCTTGGGATCGGTCTCGGTGCGGTCCACGTAGACTAAGCCGTATCGTTTGGCAAAGCCCTGGTGGCTGGACACCACGTCTACAAAGCTCCAGGGGCAATAGCCGAACACCGGCAGTCCTTCGTCAATCATGATGGCCAGCTGTTCGATGTGCTCTTTGAGGTACTCGATGCGGTAGGAATCATGGATCTGGCCGTCCGGGCCTAGTGTTTCGCTATAGGCCATGCCGTTTTCGGTGACGATCATGGGCAGACGGTAGCGATTATAGACCTTGCGCATCCCAATATGCAGGCCCATCGGGTCGATGCCCTTGTCCATCCACTCGGTTTTGCGCAGGTGGGGATTATCACAGATGTCGAAGGCGTCCGACACCCAGAAGGGCGGCTGGTCGTAGTTGACGGGACCCTCCTTGGCTTTGGCGCAAATGCTGAAATAATAGTTGATGCCGATGAAGTCGGGGGTCGAGGCTTTCAGCACGGCTGCATCTTCGGGCAGCGTCTGGGGGTAAAGTCCATGACTCTTTAAGTAGCTGGCCACATAGGGCGGATATTCGCCCCGGACACTCAGGTCGAGCAGGTAGAACTCCATCAGTTCTTCGGCGTTCTCGGCAGCCAGAACATCCTCGCTGCGACTGGACTGGGGATAGACCACCTGGATAGCACACACCGGGCCGATTTGGGCTTCCGGGTCGATCTGCCGCAGCAGCGAAATAGCCCGGTGCTCGGCCAGCGAGACATGATAGCTCATCTGGTAGATGTTCTGCAGGTTCTTCTGCTTGTCCTGCTCAAAGTTGCCGTTCATGATGCCGGCGGCGGTGGCGATGAGCTGTTCGTTCACTGTGACCCACCGCTTGACGCGGCCCTTGAAGTGGGTAAAGCAGACCTCGGCATATTTCAGATAGGCGTCGATGATCTTGCGGTCGAGCCAGCCGCCGAAGGCGTCCACCAGCGCCTGCGGACACTCGAAGTGATAGAGAGTAACGAGCGGTTCAATCCCTTTTTCCAACAGATAGTCGATGAGCCTGTCGTAAAAGGCCAGCCCCTCGGGGTTGGGGGTGCAGGTGGCATCCGGCATGATGCGGCTCCAGGCAAAGCCCATCCGGTAGACCTTCAGGCCCAGCTCGGCCATCAGATCCACGTCCTCTTTCCAGTGGTGGTAATGGTCTGCGGCCACTTTGTTGTCGGCGATGCCGGGGCGGCGTGCCCCCAGATCGGTGGTGGCAACGCCTTTGCCGCCTTCGTTGTAACCGCCCTCTACCTGAAAGGCGCTGGTAGACGCGCCCCAGAGGAAATTGGTGGGGAAAATCATTTGTTTCGTCAAGTCGATAACACCAGCCTTTTTGATTTTATGGTATCACGCAGTCAAACGCTCTCCAAATCTTTTTGGGAAAAGCCAAACAGATAAGTCAGAACAGCTGCCACGATCAGAGAAGCAAAGGAGGCTACCACGCCAACCACAATGTTGGCATTGGTACCACCCACATAGCCCAGCAGAGACAGGAAGTTGGGGGAGGTCATTGCATATCCCTTGAGGTCGAATATGCCGGCGATGGCGCCGCCCACAAAGCCGCCAACGGCCATCGTTACAAAGCAACGAGTAAAGCGGAAGCAGATGCCATACAGAGTGGGTTCGGTGACGCCGCCCAGAATGCCAGAAGCGAAGGCTGCAAAGGAGGTGCTGCGGTCATCCTTATTTTTCAGGCGGAGCGCTGCGCCCAGAGCCACACCGAAGCATGCCCAAGTCGCAAAGTTGCCCGCATTCATGGGGCCGCTGATGATGCCGGTCTCGAAGAAATCGGCCATCATGGGCATCATCAGAGCCAGGTGCATACCGCTCATAACCAGGAACTCCCACAGAGCGGCGATGACAGCCACGCCGAACCAGCCGGTGGTCATGCCAAACCAGGCAAGACCGCCGCTGATGGCATTACCCACAATGGTACCCAGAGGTGCCAGCAGGCAGAGGATAAAGGGCATGGAAATAATCAGGCTGAAGAACGGGGTAAAAACGCTCGTCAGCAGGTCGGGCATGAACTTTTTGACAAGTTTATAAATCAGGCAGAACAGGGGCACCGACAGCATAACAGGCAGAACAGTCTGGGCGTAATTGGTCACGGTAGCAGGGATGCCAAAGACCGTGAACGTTTGACCGTTGGTGGCAAAAGCCGCGAAATCGGGCACCATTAGAACACTGCCGATGAAAGAACCCAGCATACCGTTGACACCCAGCTGTTTGGCGGCATTGTAACCCACCAGAATAGGCATAAAGTAAAACGCCGCATCGTACAAGAAATCAAACAGGATATATAAGTTGCTCTCCAGGGTGTACAGTCCCAACAAGTCGGGGCCAAAGATAGAGTTGACAGCACGGAACAAGCCTCCGGCCAGCAGCACCGGGATCATGGGGGTCATACAGCCTGCCAGATAGCCCATGATATTCTTACCCACCTGCTTGGGGGTCAGCTTCCGTTTGGTGATGGCGGCATCCTGGACGGCAGCAGCATCATCCTTGACGGCGGCGCTGGCGCTGATGCCTGCCAGCTTGCACAGTTCCTCATACACTTTCGGAACATTGGTGCCGATCACGATCTGGTACTGCTGGCCGCCGCGCACAACACCCAGCACACCGGAAATCTTTTTCACCTCATCGTCTTTGGGGAGGCTGTCGTCTTTCAGATACAGGCGCAGGCGTGTCATGCAATGGGTGGCATCCTTGAGATTGGCCGCTCCACCTACCGCCGCCAGAACCTGCTCGGCGATCTTTTTATTGTCTGTCATACTGATTCCTCCTATTTTAAGTCAAATCGTCGTAAGTGACGAGCTGAACATCCTGCTCCGCCAGCCAGGCGCGTACCTCGGGCCGGCAGAGCATAGAAGTTTCTCGTAAACGGGTGGTCGTCATGCTGGAATGGTCCAGCAGATAGGCATCGATATAACCCGGATGGAAGACCATCAAGTCACACCCGCCCTCGTGAGCATTTGCCACCGCATCCTGTACGCCAGTAAAGGGGTCGGTCTCGTATGCCTTAAAATCTCTAGGCATATAGGCGTACACTTTGGTGTGGCGGAAGGTTACTGCCTCGCCGGGACGGCCCATCGCAAAGTAGGGCAGGCCGTGCCGCTGGGCAACGATTTCCAATCCCTGAAAGAAATTGGCGCTGGCCACTGCGTGTCCCTCAAAATAGCTCGGTTCGCGGCCGGTCAAGGCTTTGAACTGGCGATACTGGGCCTCGATCTCTTCAATCGCCTCGTCCAGCACCACAAAGTCACGGCCTTCTTTGGCGGCCTCTCGGTAGGCGCGGCTGGGTTTGAACTCTCCTTCCGGCGTACAGAGGCTGGGAATGCGAGCGGGGTCAGTCAACGGCCGACCCACACAAATGTTGGTGTGCTGCCCTAGACAAAGGGGGCGGCCATACAGCAGCCCCAGTCCGTGGACAGCTGCGGGCATATTGGTCATCACCCCCACTGAGCGCACCAGTCCGGCTGCTACCGCCGCCGCAATGCCGCAGTTGATGCCTTCAGAGTAGCCAAGGTCATCAGCACGGATGAGTAATCGTTTCATGGTTTTGTCCTCTACAAAGAAAAAGTTACAGTTTTTGCTTTTGGTTCTTGCTTCATTTGTTTCAATACCAAGGTTTTCACGACTGGCCAGTCCGATTTCCTCTTTGCACTAAAATTATAACATGATTGGAACTCGATTTGGTTGCAAATACAAGTGCGCCATTTCAGATTGGTAGCGCATGTTTCAATTTCTGAAAAGCGAAAAACTTTTTTATCGTTTTTTGTGCACTTTGACAAAATAAAAAGGCCGCAGGGCGGTTAACCCTCGCGGCCTTGCTGTATTTTTTGCTATGCTTTACTGGAACGCTTTATCGTATGCCTGCATATAGCCCATGACGATCAGGTCGTTGGCCATGAGGGCTGCATATTTGCCCACGTCGTTGCGGTTGGTGGTGCCGCATTGCAGGATGAAATCGGCGGTGTTCAAATAGGGGCTGGCAAGGTTCTGGGTGATGACCAGAACCTTGCAGCCGCTGGAAATGATTGCGTTACAGATGTCCGGGTAACGAGTCGGGTAGCTGCCGCCCACGCTGCAAATGATGGCAAAGTCGTTTTCAGTCAGGCTGCGGGCGCACTCCAGCTGAGCGGCATAATCCATGAACAGCTCGACATAGCGGCCCATAATCATCATTTTACTTTGGAAGTAGTGGCCGATGTCCCACAAAAAGTGGTGGGAGAAATAGGCCGCCTTGCCGCAGCCGTGCAACACCCGCACAATGTCGGGGATGACTTCGGCGTTTTCAGGCGTGATGGTAGCATAGATGTTGCTGATCAGCGTGTCGCGATAGGAACCGATGGCCATTTCCTGATTGTTGTGCAGCATGGTGTAGAACTGTCGGGAATAGTCGGTCCGCATGGTGAAGTCCTGCTCCAGCCAGGCCTGAAACGCTTTGAAACTGTCCATCCCCAGAAAGCGGCAAAACCGTGAGATGGACGCCTTGGAGGTATAGCACAGGTTCGCAATCTGGCCGAGAGTCATCCCTTTGAGCTGGGGGTAATGCTTGAGCAGAGTCACTGCGATATCATAGTTTGCGTCCCGTTCGGGTGTGGTGCTCACAAAACTGAGCAGCCTGTCTGCCAGAGAACCCATCATTCTTGCTTCGCTCATCGCTGCTGCCTCCCCTCGCTTTCTCAAAGTGTTTTTATTGTATCATATTTGACAGCGAAATGTCAAAGAAGCGTATTGTTTTGAAAGAAAGTCATACCAAAAATAACGGCGGGCAGCCGAACATCTGCCTTTGGTGTACAAGAACAGGTAGTGTTCAAAAAGAACACCACCAGACGGCACTCAAAAGCCTTGCAATAGGACACAAAATATGGTATACATTATACGAAATGTAATGCAGTTACATCCATCCCCATACAGAGCGAAGGGAGGCCCTCATATGACCGCTGTAATCTACGCCCGCTATTCCAGCGACAATCAGCGCGAAGAATCCGTCGAAGGCCAGATCCGGGAATGCACGGCGTATGCCGAAAAGAATGGCATTATGCAGATTTGATTCTAAACGGCGAGCCGGAAGAATATTTGAAAAATACGGCTGGGAGCCGTGGGTTAGAAGATTAAGGACAAAATAAAAAACAGGGTGCGCCCTGCGGACGCACCCTGCCAAAAGCCACAGACAACAGCGATATGTACAACAGGGCGCTCCCCGTCGGAACGCTCTGTTTTTCTTTGCTGGCTTTATCGGGGTAAGGGGAAGTGTTTGTGGACTTTTTCTTTTTGTTCAAACGCACACTTCTTTGACGATCCGTAGACAGCTTAATGTGATTGTACCTGATACATCATTCCTTTACGAATCTCGTAAGTTTTATCTGCTACGGCATCATAGTAGGCATTGTGACTGATAACGAGAATTAACTTTTTTTCCCGGAGCTTTAACAAGTGATTGATCAGGCTATGTTCAGTTTTTTCGTCAAGGTTGCTTCCGGGTTCATCCAGCAAGATGCAAGAAGAGTTACCCAAAAGAGTACGTGCTAGATAAATCTTTTGCTTTTCGCCCAGAGAAAGATTCTCAGGCTTGATAGTCACCTGCTTGTCAGCGGGAGGCAGCTGAAGAACAGTTTCAAGTTCTTGATACTGTGTATTGGAAATCTTTCGTCCACAAACAATGTTTTCTCGGACTGTACCTGGAAAAATGAAGTTAGGATAGAAAAGATAACTTAGTTTTGATTTGTCGCAGTTAAATCTTCCGTTTTCGTTGAAACGGAGATGCTTTGCGTCCGGGGCAAACACACCAGAGATTATATTGAACAGAGATGACTTGCCGCAGCCATTCTCTCCATGGATCAGCACCAGACCTTTCCCATGGACAGTAAAGTCGTTCACATGGAAAAGCGACTCACTCTCCGATCGCATCAGGTCGATATTATGAGCCTCGATTTTTGGAGGGGCTACAGTTTCTGTATTCTTTTGCTGATCTGGCATGGCAAGAAAGTCTGCCACACGATCGAAGGATGGCTTCTGGCTGATAATCTGGGCATGAAGTTGAGAAATTTCTGACAGAGGATTGAACAGGTAGGCAATAATCTGAATAGAGAATAACAGCTGACCGATGGTCATGTTTTGCAACACCACTTGGTTTCCACCAATGATTAAAATAAGCAGAGGTGCCAATGTGGTGACAAAAAGAGGGAATTCTTGCACCATCAGCAGAAGAAAGTGTTGACGATTGCGAGCATCAAGATATGACTTCAGAGCCTCATGATAGCGGTCCTGCATATAATTTTCGACCTTGTTTAGAGTAATGCTAACCTTGCCGTTGAGAATTACATCAAATTCCTGAAACCATAAATCTCCAGCTTCCCTCTCCTTGGCTACTAGTCTTTCCAGTTCGCTTTTGTTAAGAAAACTGGGAACCATGTAGAGCGGAATCAAAATGATTGCCGTCAGTGCAACAGATGGGCTGGCATAGAAAAGCAGAAGTCCAATGATGATAATTACTTTAACTAAGTTTGCAGGTACTGTAACCAAATAGCTACTTACAGTATATATCGCACTGACATCGTTAGCCATATTTTGAATACGGGCTTTGTTCTGGCTCTCATAGGCAGGGATACTGCTACTCAAAATCTTTTGCGCCAGATGTTGGCGGTAATTACCTGCCATGCGATCTGCATTCATCTGAGAATTATAGTTGACGAAATAAAACTGGTAAAAATGAATTAAAAAAACACAAACAATGATTCCCAAAATCCACGAGGTTGGCATATGAGTGCCTGAGGTAATCCAGACATCTGTAAGATACAGAGTTAGGCCAGCAGGCAACAAGGCAAGCAAAAAGCCCACCAAGTCAAAAATGATTCGCATAACCAGCTGAGACCAAGTAATGTAGATTCCACGTTTTTCAAGATATTGTTTCATTTGAAGTCTCCTCTCCCTGACTTTGTAGTTGCTTCCATGTAGAGCTTCTTGATATATTTGTCAAGAAAGTATTTCTCAGGGATGCAAAACTTCTTCTGGTTCAGACGACAATAGGTACATCCACCCATGCAGAGAGGTAAAACAATGCAATTACGACATTCAGGATCGTTGAAAACACTCATATTGATACGATTCCAATATTGATTATTCAAGTGTATCTGACCTTCGTCATCAATATACCCCTGCTCAAAAGTTTCAATGCATTCGCAAGAGGAGCAAAAATACAACTTGAGGTCTGTTCCCACAAGGAAGGTATTATATGACTCAAAGCCACAGCCTGCCTTTCTTGCAACATTTCTTGGAAATTTATAGTGAGCCTTTAAGAAAGAATCTTGTGCCTTGTCGTAGGCAATACTGTATTCTTCGGCAGTATTGAAATAAAAATCACTGCGTTTTTCCGAGTTTGTAAATTCGTGAGCATTTGTGATATGAATCGAATATTTTGAGCGAGAGATACCCAAAGCTTGGATTTCACTAAGAAAAGGATCAAGATTTTGATTTTCTTTAGTCATGTTCAAACGGATAATAACAAAAAAGCCTTGCTGTGTTACTGAAACAATGTTTTCACAAATTCGACCGTATGTTGGTAGACCTGAAACATGGCGTCTTGTTTGGTTATGCATTGATTCTGTTCCATCCAGAGTAATCTGGAATGCGCGAATCCTTGTTTCTTCCATAAATCTATGGAGAAGATTATCTGTGAGTAGATAACCGTTTGTTGTTACATTTGAACTTCCTTTAATATGGTTTTCCTTTAGAAAATGCTCAATATAGAAAATTGGTGCAGTATTAAGCAGCGGTTCACCGCCAAACCAGTGAATGTTGATTGTTTTGATGCCACTATCAATAGCACAGGATAAATATTTGTACAGGCTAACGGTTTGCTTTTCTCCCATAGAATGGGTACAGTGAGATTGATAGCAATATGGACAGCGAAAATTACAAGCGTCTGTCACCATTACAGTAAGATCTAGTGTAGAAGATTCTTCAAAGTTTTTTCTCCAAGTAGCCTCCAATGATTCCAACTCATCAAAGCTATCATCTACCAGAAATCCAAGTTCAGTCATAGCAGCTTGTGTTTCGCTGTCCAGCGTATTACTCTCATAATAGTTGAGCATTTCAGCATCCAGCTCAACTAGAGTTTCCTTTGCTGTGTTAAAAAGCAGAAAAAAACCATCCTTTTCAGGGGTAATATAATTGTACCTTGAGTGTTTCATGGAAAGGCTCCTTTAACATCAGGTTGTAAACATTAAAGAATACGGTTGCCCAATTTTGAGCAACCGTATCAACGCAAAATCGAGTGGAAATGCTTAAAGCTCAGCCTCAATATCCTGAGGGAATGCACCCCTGGCACCATCGCAGCAATTGCTCACTGCGCACTCGGAACGATCAAGCACGTCATTGCCATCTTTGATAATCCGCATGATGAGTTCTCCTTTCTGTTGTATTCGGCTCTACTCAACGGTTTACTTCTTTTATGTTAAGCCGTAAGTTTTGCGGTGTCTACATCTTATCACAGTAAAAACCGGTTGACCATATCGTCTTATGTATATTTCTTTATACATAGAACGATATATAAATCATGTATGGAAAGCTTGCAGAAATTGATGTAGCACAAAGATGAAAAATAGTGTATACTACGTTTGGAAAGGATGTGAAAGACGAATGAATGTCTATTTTTTAGGAGAGTATATCAAAAAACAGAGGGAGAAGCTTGGTTTGACACAGGAACAAGTCTGTGAGGGAATTTGCGAACAAGTCACCCTTTCCCGACTCGAAAATGGAAGGCAAACCCCAAGCCGGACAAGAGTCAATGCACTTCTACAACGTCTTGGGTTGCCGGAAGACCGCTATTATATGATTTTAACAAAGAACGAGCTAGAAATAGAGGCATTGAAAAAAGAAATCATCGCATGCAATGCGCTGGATAGTGCCAAAGAGGGCTTTTCCAAGGTTGAGCAGTTGGAAAAATTGGTAAATACGGATGATAACTTGGAAAAACAGTTTATCCTGCGCTCTAAAGCACTGCTTGGTTATCTGGATGGGCGTTATACAAAGGAAGAAAAATTGAGAATGCTTATCCAAGCTATTGGATTGACGATTCCGGACTTTGACTTGGAAATAATTGGCTCTCATCTGTACACCGTTGATGAAATGAAGATCATCAATCAAATTGCCGGAGTATACTCGGATATGGGACAAAATAAAAAAGCAGCTGATATTTACTATCAGTTGCTAAAATATGTGCAAAAACACCAGCAGGAGGCCGTCATCTCCAGTGGTATGTTGCCGATGGTACTGGGGAATTATGCCAGAGCACTGGATCTGTGTGGCTATTATAAGGATGCAGTGGACTATGCACAGCGAGGAATTGAGGCATGTGTCCGTTACGGCCACTACCAGATGTTATATGCATGTCTTGCCATTCAAGCTGAGTCCTACCATTTCATGAAACAGGATGAAAAAAGTGCTGAGGCATACCACGAGGCGTATTATCTTTGCAAAGTTATCGGACGAAAGGAGTCAATGCTTGCAATCCAAGAGGAAGCGAAGAATTATATCGGACTTGAGTTCCGATTTAAGTGATTTCATCAGTGCTCGGAATTGTATCACTAAGTGGTGGTTGGCTTTCGTTGCTTGAAGAAGTTGAGGATGATGAAACCGGAGATTCAGCGCAGGAGTTTTCCGCAAAGCTGACAGAGGAAGGGGTGGCTAACAGAAGAAGCAGACAAAGTGTAGCTGTAACAGCTATAGTGAATATTTTTTTCATGGCAGAATATCCTTTCCTTTTGATGAGTCTATCATATAGCACATAGAACAGAAAGACCATATCGTTCTGTGTTTATTTTTTTATACATAAAACGATATATTGTCAACTGAATTGTAAACTTGATCTAAAAAGGACACTATATCACTGGAAAAGAAGGAACGATGAAGTTCTTTATATAGGACGAAATTAATTTGATTGTCCAAATCCCTGCCATGAATCGCAGTTGTTGATGTACATTAGACGACAAGTCAACGAGAGAAGTGCTTGTGTGATGGCATAAGGCGTACTATAATAATGATAATATTGATTATTTGAGGTACGGAAGAATGCAGAACTATAGGCTTGGTGATTATATCCGCCAGCGACGGCAGGAGTTGAATTTGACGCAGGAACAAGTCTGTGAGGGAATTTGCGAACAAGTCACCCTTTCCCGACTCGAAAATGGAAGGCAGACCCCCAGTCGTACAAGGATCAATGCTATTCTACAACGCCTTGGCTTGCCAGATGATCGGTATTATGCACTTGTAACACCAGAGGAGCTGGAAATTGAGGCATTGGAAAAGGAAATCGTGGCATGCAATGCGCTGAAACACGTTAATGAAGGCTTTGATAAAATCAGTCAGCTTGAAAAAATTGTAAAGCCAGATGATCAAATTACACAGCAATTTATTCTCCGATCAAAGGTTCTTCTTGGTGGGCTGGATAAAAGGTATTCAAGTGACGAGCGAATCCAAATGCTTATGCAGGCTATTCAAATGACGATACCAAATTTTCGACTGAGTAAAATTGAAGACTATCTTTACACGTTGGACGAAATGAAGCTAGTCAATCAAATTGGAAATGCTTATTCTTTGGCGGGTGATAATGAAAAAGCAGCCGATATTTTTTATCGGTTGCTTCAGTATATGAGACGCCATCTCCAAGAAATGGTCACATCAAACAGGATGCTTCCTTTGGTTCTCTACAATTTTGCCAGATCTCTGGACTTGTTGGAAAGATATGAAGAAAGCGCAAGAGTTGCAAGAAATGGAAAAGAAGCTTGCATTAAATATGGACATTATCAAGTTCTTCACTCTTGCCTGGAAATCGAAGCTGAGTGTGATTTCTTCCATGGCAAAAAAGAAGAGAGTGCAGAGCGATATCGTGAGGCCTTTTACATTTGCAAAGTTATGAGATACGAGGATGACTTGCAGATTATTCGTAATGAGGCCCAAAAATATCTGGACATTATTTTCTAAATGTTAGGTAATATCGTCCTGTGGTGTAGCGGCATCTGCTGGTGTAGTGGGGTGTTCTGGTTCACTACTAGAACTGCTTTCAAATGAATCGGCCAAATCAGATGAGAAAGGTTCGAGTTCAGTCGGTGAATGAATGGCAATGGGTGTCCCTAGTAAAATTGCTGTACAGAAAACAATAGAGGCCAAAAGCGAGAAGAATTTTTTCATAGTGAAAGAAGTCCTTTCTTTTGATATTTCTATCATACGGCGGGTGATAGAAAAAGACCATATCGTCTTGTGCAAGAAAAAATTACATGAAACGACAGGTTCATCCTTTACCTATAAACGTGTAACATCAGACACACCAAGACATTCAAAATGACATCTGTAAGAAATGGCTACTATTCTTATCAAAGTCATTAAAAAACTGCTGTCTTTGCTCGTCAAAGCTACGCAATGATTATTTGTTAAACACACACTAAAAAAACAGGGTACGCCCACCCGGACGCACCCTGCCAAAGACCACAGACAATAGCGATATGTACAACAGGGCGTTCCCCGTCGGGAACGCTCTGTTTTTCTTTGCTGGGGGCATGATGAGCCTGCTCTGCCTGCCATAGGCAAGCTCGCGTTTGCGTAGCAATGAAAGCCCCAGCGGGGCTTTTAAGCGGCAGAGCGGTCTTGCGCAGCAAGATGGAGGGGCATTGCCCC
>OIZE01000539.1_pt1 | contig 29926 bp, 29 predicted proteins | sample 1588421 | NCBI WGS metagenome assembly OIZE01 (sample SAMN03283251) | human gut metagenome | biome: human-associated habitat; material: feces | host: Homo sapiens | place: USA | collected 2013 | reverse complement strand
GCAGGAGGAGGGGCGAAATCCTGCCAATCCAAGGGAGCTGATGTTATAAAAAATGCTTACGAAGATTTTTTATCATATTCTGGGGCTTCTGGTTGCCTTCTGCCTGCTGTTTGCAGTGCTGATTACCGTAACGGAAACACTGCTGTATCGGGTGGATGGCTACTTTGCGAAGGAATATCAGAAATATGCGGTCACAGAGCGCGTGGATATGAGGCTGTCTGATTTGCTTTCTGTGACGGATGAAATGATGGACTATCTGAAGGGCGACAGGGAAAATCTGAATGTGGAAGCCGTCATCGGCGGCGTGCAGAGGGAATTTTTCAATGCCAAGGAAAAACGCCACATGCAGGATGTACGGGAGCTGTTTTTGCAGGGGCTGGCACTGCGCAGAGGGGCGGTATTTGTCGGCGTTTTGGCGGCGGCGTTTCTTTGTTTGAAAAAAAGACAGGCGGTACTTCTTAGGATGCTGCAGTGGGGCATTGCGGGAGTGCTTTGCACCATGCTAGGGCTTGGAGCTTTGATTTCGATGGATTTCACAAAATACTTCACCTATTTCCATCTGATTTTTTTCGATAACATGGACTGGTATTTGAATCCGAAAACGGATTTGTTAATCAACATTGTGCCCGAAGGGTTTTTTCGGGATACTGCCTTGCGGATTGCAGGAATGTTTCTGGCGGTCAGCCTTCTGTTCTGGCTGATGGCAGGCGCACTGCGGCGAAGGCTGAAATAAAGAAGGCTGAAATAAAAAGGATTGCTATGATAAAGTTGATTTTATTCGGAATTTTAAAGGGAATCGGCATTTTGCTGCTGGTGCTGCTGCTTCTCCTTCTGCTTATGGTGCTTGTGGTGCTGCTTTCGCCCATCAGGTATCATCTGGAGGGAGAGAAAAGGGCGGCGGTCAGCGGTTCTTTTGGTGTGTCATGGCTTTTTGGGGCAATCCGTGCCGATGGCGGCTATACACCTGAGGGGGGCAGTCGGCTCAAGCTGAGGGTGCTTTGGTTTACACCCGTCGGCGGCGAGGAGAAGCCCAAAAAGAAGAAAAAGAAGAAGAAAAGGAAAGAGCCGGAGCCGATAGAAATACATGCGGCGGAAAAAGAATCAAAAGAGGAACCGGAACCGGCAGAGCCAAAACCGGAGCCTAAAAAAGAGCAGCCGAAGCAGGAACCTAAGAAACAGGAGCCGAAAAAGCAGGCGAAGCCGCAGAGAATGGCGGAAAAACAGCCGAAAACCATGCGGCGCGTAAAGCTTTCGGAGATTGCGGAGAAGCCGCCTGCGCCGGAGGAAATCGAGGACGATGCCTTCTTTACGGGAGAGGAGCAGGAAAAAGCAGAGGAACCGGAGAAGAAGGGAAAAATTCCCCCGATTCTAAAGGAGCTTTGGAGCATTGAGGATAAAAAGCAGATTTTCAAAGCGTTTGGGAAGCTGTTGAAGCGGCTGCTAAAGGGGATTTTGCCGGGGAATTTCTTCCTCAAGGCAACCATCGGGACGGGAGACCCGCCGACAACAGGCTATCTGCTCGGTCTGGCAGGGATTCTGGTTGCGAAATTCGGTAATGCTATACAGATAAAAGGAGACTTCACGAAAGCAACCGTGGAGGATATTGAAATACGGGTAAAAGGAAAAATTGTACTCGGCAGACTGCTTTGGGCAGTGCTTGCCTTTGGGCTGACAAAGCCCGTCAGAAGGGCAATCCGAAAGGAAATCAGATATTTCAGAGGGAAAAAGGCGGATGCGAAAGGAGAAACAGCATGAGCAAGGATTTTAATGAGGCGGTAGATGTATTATTTCATAAAGTAGATGATCTGGTATCCACAAAAACGGTTGTGGGGGATGCTATTGTAGTTGGCGATATGACGCTTCTGCCCCTGATTGATGTGGCAGTGGGCGCAGGGGTCGGCGCAAAGGAAAGTGCCAATGCGGCAGGCGGCATGGGCGCAAGAATTACCCCCTCCGCGATTCTGATGATTCGCCCCGATGGAGTGCAGCTGATCAATGTGAAGAATCAGGATGCGCTTTCCAAGTTGGTGGATATGGCACCCGGAGTCGTCAATAAGCTGAATTTCGGTGCTGTGTTCAGTGGCAGAAATAAAAAAGACAGAGCACAGGAAGAAGTGAAATTTGAGGAGGAAACCATTATAGAGGAATAAATTGCCGAAAGGAGAGAGTCCTGTATGAAGGTTTTGATTGAATTATATGATAAGGATACGCTGAAAAATATCGTTGCACCGCTGACCCTGCGGCCCGATAGGGTGGTGTATCTCTATGATAAGGGAATGGACGATAGGGATGCGTTTCGTTCTCTGGTGACCTGCTTTCAGAAAAACATGCCCAATATCGTTGTGGAGGATATTCCTGTAGACATCAGCTCTGTGAAAACCCTGTGTGCGGCGGTCTGCCGTGTGGCAGAGCGGTACGAGGCGGCAAACTGCACGCTGGAGCTGACGGGCGGCAGTGAGCTGATGATGATTGGCGCATATCAGGCAGGGCTTGAAATGGGAATTCGCATGGTACATACGGATTTGGTGAAGGGCTGCATTACGGATATTGAAACGGATGAAAAGCTGACGGATATCGCAACGCTGACGCTGGAGAACTTCATTGATGCCAAGGGCGCGTGCTTTATGGGGGAATCCCATCAGCCGCCGAAACCGGAACGCTATGATGCCATCAACAATATGGCACGGTTTTTGTTCCGTCATCTGCGGGATTGGAAGGTAACCTGCAGCTGGCTGCAGACGGTAGCGGCGAGAGGCTTTTCGCATGATTTGCAGATGGAAAGCCGCAGAAATATCCATACCAAAAGCGGAAAGCCTGTTTCCCCGAAGGATGAAATTCTTCTGGAATTTGAGAAAAACGGCTTTTTCAAGAAGCTGAGTCTGGATAAGAATGGGATTTGGATACGGTTCAACTCCTTGCAGGATAAGCAATACTGCATCAACTACGGCGTATGGCTGGAATTATATGTCTATGTGGCGGCGGCAAGCAGCGGTGCGTTTGAGGATGTAAAGCTTGGAACGATGATTGACTGGAATGTGTATGACGGGCTGAAAATCGGCGGAAACGAAATTGACGTTATGCTGATGGAGGATTCCCTGCCTGTTTTCATTTCCTGCAAGCTCAAGGATGCGGATACTGCGGCGCTGAATGAGCTGCTGATTGCAAAAAAGCGGTTGGGCGGTTGGTTCTCCAAGGGGATTATTGTAACCTTCAGCAGAGAAAAGCAGGAGGGCACGGGGACGTATCAGCGATGCAAGATGCTTGGGCTGGAAATGCTCGATGAAAGGGATATTCTGGCGGTGGATTTTCGGGAGCGGCTGGTGCGGACGATTCGTGAGCATGATCTTATCAGTCTGAAATGGAAGAAGGTATAAGGGGGAAGCCCCGGGTCGAAACAGGGTTTCGGCTTTGATATAAAAGGAGGCGGATGCCTTGGCAAAAAAGAATACCAGAAACACCAAGAGCCGTATCGTTTCGGCGGCATGGAAGCTATTCTATGAAAACGGCTATGATGATACAACGGTGGAGGAAATCGTAGAGGAGTCTGGAACCTCCAAGGGCTCCTTCTATCATTATTTCAGCGGCAAGGATGCTCTTTTAAGCTCCCTTTCCGATTTATTTGATGATAAATATCAGGAGCTGATTCCGACGCTTGACCCCGAAATGGACAGCTTTGAGCAGTTGATGTATCTGAATCGGGAGATGTTTCTGATGATTGATGACAGCATTTCCCTTGATTTGACGGCAAGGCTTTATGCCTCTCAGCTGATTACCACGGGAGAAAAGCACCTGCTCGACCATAACAGAATCTATTACAAGCTGCTGCGGCAGATTGTGACGGAGGGACAGAAGAAGGGCGAGCTCAGAGAGGATGTTTCTGTGAACGAAATTGTAAAGGCGTATGCGCTCTGTGAGCGTGCGCTGATTTATGATTGGTGCATCAGCAACGGGGATTATTCCCTTTGCCAATATGCAAAAAGCATGATGCCTGTTTTTTTGAACAGTTTTCGTGTGAAAAAAGCGAAAAACGGCGAATAATAAAAAAGATTTTTTTTCGGATAGAAATAAGTTCTGGAAATCGTATAGTCAGAAAAGATTGAAATTGCAGTCTTTCTGGCTATTTTTTGTTTTGTCGTTCTGTTTTTTGTTCGGACTTTGTTCTGTATTTTGTTCTGGTAAAAAGTATGATAGAATAGCCGCAAAAGCAAGATGAAACAGAAAAAAACAAGAAACGAAGGAAGGGTAAAGTAACATGATTTCAGCAAAGGTTTTAATCATGCTCACAATTCTGGTCTATCTGGGCGGCATGATTATCATTGGGATTTATTGTTCCAAGAAAAATGAAAATGTAGGCGATTTCTATCTGGGCGGCAGAAAGCTTGGCCCATTTGTTACGGCAATGTCCGCAGAGGCATCGGATATGAGCAGCTACTTATTGATGGGGCTGCCCGGTCTGGCATATTTAAGCGGTGTGGCGGATGTTGGCTGGACGGCAATCGGGCTTGCCATCGGTACATATCTGAACTGGTTGGTTGTCGCAAAGAAAATCCGTATTTATACACACAGACTGGATGCCATTACAATTCCGGATTTCTTCTCCCGTCGATATCATGATGAGAAGAATATTCTGATGTGCATTGCGGCTGTGGTTATCATTATTTTCTTCATCCCCTATACAGCAAGCGGCTTCGCTGCATGCGGCAAGCTGTTCAGCACCCTGTTCGGTGTGAATTATATTCCTGCCATGGTCATCAGTGCGATTGTTATTGTGCTGTATACCGCGATGGGCGGCTTCCTTGCAGCAAGCACCACAGACCTGATTCAGGGGATTGTGATGAGTATTGCGCTGCTGATTATCGTATTCTTCGGGATTCATATTGCAGGCGGCTTTGATGCCGTAATGGATAACGCAAGAAGCATGACAGGCTATCTGAGCCTGACCATGACACACGATCCCGTCAGCAAGACCGCATCTCCCTACGGCTTCCTGACCATCTGCTCCACATTGGCGTGGGCATTGGGCTATTTCGGTATGCCCCATATTCTGCTGCGCTTCATGGCGATTGAGGATCATAATAAGCTGAAATTATCCAGAAGAATTGCGGTTATCTGGGTTGTCATTGCGATGGGCGTTGCCATTCTGATTGGTATCATCGGGAATGCGATGACAAAGGTTGGCGCGGTTCCCCTTCTGGAGGGCAGTGCCTCCGAAACGATTATCGTATGCATTTCCGACCTGCTGAGCAAGCATGGCTGCCTTGCGGCAATCGTTGCAGGTATTGTGCTTTCCGGTATTCTGGCGGCAACGATGTCCACGGCGGATTCTCAGCTTCTGGCGGCATCCTCCAGCATTTCCCATAATCTTTTGGGCGGCTTCTTCCGTGTGAATATTTCCGAAAAGGCGGCAATGCAGGCGGCAAGAATTTCCGTTCTGGTAATTTCCGTGATTGCAGCCTTCATTGCGAGAGACCCCAACAGCTCCGTTTTCGGTATCGTATCCTTCGCATGGGCAGGCTTCGGTGCGGCATTCGGCCCCGTTGTGCTGACAGCGCTGTTCTGGAGACGCTCCAATAAGCAGGGCGCACTGGCAGGCATGATTGTCGGCGGTGTGATGGTATTCGTATGGAAATATCTGATTCGTCCCATGGGCGGTATCTGGGGCATTTATGAGCTGCTGCCCGCATTCCTGCTGGCTCTGGCGGCAATCATTATTGTCAGCCTTGCAACACAGGCACCCGAACAGGCTGTTCTGGAAGAATATGACGCAGTGACAAAGGAACTGAAAAACGAAAAATAAAAAATAAGCATTGAAAATCCCTCTGCTGAATGAATGCGGCACAGGGATTTTTTGTTTGCAGAAAAAATTTCTCTGCTTGTTCTTCTTTAAAAAATTGAAAAAGAGAGAAGGTATCTGTATAATGGATACAGATAAAGAAAATGACAAAGGGAGGAACTGTTGTGAAAGCATTGATTACGGGCGCAACGAGCGGCATCGGGCGTGAAATGGCGAAAATATTAGCTGTACGGGGCGTGGATTTAATCATTGCCAGCAGGGACGAAAAAAAGATGAAAAGCCTTGCCAAGCGGCTGCCTGTGGCAGTGCGGACGATAGCCGTGGATTTATCCAAAGCAGAGGACTGCTATCGGCTGTATGACGCGGTAAAGGCGGAAGAAATTGATATCCTCATCAATAACGCAGGCTTCGGGGCGTATGGCGCAACATGGGATGTTCCGCTGGAAACGGAGCTGAATATGCTGGATTTGAACGTGCGCGCGGTGCAGATTCTGACAAAGCTGTTTCTGGCAGATTTCCGTAAGCGTGGCAGTGGGCGTATCCTCAATGTGGCATCCTCTGCGGGCTTTCTGGCAGGGCCGCTGATGTCCGGCTATTATGCGACAAAGGGCTATGTGCTGCGGCTGAGCGAGGCCATTTCCGAGGAGCTGCGGCAGGAGGGAAGTCGGGTGACAGTGACGGCTCTCTGCCCCGGACATGTGGAGACGAATTTTGATGCGCGCGCAAAGGTACGCCGTTCCATTGGCGGCGTTTCCGCGAAAAGAGTCGCGCAGGCAGGGATAGAGGGGATGCTCCGCGGCAAGGTGGTTGTCCTGCCTGGGGCATTGATGAAAATGACCTATGTCGGAGAAAAGCTTTTACCTGAGTCATGGATGCTGAAAATTGCCTATCGGGCACAGGCAAGGAAGGGTTGAACCGTATGCAAAGAGTAAGGCGAGTTTTGAAAAATACCGTCCGCGGTTATATCACGAAGGATGTCGGCAAGCGAGCAGCTTCACTGACGTATTATCTCCTGTTTGCGATTTTCCCCTTTCTGGTTGCGCTGATTTCCATTTTGGGGTTGCTGCATCTGCCGATGATTTCGCTTGAGGGCGAGGCGGCGGCGTTTCTGCCTGCGGATGTAATCACGCTGCTGAACCGGACGATTACCCACATGACGGAGGCATCCAATGGGGCAATTTTCACCTTTGGTGTGGTGTTTGCGCTGTGGTTTCCGTTTCGGGCGGTAAGAAATATGACAGAGGAGGTTTCGGATATCTATGGCGGCGAAAAGCCGACGCATCATACGCTGCGGGTGCTGCTGCTGGCAATATTCATTCTGTTTCTGATTCCTGCAATGCTGTTTCTGATGATTATCGGGGACTCTGTTTTGAACTATGTGGCGCAGTTTCTGCCGATTACGGTGGAATTTATCTCCTTCTGGACAAAGGCGCGTTTCCTTTCCATGGGCTTTGCGCTGATTCTGTTGACCTCGGCAGTGTATTATCTTTCGCCGAGTCAGCCGCCGAAGTGGCGGTATATTTTTCCCGGGGCGCTGCTTTCTACATCCTTCTGGATGCTGTATTCCGTATTTTTCTCGTATTATGTAGACCACATGGGGAATTATTCTGTGATTTACGGCTCTATCGGGGCAATTATCGCCTTCCTCATCTGGCTGAATCTTTCGCTGACGGCACTGCTTCTGGGGGCAGTGTTTAATCAGGCGTTGCGCGAAACCGCCGCCCATGAAAAACTTTCTTCCGAAATCTGAGGATTTTACTGGATTTTTTCAGATTATATGGTATAATTAGTTTTAGTTTAAAACGAAAAATGGAGGTTGAGCAATGAAAAATATGTTATATAAGGCAAAAGGCGCACTGGCGCTGACCCTTGCGGTGAGCATCTGCGGGGCGCAGTGTGTGCCTGTGTTTGCGGCTGAGGCTCTTTCCGCGGCGCAGCAGGGCGTGCAGGTGACACCTGTGAAGGAGCTGACAGAGGAGGAGAAGGCGGCATTGCAGCTGCCGAAGCTGACCGCAGAGGAAGCATTGGCGAAGGCGAAAAAGCATAGCCCCGACCTGAGAGAAATTCAGGATACCTTGGATTATCTGGATGATACGCTGGATGACATCGACAGAAGCGCAGGCGGCACGGTTACTGTGCCGAATGTGGAATATAAAAAATGGGTGAATGATGGCTGGCAGAAGGTTGTTTCTGCCGTTTATCAGGCAGAGCAGGGCAAAAAGCAGGCAAGAATCGGCGAGGATCTGCAAAACCTTGGTCTGGAGGTTTCCGTAAAATCCTATTTTACCTCCATCAAGAGTAATGAGGATACCTTGTCTCTGACAAAGAAAAACGCTGAAATCCAGAAAAAGCTGTATGAACAGGGGCAGGAAAAGAACCGTCTGGGTCTTCTGAGCAAGTATAACCTGAATCAGCTGGAGATTGCGGCAAAGCAGGCGCAGGATAATGTGGCACTGCTGGAGGCAAGCATGGAGCAGCTTTACATCAAGCTGAATGATCTGATGGGTGAAAAGGCAGATGCCCGTTTTGAATATGTCTATGACGTTACCTATACGCCTTATAAGCTGAGTCTGCCGATGGAGCAGTATCTCAACGCGGCACTGAAAAAGGATCTGACCGTTCAGCTGAAGGAGCTTGCGTTGGATTCTGCGAAGTTTACGAAAAACTATGTTGGTGAATCGAATACGCGTCTGGATTCCAATACACAGGAATATAATTACGACACCGCAAAGCGTAATCTGAAAACGGCAAAAACCGATAAGGAAATGGCAATCCGCAATGCGTATCTACAGCTGCAGCAGATGGAAACACAGATTACCTCTGCACAGTCCTCTCTGACAAAGGCACAGGCAGATTACCGCGCGGCGCAGATTAACCTGCGGGCAGGCAATGTGACAAAAACAGCTGTAGAGCAGGCAGAAATGGGCGTTGTTTCCGCACAGAACAGCTTGAATCAGCTGATTTATAATTACGATATGCTGGTATTTACCTTTGAAAACCCCAGCCTTTTGGGCAACACTGCACAGGCGCAGTAAAATAGAAATAAAATTCAAAGAAGTCTTGAACAGAACTGTTCGGGGCTTCTTTTTTTGCATAGATTTCCTTTTCCTTCACAAACTAGGAAAAATGGTTGGGCGGTGAAAAGGGATGCAGATAAAGAAGGAGTTGCAGAAAAATAAACAGGCGATGCAGGAAGCCTTTCGCGATTGCGGTGATATCATTATGCGTGAGTTTCGCATCCGTGGCGGCGAGGGTACGCTTTTTCTTGCATATACGGATAATATCGTGAATGGGGATGCCATTCAGAATTTTATCATGACAAATGTGATGGCGCGCTGTGAAATGCAGGGAACGGAGGGACTGCTGCAAAGCTTGATGGAGGAGGTCATTGCCATCGGGGAGCTGACAAAAATCACCACGATGGAGGAGGTTTTTGATGCCGTTCTTCTGGGGGATACGGTGCTTCTCATGGATGGGGATGATTTCGCCTTGCAGGCTTCGACGAAGCATTTCCCCACGCGCGGCGTGAATCAGGCGGAAACAGAGGTGGTTGTGCAGGGACCGAAGGATGCCTTTACGGAGCTGATGTCTGTAAATGTGGTGCTGACGAGAAGGCGAATTCGGGATACACGGCTGAAGGTGAAGCGGAAGAAGGTTGGCAGACGGAGCAAAACGGATGTGGCACTGCTGTATATGGAGGATTTGGTGCGTCCTGAGCTGCTGCAAAAGATAGAAAGGCAGGTGGATTGTCTGGATTTAGACCATCTGCCCGACAGCGGCTATGCGGAGCAGCTGTTGGAGAAGCGGCAGTATTCGCCCTTTCCTCAGCTGCAGATGACGGAGCGCCCCGATAAGACCTCCTCTGCCCTTCTGGAGGGGCGCGTGGCACTTCTGCCCGATAATACGCCCTATGCCATCCTTCTGCCGGCAACACTGAATACCTTCTTTCAGGCGGCAGAGGATTATTATGACCGCTGGGAGATTATGAGCTTTATTCGGCTGATTCGCTTTGTGGCGGCGTTTCTGACGGTTACGCTTCCGGGGCTGTATATTGCGTTTGCGGTCTATCATCCGGAGCTTTTGCCAACTGCGCTTGCCCTTAAGGTTGCGGCAACGAGAGAAACCATTCCGTTTTCTGTCATTGGTGAGGTGCTGATTATGGAAATCGCCTTTGAGCTTCTGCGTGAGGGCGGGATTCGGCTGCCATCCCCCGTCAGCTCTACCATTGGCATTGTCGGCGGCATTATCATCGGTTCGGCGGCAGTGGATGCAGGGATTGTCAGTCCGACGGTTGTGATTGTTTCCGCACTGACGGGCATCTGCTCCTTTGTGATTCCGAATGTTTCGATTGTTTCGGGTCTGCGCATCAGCAAATACGTTGTAATTTTCTTCGCGGCTGTATTCGGGCTGTTCGGGGTCTGGGCGGCGTTGCTGCTGCTTCTGGCGCATCTGGCAAGTCTCACCTCCTATGGTATCCCGTATCTGTATCCCTTCTGTTCCTCCTCCGTCAATGATGACATGGATTGGGAGGACAGCATTTTTCGTCTGCCGCTTTCCGAAATGAAGCGCAGACCGATTTTTACACGTCCCGATGTACGGCGGCGGAAGGAGGAGGAATGATGTTTGCGGAGAATCGGAAAATTTCTATCAGACAGCTGCAAATGCTGTTATTACTGGATTGCTTTGGCACTGCTGTCCTTTTTCTTCCGGCGGAGCTGGCCGAGATAAGCGGCAGAGGGTGCTTTTTTGCGGCTTTGCTTGGCGGCTTGGGGGTGTCGGCTGCCTCCCTTCTGCTGACGGCAGTAGGAAGGCGCATGCCCAATGGCACGGTGGTCGATTGGTGCCGGAGCGTCTGCGGCAATGCTATCGGGACAATCCTTTTGCTTGGCTTGGCAGGAAAGCTTTTGCTTGACGGGATGCTTGAGCTGCGGATTTTCAGCGAAATCATCTGCCGTTTTATGCTCCCTGCAACGCCTGTCTGGGTGCTTTCCCTGGTGCTGCTTCTGGTCGCAGGTGCGCTTGCGGCGCAGGGAACGGAATGTCGGGGCAGAACGGCGGAAATCCTCTTTTTTCTGGTCGCGATTCCCTTGCTTCTGGTGCTTCTGGCGGTGGCGGCTTCTACGCGGTATGCGCGTGTTCTGCCGCTTGCCTTGCCTTCTCCTTCGGGCATCGGGGCAGGGCTTACAGAGATGAGCATTGTATTTAGGGGGCTCGTTTTTCTTTATTTTATCTATCCGGATTTGAAAAAGCCTGTCGGCTTCGCAGTCTGGAAAGGCTGTCTTTTGATAACGGCAGTGGTGACGGTCATCGTGCTTCTCTGTCTGGCGAATTACGGCGAGGGGATGCTTGCCGCAAAGCTTTTGCCGACATTGCAGATGCTGGAGCGTGTCAGCTTTACGGGCGTTTTTCTGACCAGACAGGATTTGCTTCTGCTTTGGTTCTGGATGGCATCGGCGGTGCTGTTTCTTTCGGGTGTGGTGTTTTTTGGCTCCCTTCTGGGGACGCAGCTATGCAGACAGGCGATCGATGATTATTTCGCTGACCCGAAGCTCTATGAAAAGCGTCTGCCGTATTATCTGGCAGAGGTTTCCAAGGCGAGCCACAGAGATTACACCACAGCCTTCTATTATGGCAAGCCTGACGGCAATCAGCAGGTTTACACTAATAATTCCTATATCCGCGAGTACGATTTTATCGGCATGGTGCAGGAGGATTGGAACGAGGAAACCGGCTTCGCATGGGTGGAGCAGAGAAATAAATTTTCTGTCGGCGAGGAAATTGAGGTCATGCCCGCACAGGGGGATTCCTATGCCATGAAGGTAACGGAAATCCGCAATCAGAATGGAGAGACCGTTGCATCCGCGCCGCATCCGCAGGAGCTTTTGCAGGTGAAATTTGAAAAGCCTGTGAAAAAATTTGATATGCTGCGCAAGCGTCCCTCTGATGTAAAATAATTCGTTTGGATGCAAAATAACTCTTGATTTTTTGTCGAAAAAAAGCTACCATAATAATTAGTATTCTAAAGGAAAGAACGGTAAATTTTATGGAACTTACACAATGTATCAATTACTTATTAACAACTTCACAGCATACGGTTTTTCAGTTTCTCAGCGGCAAGCTTTCGGAATATGACCTGACACCTTCCCAGTATGGGGTGTTAAGCTGTTTGTGGCAGAGAGAATTTGCAACGCCGAAGCAGATTTCCGAGATTCTCTGTCTGGAAACCTCGACGATTTCCGGTGTGTTGGATCGTATGCAGAAAAAAGGGCTGATTGACCGTGTCATCAATCGGGAGGACAGACGAGAGGTTCGCGTTGTGCCGACAGAAAAGGGGAAGCAGTTGCAGGAGCCGATTACGGAAATCATTGATGAAGTAAACGAAGAAGTTTTGAAATGCTTTACGGAAGAAGAAGTGACCGCATTGAAAAACGCACTGCGTATTATCGCAGACGGCAGCCATTTTAAATAAGAGAAAAGCAGGGAAAAGCAGTTTCTGAAGGGGAGCTGCTTTTTTGATTGCGAAAAGGAGAGGCTTCTTTGCGTTGATAAGCGGTTGAACTTCTGTTACACTATCCGTAAGAAGAAGCGGATGCTGCGAAGGAGGGATTGGATGGATAAGGTAGTTGGAGATTTTTCGTATGAAGGTGTGGCTGCTATCCCAATCGGGGAAGATACGCGTGAATGGAAGGTTTATTTTGACAATAATTTCTGGGGACAGCCGAAAGGGGCGCGTGCCGGAACGGAAATTCGGCTCGACAGGGAATTTGACTGGGCGGGATATCATTGGGTGATTCCTGCGGTATATGCCTGTGAAAAGGGGCTTGTCATGGAGTTTTGCAGGCGTGTTGAGGTTGAGGATATTCGCGACTTTATGAAAAAATGGAACTTGAGCGCGGAAAATGATTCCTGCACACATATCAGCCAAGAGCAGCGGATGCAGTTGGATTTGGATAATCCGCTTTGCCTGCATTTCAATCCCCGATTGGAGCTGAATGGGGAAACCATGCAGATGACACATGGGAGTGGGGTGTGCTTCAATCCCTGCGTACCGGAGGGGCTGCTTCATGAACCGGAAGCGGAACGGGCATTGAAACACTATGGCTTGGATTTGTCCTACGGATGGGCGGTTTACAGGTATGCATTTCCGTGGGCAAATGAAACCGAAATAAAAACGCTTTCCCTTACGATGGAGCAGCAGGCATGCGATGTGCCGGGACCGCATTTTAAGCTGTATGCGCCGGGAGATTCGTTTTCCTTTGTTCATCCGATGAACGGAACAGAATATACCTTGACGGTGCAGGCGTTGGAGCCACAGACGATGGAGCAGGAGCTGCCCGGTTCAGAACAATGGCTGTACCCGATGTATCTTACCGCTATGTGCTACACCATTTCACCGGAACAGGGGAAGGATATTTCCATCTATGATTGCGCAGAAAGTGATAAGCCGATAAAAATTGCCCAAAATACAGAGCCTTTCGCACCGGAAGCGCAAAATGGTATGGTTTACTTTGGGAATGTGGTTTGTGAAACGGATGACGCAGAGAAAAAGTTGCATACGATTTATTCTTCTCTGCACTTTGAACCCGTGACGGATGATGTGGAGTGGTGTGTGATATTTCATCTGAAGCAATTTGAGGAGGAATCGTTTTTGCTGATATAAAACTACATAATAGCGGAAATGGTTTCTGAAAATAAAATAATAAAATAATGAATAAACGGAAAAGCAGTTTCTGAAGGGGAGCTGCTTTTTTGATTGCAAAAAAGTGGATAGGAATGGGATATGTAGCAGGGCAAAGCCCTGATTTTTACTGAAAAGCGGCACGTAGCTTTTTGAGTGCCTTTTTTTCAATACGGGAGACATAGCGCCGCGCCTATTGTAAATAGCAGTGTAAAACAGAAAATTTAGACAGTTTGAAGCGACCGGTCATCAGAAAACTGTAAAGAGGTATTGTCTGAATAGGCACTGTTTTTATGATAAAAAGGAGTGGAGGAAATGTGTAAAGTAATTGCAGTAGTAAATCAAAAGGGTGGCGTTGGCAAAACAACGACCTGTGGGAATTTAGGGATTGGTTTAGCAAGGTGCGGAAAAAAAGTATTACTGATTGACGCAGACCCGCAGGGAGATTTAACAGCGAGTTTAGGATTCATCAATCCGGATGAAATCAACCATACGCTTGCAACTGTTATGATGAATACCATCAATGAGGTTGAAATGGACAAGGACTATGCGATTCTTCATCATAGCGAGGGAGTGGACGTGCTGCCTTCCAATATAGATTTATCTGCAATGGAGATTTCGTTAGTCAATGTCATGAGCAGAGAATTGATTTTGAAACGCTATATCGAGAGCATAAAGCAGCATTATGATTATATTTTGATTGATGGGATGCCTTCGCTTGGGATGCTTACAATTAACGTATTGGCGTGTGCAGATAGCGTGCTGATACCTGTGCAGGCAGCATACTTGCCAATCAAAGGGCTTCAGCAGCTGATGAAAACAATCGTACAGGTAAAGCGTCAGTTAAATCCTCGTTTGGAGATAGAGGGGGTACTGGTGACAATGTTCGATAGAAGGACGAAAAATGCCAGAGATATTGCGGAGCTTCTGGAGGAGAATTATGGAACAATGCTGAATGTTTTTGTAAATAAAATTCCCCTCTCTGTTCGTGCTGCAGAAACAACAGCGAAGGGCGTAAGCATTTTTCAATATGATCCCAATGGTTCGGTTGGACAGGCATACAAGGCATTGACGAAGGAGGTGCTTGAGGATGAGAGAGGGAACGGCGAAGGAGATTAAATTTGAAAGTTTTGACAGTTTGTTCGCTATTCCGCAGGAATCAGAGCAGAACATAATAACAATGGTTCCGTTGGAAAAATTATTTCCATACGCACAGCACCCATTTCGTGTGCTTGATGATGCGAAAATGGACGAATTGGTTGAGAGTATTCGGATAAACGGTGTTTTAGAGCCGGCATTGGTTCGGCCGCGCGCCCTAGGGGGCTATGAAATCGTATCCGGGCACAGAAGAAAAAGAGCCTGTGAGAAGGCAGGACTGGAAGAAATGCCTGTTATCATCCGAGAATTGACGGATGATGAGTCTGCAATTCTGATGGTGGATTCCAATAACCAGAGAGAAGAACTACTTTATAGCGAGAAGGCTTGGGCTTACAGAATAAAATATGAGGCACTGAAGCATCAGGGAAAGAAACTTTCGGAAAGCAGCGCAGAGCAACTGGGAAAGGAAAATAATAAGAGTGGGCGGCAAATCAAACGCTACATCAGATTAACCTATTTGCAGGAGGATTTGCTTGACTTGGTAGATCAAAAGAAAATTGCCTTCCGAGCGGCAGAGAAGCTTTCCTTTCTGACTGAGACAGAACAGAATATTTTACTGGAGGCGATTCTGGAGCATAAGGTTTATCCGAATATTGATATAGCGGAAAAGCTGAAGCAGATGAGCGGAGCAGTATCTATTGAAAGAGTAGAAGAAGTCCTGTTGGACAGAAAACAGAAAAGCAGGGCAACATCTATACCTGTAAAAAATATTCGGAAGTTTTTTTCGGAGGAATCCTCCGCAGAGGAAATGGAACAAAAAATCATAGAGCTATTGGAGAAATGGAGGCAGGAGGAGAGATATGCAGGATTTTAAGTTTGATTATTTTTATGGTTCTCAGGCAGAGCAGTTCAGCTTCTTTCGGCTGCCTAAGATTTTGATTCGAGATGCACGGTTTAAGAAAATTTCCAGTGATGCTAAAATTCTATATGGTATTATGCTGGACCGAATGTCTTTATCCAGAGAAAATAAATGGATGGATCAGAATAACAGAGTGTATATCATTTTTACCTTGAAAGAGGTTATGAAGGAATTTGAATGCTGCCAAAGGAAAGCTGGTTCTTTGATGGCGGAACTGGATTCAAAATCAGGGATTGGTCTGATTGAGAGGAAAAGGCAAGGCTTAGGCAGACCGGACTTGATTTATTTGAAAAATTTTATTGCAGTGCAGGAGGATATTTCGCAGAAAGAGGAGAAGCAGGAGCAGGGAGAGGTTCTGCCACTGCAGAGTGGCAAGGAAATGCCACTTATAACAGGTGCAGAGGATTCTTTCCAAACAGGTAAAGCTATACCAATGCAGAGAGGCAATGGGGAGAAACTCCAAGGTAGTGCGGATTTGCCATTGCAGAGTGGTAAAAATCTGCATAACCGGAGCAGTACGGAACTGCTGCTCAGGAGTGGCACTAAAATACCGGCAAATAATACTGAGAAGAATAAGACCGAAAGGAATAAGACTGAGGATTCTATCTATTCAATCTATCCGACAAAGGAGAAGGATGCGATGGATGTGACAGAGGTGTATCGCAGGATTGTGAAAGAGAATATCAGCTATGAAACGCTGTACAGCAATCTGCCCATCATGCAAAGGCGGATGCTGGATGAGATGGTGGAGCTGATGGTTGAGGTACTGGCGGTCAACAGAAAGGTTTTGAGGATTGGCGGAACAGATTATCCGTATCAGTTGGTGAAGAATCGGTTTCTGTGCATCGGACAGGATCACGTGGAGTATGTTTTGCATTGCCTGGAGCAGACCGCAAGCAGGATTGGGAATATCAAGGCATATATTTTGACAAGTCTGTTTAATGCAACGGCTACGATGGATACATATTATACGATGGCGGTGCAGCACGATATGGTTATGGAAGAGTAACTTCGGGACACGGTGTCCCAAGGTGGAAGGAGAAGGACTTCGGGACACGGTGTCCCAAAGTGAGAAAGAAAAGCAGAATATGGTTCGTGAGACGAAGAGTAGATATTTTATCTGCTCTTTTTTCGTATCAGGAGGGATAAAATGAAAAAGGATGATAAAGCAATTTTTCATAATACGCAGTTGTTGCTGGAGCATTACAGGGATGTGGTATGGAGTCTGGAAGTCTCTGTATTTCAGACAAATGTAAATTTTCAGGCAGAGTTTGGAAACACAATCGAGGAGTTTCTAGAATTATCGTATGAAGCAGGTCTTGATCTTCCTGCATCTGATGTCGCAGCCAGAATCCGAAGCATCAATAAAAGTAGAAACATGCTCCGGATTATAGATAGCGCAGTTGCTTTGCTGCGGGAGAAATATCGAAACGGCGAGGAATGCTATTGGGTATTGTACTATACCTATTTATCTTCGCAGGAAATTGGTGGTGTTGATGAAATCGTGGAAAAGCTGTCTGAAATGTTCCGGGATTTTTCGAGGAGTACGTATTATCGTAGAAAAAACGAGAGTATAAGAAGAATGGGTGATTTGCTTTGGGGGTTCAGAACGAACTGTTGTGATGCGGCGTTGGAATTGCTGTATGCGGAACAGTTGATTTCTGGAAGATGTGAGGGGAATTTTAAAAGCCATGGGTAAGCAGCCTATGATTTAGAGGATACTCCATGTGGTATAAAATATAGAAAAGTTGAAATGATGAACTGTGATTAAGGAGCGTTTTCTTATGTAGTAAAGCAAGGGTTGTTGTGGTATATTAAAAGAAGATTGCAGAAAGGAGGAAACTATTGGATGACTGAAAATACTACATATGACCAATTAAAGACACAGAGGCATTTGTCGTTAGAATGGAGAGGCATTAATAGTACACAAATATGTTTTGAAAAAAGTTGTTTCTCATTTAAAAAAGACCATGTTACTTATACGATAGAAATTGCTGTAATTGGTGATGAGAAAAAAATAAGTATATCAGTTGATACTCCAACAACTTTTGAAAAAATATATCATTATCTTGGAGATATAAGAAGATATGAATATTTGGTAGATGGTGCTTTTTATTGTATGAAAAAATGTGAGACAGATGGTATTGATGTTACAAATTCCATTACGGATGTTGAACTTCCTTATTTTTTCAGTGAAAAGTATAAGCATAAAATTCCTTTGGAACTGACAGATAAAGAATATAAGCGATATTTTTTAAAGTGGCTTAAATTACAATCTTCATTGGGAATAATTAACCAGGTAGCATTATTTGCTAATTGTTTGAATGGATTAACAGCGGATGTGCGAATTTCCATGCTGGCAGAGTGTTTTGAAGCTTTTGGAAAAAGGTTAGAGAAAGAGAAGAAAATCATAGTAAAATCAGAGAATAATACAACCAGAACAGTGCAGTGCGAGAATTGTAAAGAGAAATTCGAATTGTCAATTCGTGGTAAAAAGTCCTTTGCATGTTATATGACGGCTCTTATAGAAACATATGGAAAAACGATTTTTTCTAGGGAATATCGAAGAAGAAAGACTCTGATTCAGAAAATTGTAAAAACAAGAAATAAAGTTTTTCATGTTAATGCTAAACAGAACGGGGTGCTTGGCGGAGCACAATGCGGTTTTTATGCAATTAAACTTGAGTGGATGTTTCGTTATATAATCTGGTTGGAGATGGGATTTCCTAAAGATAAACTGGATGTCGTAATTGAAAAAGAAATAAAGAAATTTGAAAGTCAGTTTTCAAACCTAATATATTAAAAATGGATGGTGGATTAGAAACTATTTACTGGACTCTACTTCTACAAAAAGAGAAGATAAAGATTCAACCTGTTCCCTTGGAATTCAGAATATGTTGGAGCTTTTTGTGTATTTATAGGATAAACATGTAAAAATAAAAACGAAAAATACGTTGATAAATTTTATATTAAGTGATAAACTACTTATAGATATAGATTAAAAACGGAAAATCTGTTTATAAGTCAGGAGGTAACTATGAAACTTCTTCGTATTACAGCGGAAGGGCTACCATTATTCAAGGAAAAACTGGATTTATCTTTTTATGCACAGCAGAGGGTCGCTGAAGAACAAAAGAATATTTTGTATCCATTATTTTCAAATATTTATATGAATTCTGCAACGGGGTTTATAGGTATCAATGCATCCGGAAAGACATCTGTTTTGAAGGTTATTTTGCTTGCTTTAGATATAATCAATAATGAGCCAATAAACCATATAGAGACTAGAGATATATTGGGTGATGCAAAAGAGGTCAAATTGAATATGTATTTCTTTTCTGGAAAGTTGAATGAAATCTGCCGATTGGAAACGATAATTACTTCCCGAAAAAGCAAGCCGGAAGGAACGAGTTACAGTATCCTTTCAGAATCTTTATGGATAAAAGACGTAGACGAGGTGACTACCCGTAAGGGGATGCTCATTTTTGAAGGTAAAGAGCCTGCAATGGTTAGAAGTAGTCAGGAGGACTTTTTGCCAGATGATGTAAGTATTATGATTGCCAGAAATAAGAAGGCGAAAGAGCATGTGTGTATTGTTAATCTCTTGAAATATACGAATGAAAATGTTCTTACATTCTCAGAAGAAATTCCGTCAGAAGTTATTATGTTCTTAGATCCGACGATTGAGAAGCTGCACTTTGATGAAAATGAAAATAAAACATTAATCCATTTGAAGTTCAAGGATAAGGAGGAAATTCTTCTTAATAATCCTGTAGAATTGAATAATTATCTTTCATCCGGTACAGTAAAAGGAATGATTATATTTACCTTGGCACAGGAAGTCTTACAAAGCGGCGGGTATATGGTTATAGATGAAGTGGAGAATCACTTTAATAAAGAAATTGTAATAACATTGATTCGGTTCTTCATGGATAGTAAACTGAATAAAAATGGTGGCACACTTATTTTCTCTACACATTATCCAGAGTTACTGGATGAATATGATCGCAACGACAGCATTTTTATCACTAGAAATCGTAATGGTATTACGGTGGAGAATCTATCAAATATATTGAAAAGAAACGATATTAAGAAAAGTGATGCATACCAGAGCGGTTTCCTTGAGGGAACAACTCCGACATATGAGGCTTATATGCGGTTAAAGAAGAGCATTGCCTTAGCACTTATGTAGGAGGTGCCTATGGAATTAGCAAATTATAAGGCATGTATTTGTGAAGGTTCGGCCGAAAATGCTATCATGGATATACTTCTGGATTATAACCTTTTGATTTTTAATAGAGAAGAGATGATTGAGGAAGAAGTAATCCGTTGTCGAGAAGCCAAAAAATTTGAAGAAAAATATTTGAGAAAGGGATTTAAGGACAAAATTTCTGTTATTAGAATCCTTGATTCAAGAGGCGAAAATTTTAAACTCAGTAAGGCCTATGCTGGCAAAGTGGACGTTATAAATGTAGTAACTGCTCCAGAAATAGAGATGTTGATCATCCATAATGAGAATAAGTATAAGGAATATAAGAAATCACGGAAAAAGCCCAGTGATTTCTGTAAAGAGGATTTAAGGATGGCAGATGTAAAATCTTATAGATTTGTCAAAAGCTACTTTACTGATCCGATGGTGCTTGTAGCTGCTATAAAAAAACATCATGAGATTTCAAAAGTGCCAAAAGGGGAATATACATTGTTGGACTTGTTACGATAGAGGAATTTGTTGATAAAAGAAGAAGTTGTACTTCGGGACTCGGTGTCCCAAAGTGGGAATAGTGAAATACAATAGGAAACACAAGAAGAGCGGATGCTATATCTGCTCTTTTTTGCATCAGGAGATTAAAATGAAAAAGGACGATAAAGCAATTTTTCATACTGGATTAAAGGTAGTGCAGTTGCTTTGCTGCGGGAGAAATATCGGAACGGCGAGGAGTGCTATTGGGTATTGTATTATACCTATCTATCCTCGCAGGAAATTGGGGGTGTTGATGAAATCGTGGAGAAGCTGTCTGAAATGTTCTGGGATTTTTCGAGGAGCACATATTATCGTAGAAAAAACGAGAGTATAAGAAGAATGGTTGATTTGCTTTGGGGGTTCAGAACGAACTGCTACGATCCGGCATTGGAATTGCTGTATGCGGAACAGATGATTTTGGGAAAGGGGCAAGGGTGATTTTAGGAAAAAATGGGTATCAAAATTTAAATCCGATGTTTTTCAGGATTTCAACAGATAAAATAACTTAAAATTTTGATTTTTAACATTAAATAGGTTAAAATGAAATGAATTAAGTTAAAAAGGTGGGTATAAAGGATGCTTACAAGTGTATTTGGATTCTCTGTAAAATATGAAGCATGGAATTATCAGGATTTTTTGCCTGTTTATATTGCAGGCAGTTACGATTTTCGTACAGCCTATATTGGAAAAAACGCTGTATCATGCTTGCTCCAACAGAGGAACTTGCAAGCCTTCCGGCACTGAAAAAGCAAATAGCAAAAATACAGCAGATTGATAATGTGCCAGTTGTGCTTGAACTTGCAGCAGTATCAAAATACCAAAGAAAAAGCCTTATAGAAAATAATATACCGTTTGTGACTGAGAAACAGATTTTTCTTCCTTTTATCGGAACAATGCTCACAGATGAGAAAGAGCCACAGAAACTGACAGGCAAATTCGTTTATTCCACGCAGCAGTTATTTTTGCTATATCTGTACAGCAGAAAAAACGATTATATATTTCAGAAGCCGGAAAGGTACTGCCATATACGGCAATGACGCTGACCAGAGCTGTAAAGCAGTTGGAAGCAACAGACCTGTTTCTTGTAGCAAAAAATGGAGTTAATAAATTTATTGAGGCAAAATATAGCCGAAATGAATTGTTTGAAAAAGCAAGAGTATATTTAACAACCCCTGTCCGCAAAGAAGGATATATAGATAAGACGCAAATTACAGCGGAGATGGCATTTGCAGGAGAAACAGTACTTTCTGAGAAAACAATGTTAAATCCAAGCCGAGTTGTCACATATGCAATTAGGGAGAAAGAGTATGATAAATCTTTGCTGACAGAAGAAATGATAGACCCGGATAAGCAGGTCAGACTTGAATTATGGGCATACAACCCGAAGGAATTTTCAGAGGATAACAGCGTTGATGATATTTCCGTTGTTTTATCTTTGGGGGATATGGTAGATGAGAGAGTAGAAGAAGCGGTAGATGAATTGTTGGAAAGAAGGTTGCGAGATTAATAGTCAACGGATTTACAAAATTTATTTAAGGAAGGATTTCTGGAGGTTGAAATTCAATATGCTATAATCATGACTCTGCCCATTTATAACTATTCGTAGAATCAATATCAGTTTTTGCATTTATACAAAACTGGAAACGCTTTCGAACTTTAACTACTTTAAAAATATTATTTTCAAAGTAAATATTGTTTTTAAAGTATGTTTTGTTTGGAGTTACCCAATAAATTGGACTTCCGTTTCTATGAAATATTTTTTGCTTCTTTCAAAGATACTTCGAAAATAATATTTTCAAAGTTGAATAGGTTTTCTAAGGATTAAAACTGCCTGTTTTTTGCTATTTATTACTACTTATCTCTGAGGGAAAATAGGAAAAAAGAAATATATTTTCCGATTTTTGAAAATTAGGGTGTTAGATTTGATGAAATTATATTTTTACTGTGGTATAATAATCGGCAATGATTGACGAACTCATTGTCTTAGGCAGAAATACTAATCTTTTGGGGATAAAAGTTTGATACCGTAAACTTATCCCCCTTGCTTGGTTTATTCCCTGGGTAGGATATTGGACAAATATATTGGGCAAATCTAGATTAGAATTAAAACCACCGGCTTAGCCGATGGTTTGCTCTGCCCCTATAAGATGCTTTTACTAGCCACGGCTGCAGGCCGCGTGAAAATCCGCCAAGCGTACTACTATCACTGACTAGCCGCCTTTTGGCGGCTTATTTTATTTGTAGCAGGGGTAGGATTAAGAATTTTTCCCAAGCAGCCAATCGGGAAGGTATTTTACCTGTATGCCGTTATAGTTGCCGGGAGTGAAACGATCTGCAGTAAGGATGATTTTTTCGTAGTTGTCTCTGATATTTGATAATGGTTTGAGTTCACGTTCAAAAGTTTCTTTTGCGGTCATGTCTGCAGTGACTTGGATATAGCTATATGTGCCTTTTCCTTCGGCAACAAAATCCACTTCTGTGTTTCCGACCTTTCCGATCATCACCCGATACCCTCGACGAAGGAGTTCAAAATAAACGATGTTTTCAAGAGAAAATTCAAGGTCGTAATTCTGGCGTGGCAGGATATAATTACGCAGACCAAGGTCTACGATGTATAATTTTCTGTTTGCTTTTAAGAGCTGTTTACCGACAATATCAAACCGTTCCGCAGGATAGAAAATAAAGGATTCTATCAGAGCATCTACATAATCGCTTACCGTATTGGGAGATAGCTTTCTGCCGTTTGAAGTCAAATAATTTGTAATGCTCCTGATTGAAACAGGGTTGCCGGCTACACTTGCCAGATACTTTGCGATGGTTTTCAGCAAAGTAATGTCTGTAATTTTTCTTTTAGACGGTTCACTTTCTTTTCTGGCTTGTCTATCCTCTATATCCTTTACAATAACGGTATTATAAATGCCCTCTAAATAGGTTTCGACCTTTTCTGAAGTACGATTCATTACAGCAATGTAAGGCAGTCCGCCGTCGCGCATATACTCTGCAAGGCCTTGTTCGGCATCAAGAGCAGTAATGTCGAGGAACTCCTTAAATGAAAGTGGCAGCATTTTGATTTCAACATATCGCCCAGTCAGCAGAGTAGCCAGATCGCTGGATAGCATATACGCATTGGAACCAGTGATGTATATATCAATATCCGGCTTAACATACAGACTGTCAACCACCTTTTCAAATGCGGCTACCTTCTGAATTTCATCCAGAAAGATATAAGTTTTTTTCCCAACGCACAAGTGATTTTTGAGATATTCATATAATTTCCGATAGTCCAGAAGTTCCTCGTATTCCAGTTCCTCAAAATTGACAGAAACAATCTGATCTGCAGAAACCCCATTTGCTTTCAGCCATGTCTGGTATTGCATGAGCAGGGTGGATTTACCGCAGCGCCGGATGCCAGTTATTACTTTGATTACCTGTTCGTCTTTCCATTGAAACAGTCGTTCCAAATATTCTTTTCTCTCAACCAATATGATCACCTCCAATAAATAGTATTCCAATTATAGCACAAATCATGCTAAAAATCAATTTATATGCCGAAATAGGAACATAATTCTAAAAATTTAATGTTGTATTCTTATTTCGGCACATTTGAGGAGGCGAAATTAGTCCTCTGTCGGAAAATGGATAATATTGGGGTTTTCATTAAATCTTCATCAAACAGCGCTTCTTCGTTTGTCTTTTGATTATATACCTCAGCCAGGGAGAGATTAGTTTCCCATCTGAGCAGATACCCTGCAGTTGTGTGCAGCACAGTAGCGATGTGTCGTGCCAGTTCGTAGGGATGCTCTTTTTATCGTGTATAAATACATCTGATTGACGCTATACGCCTAAAGAAGTATGATTGTAGATAGAAAGGGGATGAAAATAATGAGAAGGCTATACCATGGTTCCGAAAAGATAATTGAAAAGTCTATTTATGGGCAAGGGGAAAAATATAATGATTATGGTCTGGGGTTCTATTGCACAGATAGTATTGACATGGCAAAAGAGTGGGGCGTAAAGAAGGGTACAGACGGATATGCAAACTGCTATGAATTGGATTGTAACGGTCTTGATATCTTAAATTTAAATGATGATCAGTATTGCATTTTACACTGGTTGGCAATTCTTTTGCAAAATCGTGAGTTTGATATTCCTTCAAGGCCGGCACTTGAGGCGAAGGGGTATATTTTAGATAAATTTTCGATAGATTATGAGCGGTATGATTCGATTATCGGTTATCGTGCGGATAATAGCTATTTCTCATTTGCACAGGACTTTATCAATGGTACAATTTCTTTCCGTCAGTTGAATCATGCAATGTATCTTGGCAAACTTGGACAGCAATTTGTTTTAAAAAGTGAAAAGGCATTCTCGCAGATAAAATTTTGCGGATACGAAATCGCAGTTGCTGATGAATGGTATCAGAAGAAAATGCTCCGGGACAAAAATGCTCGCAGAGAATACTTTGATGCAGAAAGAAACAGGAGACAGAAAGGTGATATTTACATTATGCAGATCATAGATGAGGAGATGACGAGTGATGATTCACGCTTACGATAAGGTCTATTTGGAAAAAGCAAGAACGGCACTCGGTCGGATGTTGGATTTTGCCGTATATGATTTAAAATATGAAATCGAGGACTTTTGGGGTTTATTCCTTGTTTCTGGCATTGCAAAACGCTTTGGAGAAGGTGATTTTCAACTTCTGGTGGGAATGTCGGGCGTTGAACTGGCATATAAGGTGCTGGAATGTTCAGGAATCGAAAATGAACGAATAAAACCGATGTATGCAGAAAACCGAAGCGAAGAATACTGGGCAGGATGGGCATTGGCTTATTATCAATGGGAAGCAGGTATGTCCTTTGAGGAGATTAACCTATACGTGCCAATCAAAGAGGTATTGAGTATGTATTATCCTTTCCATGAAATGGACATCCGGCAGTTTGTTGATGCAACGAGTGTTCTGTATAAAGAGCGGAAAAAAGAAACAAATCTGAAAATACACCGCCTAAAGGCAGGCTTAAGCCAAAAGGAACTGGCAGAATTGTCGGGTATTCCACTTCGGACGATTCAGCAGTATGAACAGCGGCAGAAGAACATCATTAAAGCTCAGGTACAATACTTAATTGCTTTGTCTAAGGTATTATGCTGCGAGATCAGTGATTTGGTTGAATATTTGGATTGAAGTAGACCTGAGAACAAAAAATAGATAATATAAGAGAAACCTGTACTTCGGGACACGGTGTCCCAAAGCGGGAAAGGTGAGATACGATAGGAACTACGAAAAGAGCGGATGCTACAGTTGCTCTTTTTTGTATCAAGAGATTAAAATGAAAAAGAACGATAGGAAAAATGAAATAAATTTTCTGACTTTTGCAAATTGGGGTGTTCGATTTGATGAAATCGTATTTTTGCTGTGGTAAAATACGGATAATTCAATCAACCATTTATCTGAGATAAAAATCAAGGAGGAGATACTATGAAGAAGAAAAGAATTATGACTGCACTGCTGACAACGGCAATGGTATTCGGTGCTGTTCCGACAGCTTTTGCAGCTGACAACATCACTGTAACGGTAGATGGCCAAAAAGTAAGTTTTGGTGACCAGCAGCCTGTGAATATCAATGGGCGTGTTATGGTTCCAGTAAGAGCAGTGGCAGAAAAAATGGGCTGGGATGTTGAATGGTTCACTTATTACGGTAATACAGTAGTAGATGGACAGTTTCAGCAGGAACACGATATTGTCTTAAAAAATATCGTTAAAAAATCTGATACTTATTGGGCAGGCTATCAAACCAATATCAATATTGAGCATCAAACCAGAAGCAGCCGTATTGATGGAAAAACTCCCTATCAAACCAAAGAAGCTCCTGTGACAGTTCCGATTGCTACAATTAACGGCAGAACCTTACTTGGTATCAGAGATATTGCTGAATGCACTTATTCTGATATTAAATGGGATAGTGCATCGCAAACTGTTCAAATTACAACAAAGCCTGTAGAACAGTTCCCGAAATACAGTGATGTGCTGGAATATGCTAATATCCGAGAAGGTGATGCAAAAAGATTGCAAACTGAATCGGAAGAAGTAAATTTGAAAGATAAAGAAAAACAACAAGAAACCACTCAGATGGATGAAAGCAACTATGCTGAGCAAATGCTACGTCTGGTAAATGAAGAACGAAAAAAAGCAGGAGTTGCTCCTCTTGAGTTAGACTCCACATTAACAAAAGCAGCTCAAATTAGAGCTAAAGAAATTACACAAGCATGGGGGCATACAAGACCGAACGGAAAAGATTTTAGAACAGTCGTATATGAAGTAGATAATTCTTATGAAACAAAGTCAATTTCTGAAAATATTAGTAGTTGGTATAGTCCAGAAACAGCAGTTAATGGATGGATGAATTCTACTAAAGGGCATAAGGAAAATATGTTAAATACAAAATGGAAATATGCAGGCGTAGGCCATGAAGGTTCTCATTGGGTTATTATGTTTTCCGACTAAGTTATTTTAAAACTGAATTTAATAGCTAAAAGAAAGAGATACGAAAAATCGTATCTCTTTTCTATTTGCAAAAAAAGAAAGGGTGAAGAAGTATGCAAAAAAAGAAAAGATTTCTTGCACTTTTGCTTGCTCTGGTAGTTGCACTGCCTTTTATTCAGTCACCACTTACTGCACAAGCAGCAGGCGAAGGTAGTGTAACGAGAAAAATCACAGTAGTAAAGGGAAAAGACATCAACGATATGCAGTATGATGGGAAGAATGTTCTTCATTCGTCTGCATGGTGGTATGACGATGATGGGACAAAACATCCGGCATTTTGTGTTGATCCAAAACTTGCCGGTCCCGGAGAGATTGCTGCAGGAAAGTATGACGTTAATGGAACAGTAAATTAGTATACAAATAAAATGTATATTTACGATATGAAAAAGTTGGAAAAATGTGTTTTTTATACTTATAAATAGCGAAAAAATGTGATAAATACAATTAAAATCATTGAAAAAAATGTGTTATGCTAGACTTACAAAAAGGAGGGGATACTTTGAAAAGAACAGCTATGGGGAAATTAGTGGCATGAAAATCGAGCGATGAGCGTAAGCCAATGGTTTTAAAGGGAGCCAGGCGGGTTGGGAAAACTTGGTTGATGAAAGAGTTCGGTAAAAACTACTATAAGAGCTTTGTATATTTTAACTTTGATGAAGAAGATGAGTTAAAATCAATTTTTGAAACCAATAGAAATCCGCAGCGTATTATCGAGCTGCTTTCAATGATTGCCGGGGAGAAAATATATCCGGAAGACACTATGATTATATTTGATGAGGTGCAGGAATGTCCGGAGGCATTAAATGCGCTGAAATACTTTAAAGAAAAGGCAAATGAGTACCATGTTATTGCTGCCGGGAGCCTCCTTGGAACGCTTCTTGCAAAGCCGAAATCATATCCGGTTGGAATGGTAAATTTATTAGATATTTTTCCTTTGACATTTGAGGAGTTCTTGGAAGCAACAGATGCACCCTTATTTGCTTATTATGAGGGTATCCATAAGGAACAGCAGATAGAGGAAATCTTTCATAATAGGCTGTTGGAATCTTATAACAATTATCTTATTATAGGGAGAATGCCTGAATGTGTTTCTTCTTGGTTAAAGCATAAAGACCCGGCTAAAATTGCTCAAATTCAACGTGAACTGATTGAGGTATACGAAAACGATTTTTCTAAACACAATGGTAAGGTGAATAGCGGGCGAATCCTTATGGTTTTTCGCAGTATTGTAACGCAGCTTGCAAAGTCAAATGAAAAATTCATGTATGGAGCAGTGAAAGAAGGGGCAAGAGCCAGAGATTTTGAAGAAGCAATAGAATGGCTTGTTTCGGCAGGTATGCTAAACCGGATATATAATGTTTCTAAGCTGGAGCATCCGCTCTCTGCCTTTGATAAGTTAGACCAATTTAAATTATTTTTATTTGATACCGGATTGTTGAAGCAGATGGCGGGCGTTGATAACAGTGCAATCCTTCTAAAGTCAACCTATCAGTTTAAAGGGCCGCTGACGGAAAATTATGTTTTGCAGCAGCTTAGGGGGCAGTTTGAGGTAATGCCGAGATACTTCTCAAGCAGAAATGGGGAAATTGATTTTGTGCTGCAGTGCGGCATGGAGATTATTCCTGTTGAAACAAAAGGCGGTGAGGATAAATCGGCACCGACCTTCAAAAAATATGTTGCAGACAATCACCCTCTATACGCAGTCAGATTTTCAAAAATGGGATATAGAAAGGACGGTAATATTACCAATATTCCATTATATCTAGTCGGAAAGACCAAGGAGCTTTTAGGGGGTTAGATAGATTTGGAGTGAATATAGAAGTGGTTTTGCGACAGATGCAAGAAAAGAATTATAGCTTAGTAAGAAAACGGTTGATTTATATTCAGCCGTTTTTTGTTCAAGAAACAAATATTATAAAAATTTCACTAAAAGGATTATCGTGAAAATGCCTATTAGATAAGGTGAATGATAGTGTTTGGGTATGAATATTTGTCGATTATTGATAATTGACGCTTCTACAAGTAAATTATATAATATAAAAAAATACACTAAAAAAATATAAAGTGAGGTGAGAAAATATGAATCCACATAAAAACTATTTATCCCCAAAGGAATATGAGATTATGACCATATTCTGGAGTATAGACAAGCCACTGACGGTATCTGAAGTCCTGCAGCACAGAAAAGAGGGTACTTGGTCCGCAAATTCCATCCATCCATTGTTGAACAAATTATTGGAGAATGGTTATATCGGCGTTTGTGGTTCCCAAAAGGTTGCGAAGGTGAACAGTCGACTGTATGAGGCTAAAATCAGTCTTTCTGATTATGTTACAAATCAAGTTTCGGAAGTTTTTGACAACGAAACGAATAAGTTCAATGTGTCATCTTTTTTATCCGGCTTGTTAGGTGGGGACAAAGAAAATGATAAAGAAATTATTTCCGAGCTGGAAAAATGGTTGGATGATTACTGTAAAAAGGATGACAGGTTGTAAATTAGGTGAGAAGTATGATTTTGTTTACTAGTTATTCATTTATTACAGCAATTTTGGTAAGCAATTTGTTTTTTGTATTTTTTGTGTGCTTATCAAAAAGCGACAAAATTTTACTGCATATCCCATTAAGGGTATTTGCGGTATTTGGGACAGCACTTTTGGTGAAATTTCTTTTCCCTGTTGAATTTGTACACGCCAAAGTAATCAGTTCCTTTGAAATTTTCCCCACCATCATTCGTATCATGGAAAAGAAGCTTTTTACGATTGGCGGATTTGCGGTGCAGGTGAGATGGCTTTTGCTTGCTGTCTGGATCGCAGGGATATTTTGCATTTCGTGGAGCAGAATTCATTTCTACAGGCAGTTAATCCATAGGTTTGGACATTTGCCGAGTGTCTGTGATGAGAGATACCTGAAGATCTTGGAAGAAGTTAAGAAAGAGAATGGGTATCAATTTGAAACAACGGTGATTGTGGACGGAAATATACAGACGATACTGGAATACGGCTATTTCAGGCAGATTATTTTTATGCCGAATGCTATGTATTCTCAGGATGAACTGCGGTATATTTTTCTGCATGAATTGGAGCATTTCGCAAATAAAACAAACTGGATAAAGCTCGTTGTTATCATACTGGAGTGCGTTTTCTGGTGGAATCCGTTG
>OIZE01000529.1_pt1 | contig 30315 bp, 30 predicted proteins | sample 1588421 | NCBI WGS metagenome assembly OIZE01 (sample SAMN03283251) | human gut metagenome | biome: human-associated habitat; material: feces | host: Homo sapiens | place: USA | collected 2013 | reverse complement strand
ACTGCTTATTGCTTTTCGCAATTGAAGCAGGGGACTTACTTGATTCGGTTAAATAATGCCCGAAGCTCATCCACGATCTCACCGGCACTTTTTCCGCTCTCATCCACCGTCACATCCGCATATCTCTCATAATAAGGCACTCTTTCATTGTAAAGATCAAGCAGCGTCATTCCGTCCTTTAAAATAACGCCGCGATCCTTGAGATCTCCCAGACGTGCTTCAAGATCCTTATATTCAAGCTTCAGATACACCACGGTTCCGATGTCCTTTAAATGCTCCATTGCTCTTTTTCCGTAGATCACGCTTCCGCCCGGGGAAATGACCGATCTTTGCACCTGCAGCGCTGCATTTACTTCCTCCTCAACGAGCAAAAAGCCCTCCTGCCCACGTTCGGCAATAATCTCCTTCAGAAGCTTACCCTGCTGCTCTTGTATCACCAGATCCGCATCCACAAAAGAATACCCCAGCCTTTTGGCAAGTAAGACTCCGATCGTACTCTTTCCGGATGCAGGCATTCCGATCAACACGATATTACTTTTTCCTTCGATGTCCGCCACCTCCGATCATTTTCTGATGGTTTTTTTCTTTCCGGAGACCGGCTTCTTTACACTATATCCAAAGCTTCCGAGGCATTCTCCGAGTCCGTAATACCGCCCGTGGGAATACGTCAAAAGCTTTGCCCGTGAGAGGTGGAAGGTATCCTTTTCATCCATATAGGCATCATCCACATCGACTGCAACGATCTCTGCCAAGAACATGTGATGGCTTCCCAGCTCGTCCACACGAACCACTCGGCATTCCAGATTCACCGGGCATTCCTTGATAAGCGGCACAGAAACCTTGGATGCCTTTTCTCGTGTAAGTCCGCAGTCCTTCCATTTATCGGTATCCCGGCCTGATCTCACCCCGCAGTAATCTGTCGCATGGGCCAGCTCCTCCGTCGTCAGATTCACAACAAATTCCCCTGTTTCCCGGAGCATGTGGTAGGAATATCTTTCCGGTCTGACACTGATGGACAGCATGGGGGGATTGGTACACACGGTCCCGGCCCATGCGACTGTGATGATATTGGAATTTCCCTCTTTATCTGCCACAGAAACCATCACTGCCGGAAGTGGATATAGCATATTTCCCGGCTTAAATTGTCTCTTTGCCATATTTTCCTCCTACTGCTGCAGAGCCATCATGATCTGCGGAGCCAGCTGCTTCTTTCTCGAAACAACCCCTGGAAGGCTGACAAAGCCATCCAGCTTTTCCACCTCTCCATTTTCCTCATCTGCTGTGTGGAAGGCAGTTGCAACTAACTGCTCTGCTCCCGGCCCTACACAGATAAGCTCCGTCGACTCGGTTAAAATATTTGTCAGCATGAAAAACATCATATCAACATTATGCTGCTCGCGTGCTTTTTCCGAATATGCAAGCATTCTCGGCTTTAATTCCTCCAGCTCCTCGGAGTCTAAAGAGGTGATCTGTCCGATCCCAAAAACAGCGTTGCCCGCAGAGAAACGTTTAAAATCCTGATAGAAAATATCCTCATCGGATTTTCCCTTCAGATTGCTCCCGGCCGCGAACATCTTTTTCGCATATTCCTCCAGCTTGATCCCGGCAATTTCCGCCAGCACCAGCGCAGCCCCCTTATCCACAGCGGTACAAGTCGGGGAGCGGAACAGCAGCGTATCGGAAATGATCGCACTGCAGAGAAGGCCTGCTGTCTTCTTATCGATCTTGACTTCATTTTCCTGATACATCTGGTAAACGATCGTTGCCGTACAGCCCAACGGCTGGTTTCTGAAAAATACCGGAGACATCGTTTCCACCGTGCCTAACCGGTGATGATCGATGATTTCACGGATATCTGCACTTTCCATGCCCTCTACGGCCTGACTCTTTTCATTATGATCCACAAGGATCAAACGTTTTCCCTTTGCACCCAGAAGATTACGTCTGGAGATCATACCCAGATATTTTCCATCCTCGTCTAAGATCGGGAAATCACGATGACGCTTATTGGCCATGATCTCGCGGATATCATCCAGAAAATCCTCATCCGTAAAGCTGATGATATTATCGGTAGTCATGAAGTAGCTGATCGGCATGGACTGGTTGATCAGACGGGCCGTCGTGTAGGTATCATAAGGGGTCGTGATGACGGTACAGCCACGCTCCTGTGCCAGCTTTCTGATCGTCAGAGAAACTCCGGCGCCCTCACACACGATGATGCATCCGGCTTCCATCTCGATCGCACAAAGCTGGGACTCATAACGGTTTCCTAAAATAACCAGATCATTTTTCTCGATATAGTTCTCCATAAGATCCGGATTTGCCGCCGCGATCAGAACCTTTCCTTTATTAAAGTATGCCTCGGAATCACCGACTACAATACTTCCCTCCAGCGTATCCAGAATATTGGAATATTTGGTGTTGGCCTTGGAAATGATGCTGCTGTCATAAAGATCCATGTAGGATTTGGTGATATCGCCGATGGTGATCACACCCTCAAGGATCCCCTCCTCCGTCACGCAGGGAAGTGTTACAACATTGTTCTCCTGCATCAGGCTCCATGCATTTTTAAGGGATATTCCGCGGTTTACGCCCTTTGTTTCTCTTATCTCAATATCCTTTACCTGTGTTTTTACATTTTCCACCAGTCTGGGGGCTTCTACGCGAAAATGCTTTAACACATACTGCGTTTCCGAATTGACGTTTCCGGCCCGGCAGGGCTCATATTCTTTTCCCGTTATCTGCCGCTTCAGGTTGGCATAGCAGATCGCGGTGCAGATCGAGTCAGTATCCGGATTGCGATGTCCGATAACCAATGTCTTCTGCTTTTCCTGATTGTTCATATCGCCTGACCATCCTTTCTCTTTAACAATCTATTTACACCTTGTTCACATTTTATTCACATTTATTTATTATGCTATTTGCATAGAAACAATTATGTTTCCACCAATTAATTAGCTAAATTGCACATAGATTTTTCATAATTGCCCCGGTTGTATAACCGGGGTCTCCTCATTTTATAAGCCCTTTTTACCCGTCTTTTATCAATCTTTTATTGGAGAAAAGAAGCCGTACACCGTCTCATTTATATCGGTGTACGGCTTTTTCCCGCTCTGAATAAAGGCCTCTATCCGAGAACCAGCTTCGCTGCCCCATAGATACCGGCATCATTTCCCAGTGTCGCAAGTACAATATCCGCCTTCTTTGTTGCCATTGGTGACAAAGCATCGTAATACCGTCTGATCTTCTCTGTCAGGAACGTGCCCGCCTTGGAAACGCCTCCGCCGATCAAAAATGCCGGCGGATCCACCACCATGGCGATCGACGCCATTGCCCAGCCCAGATAACGGCAGGAGGTCTCAACTGTTTCTAACGCCAGTCCGTCTCCCTTTTTTGCCTCATCCAGAACATTTTTAGCGGTAACACGCTCATAGGTTCGTAAGGCAGACGGACGGTTTTCATCTGCCGCAAGAAGTCTTTTAGCAACTCTGGCGATACCGGTCGCGGAGGCTACCTGCTCCAGACAACCGTATCCGCCACAGTTGCATTGCTCCTTCTCATCCTCGCATACATGGATATGGCCGATCTCACCTCCGACACCCTGCATTCCGGTCCAGATCTTCCCATTCAGAATGATCCCGCCGCCGACGCCGGTTCCGAGTGTTACCATAACGAGGTTTTTATAGCCTTTTCCGCCGCCCTGCCAGAGCTCGCCCAATGCCGCCACATTGGCATCGTTGGCACTCCTTACCGGCATTCCTTCTAAAAGTCTGCTGAGAATATCCTGCGGATTCATTGCCTTCCAGCCGAGATTAACACAAAATTCTACATACCCATTTTCCAGTACAGGACCGGGAAGTCCCATCCCGGCACCCTCAATATCAGATATCGGGATGCCCGCCTCGGACAGCTTATTTTTGATCGAAGCTGCAATATCACTAAGGATCTTCTCCCCGTTATTTTCTTTTCTGGTCGGAATCTCCCATTTGTCGATCAGCGTTCCGTCTGTCTCAAAAATGCCGATCTTAACGCTTGTTCCGCCGATATCAATTCCTATACATTTACGGTTCATGGATATTTCCCCTTTTGTCCTTAATTTCAGTCTGTATTACTTTAGTCGACTTATAATTCTTTTACTGTATTTACAACGTTCTCTACTGTAAATCCGAACTTTTCAAACAGCTTGGCAGCCGGTGCGCTGGCGCCGAAGCCCTTCATGCAGACATAGCCGCCGTCTAAGCCGACATATCTGCCCCAGCCGAAGTCGGAAAGTGCCTCGATTGCAACTCTCTTACGAACATTCTTCGGCAGAACCGCTTCCTTATACTCTGCACTCTGCTCCTCGAACAGCTCCATACACGGCATGGATACAACACGTACCTTCATTCCTTCCGCTGCAAGAGCCTCCTTAGATTTTACCGCCAGCTCTACTTCAGAACCGCTTGCGATCAGGATCGCATCCGGTGTTCCCTCGCAGTCATCGATCACATAGCCGCCCTTTAAGGCATCCTTGCTGCTGCCTGCGATAGGTGCAAGATTCTGTCTGGAAAGAACAAGGGCTGTCGGAGTTTCCTTAGAAGTAACGGCAGTCAGCCATGCAGCAGAGGTTTCTGTTGCATCACAGGGACGGAATACGCGGAAGTTCGGCATTGCCCGGAGCATAGCCAGCTGCTCGATCGGCTCATGGGTCGGGCCGTCCTCTCCTACTCCGATGCTGTCGTGGGTAAGAACGAACGTAAGCGGGAGCTTCATCAGTGCAGAAAGTCTTGCCATCGGCTTAACATAATCACTGAATACGAAGAAGGTCGCAACATACGCATTAAGACCGCCGTGAAGCATGATTCCGTTTCCAATTGCAGTCATTGCCAGCTCTCTTACACCAAAATGGATATTTCTTCCCTCCGGTGTTTCTGCGGAGAAGTCTCCGGCTCCCTTCATCTCTGTCTTATTGGACGGAGCCAGATCGGCAGAACCGCCAAACAGGTTCGGCATCTCATCCTTTAAGAGGTTGATCATCTTTCCGGAAAGAGAACGTGTTGCCTCTGCCTTGTCCTTCTCAAGCCATAATTCCTTCTTTTCGAGCATAGCCTTGGCATCTACATCCTTGTGGTACTTGTCCCACAGTGCTTCCATCTCCGGATATTCTTCGCAATATGCAGCAAACATCACATTCCATGCCGCCTCAACATCTGCTTTTTCCTCAGCAAGTCTGGAGAAGTGCTCATATACCTCCTGCGGTACGAAAAATGCCTCCTCAGACGGCCAGTTGAGGGTCTCGCGCAGGGCTTTTACATTTTCCTCACCCAGCGGCTCGCCGTGTGCGCTTGCTTTTCCCTGTTTTGCCGGGCATCCGTAACCGATCTCTGTCTTGATCGTAATAAAGGACGGATGCTCTGTATCTGCCTTTGCCGCCTCGATGGCAGCGCCGATGGCGTCAGCATCTGTACCATCCTCGACCATGATCGTCTGGAAGCCGAATGCACGCATACGCTCCTCAACATTCTCGCGGAATGCAATATCGGTGCTTCCTTCGATGGAGATCCTGTTGGAATCATACAGTACGATCAGCTTTCCGAGGCCTAAGGTTCCTGCAAGAGAAAAGGCCTCTGAGGAGATGCCCTCCATCATACAGCCATCTCCGCCCAGTACATAAGTGTAGTGGTCTACGACCGGATAATTATCTTTATTAAATACAGCTGCAAGGTGCTTTTCAGCCATTGCCATTCCGACTGCCATACCCATTCCGGCACCTAACGGGCCTGTTGTTGCCTCCACGCCTACGGTATGACCGTACTCCGGATGGCCCGGTGTCAGGGAGCCCAGCTGACGGAAATTCATAATATCCTCTTTGGTGAGGCCGTATCCGAACAGATGAAGCAGGGAATAAAGAAGCATGGAACCATGTCCGCCGGAAAGAATAAAGCGGTCACGATTTGACCACTGTGGGTTTGCCGGGTTGTGGTTCATGTGATTTGCCCAAAGCTCATAAGCCGCCGGTGCACTTCCGAGCGGAAGTCCCGGATGTCCGGACTTTGCTTTCTGGATCGCGTCTGCTGATAAGATCCTTATGGAATTGATTGACAATGTGTCAATAGCCTTCATAATTCTTCCTCCTGTAACTTTCCTTTTTGATTAATAGTTTTTATACAGTCAGCGGGAGCTTACATCCCGCTTCACTACCCACTATAGGCCATGGCTCCGGAGACATTCTCTCTGCCGCCCCTTCGACATTCCTGCTTCCGTTCCTTACCTTAGCTTGATCTCCTCCATCTTCTCACTGCCTGCAATGATCAGGGAGTTTACATGCTTCTTTCCACCACGTACACAAGAGATCGGAAAATCAAACTGGCCCTCGAATTTTTTATTGCCGTCCATGTTATAGACTCTGCACGAATCCTCATTATACAGGATAAGTCGGCTTCCGTCAATTTTGACTCCGGTATAATTATAATCAAATTCTACGCTGCTGACTTTTTTCCCATCGGCGGAATACACATCCAAACGGTCGGACGCTCCCGTTGTGTTTTCTACCACCACACCGGCATACTTGTCCGAATAGCAGATGCTTTTGATCTCCTCCTCGACCGGAACGCTTATCACGTTCGTATCCGGGATCACATTTTTTACCGAAATAAAGGTGATTCCCTTATCGGTAAACGCCGCAACGGTCTCTGCATTGATATAGCATACTCTGGCTGCCAGCTTATCGTCAAATTCTTCTTCAAATGCCCCGATGAAACGGTTATTGACATTCTTTCCGATCTCTGAGAAATCATAAAATGCCACTTTGTTTTTTAATGCTCCGTTTTTCAGATACATGACCGACATAACGATCTGCTTTCCGTCCGGAGACAATGCGATATCCACCGGATATCCGTCACCCGAAAGCAGCATCTTTATATTGATCCCCAGCTCCTCGCCATTTTTTTTGAAATAAAATATATAGCTTGCTGTACTGTCCTCGACGACCGCTGCCGTTACGCCCTTTGCCGATACCGCTGCCTTTGTGATCGGAAGCTGGGTCTTTGCCACACCGGTACAGCCCTCCGGATTGCAGATATACATGTTATTGCCCTGCTGATCGGCTATCACGGCATAGTCTCCGTTGACGTTGATGATCGGCGTCTTCATCTGGTAGCTCTGGGTCCAGATCGTTTTTCCGGATGCATCGATATAAGAGGCGCCATCCTTCGTATAGCGGATCATATTCTCGCCGAAAAATTCATATTTTACAAAACTGCCCTCACTGATATTCCTTGAGGTCAGGCTCTGACCCTCCGCAGCATCTGCACCTTCTGTCTCTCCTCCGTCTGCAGCAGGGGGCTCGTCGGTATAACGCATAGACTGCTCCCAAGCCACATTATACTCCGTATATTCATACTCCTTTTGATACCGATACCAGCAGAAGCCGGTCGCAGTCAGAAACAGGGTAACAAACAGGCTGATAAAGAGCCGTTTTTTTCTGTGCTGTGCCTGAGCACGGCGAACGATCTCCTCGCTGTCCTCCTCATCATACCGGGACAAAGCCTCCTCTCTGGGAAGCGGAACGATATTTCTGCGGAGCTGTCTTTTCTTTATTTCTCTGTCCATAGAACTCATATCACCCATAAAAAAATCTCCCGGAAATGCCTATATATTTTCAGTATACACCATTTCCGGAAGATTCGCATTAATTACTTTTTTATTTTTGTCCCCTTACGGAAGAACCAGCTCCTGTCCAGCAAGAATCCGATTTTCATCCTCCAAGCCATTTAAGCGGCAGATTTCTCCAAGCTGGGTGAGATCACCATACTCCTTCCAGCATATTCCATAAAGAGTTTCTCCGGGGCCGACCTCATAAACACGGCTTCCTTTGCCAAAACCGACAAGGCTCTGGCCCGGCTCCGCAAAACCGGCTCCTGCGGACGCTCCCGCTCCGGCTTCCGCCTCCGGTGCTCCTGCCATGGATGATCCCGATCCGGACATTTCCAATTCCGGCGATTCTGTAGACGCTTTTGCCTCTGATGCTGCTGGCCCGGACGTTCCCTGATCCGAAGCTTCCGCCCCTGACTCCCCTGTGGTCGTCTCTCCTGTGGTCGTCTCTCCTGAGCCCGTTTCTGAGGATCCCGCTGCAGCTTCCGCCATCCCGGGCGTTCCTTCGGCTGCCCCTCCGGATCCTGACTCGGCTGCTGCTTGTGATGCGTCTGTTGGATAAACATTTCCTTTTATTTCTTCAATTGTGAAATCAGGCTCATTTGCAATTTTCTCCGCATACTCACTCCAGCCGGACATTCCCTGTGGCAGCACCGATGTCAGTACACTCTCCATTTTCTGCATCTTTGCGTAGTTATTGACCAGCACAACGCCACCGGCTAAGATCGCCACCGACAGGCTTCCGCAGACCATTCCCAGAAAGCTTGTCTTTCTGTGATGCAGCATTGCCTCCTCCTTCTTTACCGACATACGCTGGCGGAAATCCTTGATCACCGTTTCATGAGATCCGGTCTCCACCCGATGCACATCCTTCCGTGTTATCATATAATCCTGCATAAGCTGATTTCTCTCATAATAAATACAGTGCCCCTTTAGCCTGTAAAACCCATCCTCCGACGTGACATAGACAGCTTCTTCCCCTTCCAGTCCGTGATTCAGGTACATGAGCTGATTTTTGCCGGAAAAATACTGAATATGCTGTTTCCAGTAATTTAGAGGACTGAGCTGGCTGGAAGGGCTCCCGCACAGAAACCATCCCTGTATCGTGCGATTCGGAAAGGCTTCCTCCATTGCCTGATACGCCTTTTTCCATGCAGAATCGGAAAAGCTTATCTTTTCCCCCTCTGTTTCTATTTCCTCCATCTCCAGGGCGCCGTCTACAAAAATATACGGAGTCCCGTCGTGCTGCTCTGTAGTGCCTAAGAGAAGTCCTGCCCGCATGGTCTGATTTCCCGCCGGATACAACCGCTTCAGATATGTATTGACATAATCCTCCATATAAAATCGTGCCACCTGATCTGTTTCCCCGATCTGACGAATATTTTTGGGCAGCCGGGGAAACGGATTATATAGATCTCCCATTTTTTCACCTCGCTATGATCTTGCCTGTCCTTATTTTTCTCAAGCAAAAGTATAGCATGGGAAATCCGCAAAACATGTCAGATAAGGGACGGATCTTCAGAAAACTTTTCGACATACCGGTCGATCAAGCTCATACCGAGGCAGATACTGCGGCTGATCCGATCCGCCAGTCCCATTACGATCGAAAGCCGTACGCTCTGGAGAAAAACCGGATCCTCACACACTCCTGATCCGACAACTCCCGTGATAAAGATGTCACCGACCGCCCCCAGCTCCTTTTTTACCCCCAGTCCCGGCCGCAGCTTCCCCCGGCCAAGTGTAATGGAGCCCACCTGCTCCGTTCTTCCCACCGACGCATCCACTGCTATCACAACGGCCCGCTTCAGCTTATCTTCCATTTCCAGCATGCACTGCTTTAAATTTACCGCGTGTACCGGCCGATCCAGTGTCCCCATGACCTCTCCACGGCACAGACACTGCTTCGTCAGCTTATACCCGATCAGCGGCCCTAAGCTGTCACCGGTGGAACGATCCGTCCCGATACACAGAAAGATCACCTCCGATTTTCCTGTCCGCCTGAGCTCCTCCAGAAGAAGCATCAGAAATCTTCCTGCCAGCCGCTCGACTTCAAAGCCTTCTCCTGTTTCATAATAATAGATCTCCCGTTTCCCAAGTTTCATTTTCATCCCGTTCCCTCCGGTTTCTATACGCTATTATAAGCGGACAGCCCCTGATTTATACACGGGACTCACAATATTTTTGTGGCTTTAAAGCGGCAGATATGATATACTGATGACATCTTGGCAAACGTATAATGTATATGCGGACTGTTAAAGGCAGCCCACAGACCAGCTATTCTGAAAGGGGTATTACTATGAAAAAAATCGGCGCAATCACTGTCGGTCAGTCTCCCAGAGTTGATCTGATCCCGGAGATCCAGCCCATCCTCGGAGACTCTATTGAAATTATTCAGGCCGGAGCTCTGGACGGACTTTCCAAAGAGGAGATCGCAAAATTTGTTCCGCGTCCCGGTGAAAGCATTCTCGTATCCAGACTCGCAGACGGAACCTCAGCTATGTTCGGAGAATCCTACATTATTCCCAGACTGCAGCTTTGCATTGACAATCTCGAAAAGCAGGGTGTTTCTCTGATCCTTTTCCTCTGCACCGGAGAATTTCCGGCTGAATTCCGCTCTAATGTCCCCCTTATCTTCCCTGACCATATCTTAAAGGGACTGATCCCGGCCATCGGCGTAAAAAATCTGTCTGTTATCATTCCTGCAAAGGCGCAGGCGGAACAGATGCCCGAAAAGTGGAAAGACTGCTGCAACTCTCTCCATATAACCCCAGTATCCCCCTACGGCGATCCTCAGGCTGTTTTTGAAGCTGCAAAGGACATCCCTGCCGACACAGATCTGATCCTTTTAGACTGCATCGGATACACTATCGAAATGAAGGAGCGTATTCAGGCTCTGACCCAGAAGCCGGTTCTTCTTTCCCGTACTCTCGTAGCCCGGGTGGTCCGTGAATTAGCTTAAAAAATATGAGCAGATGCGCTTCCGGAGGCTTCGGACGCATCTGCTCATTGCATTAAGAGCTTATTTTTAAATCAAATGAGGTTTCACATCTGCCGGGATCAGACACTCATATTTCTGTCCCCGCATCCGCTTATCAAACTCCGCCCGGGCTTTTTCGATCAGCTCCGGAGATTCCGTCAGCTTCTCTGCTGCAGCTGCCAGCACCTCTGCTGCCAGACATGCCCCCTTCTTTGCGATCGTTGATTTTCCCTGTCCTGTCCACTGCCAGCTGTGGGAACCGGCACCGTAGCTGTAACAGTTTGCCAAAATCTGTGCCGTCGGAACGACCCAGCTTACATCACCCACATCGGTGGATCCCGGAGTACAAACCTCCGAATGGATGCGGTCGATAAACTTGTCACACAGCTCAGATGTTTCCATATTATCCTTTAATGCCAGAATATCGACCACGCCGTAGGGCAGGTTGGAGAACAGCTCCTCCTGATCAAAGGAAGCCTTAAATTCTGCTGCATATCTGCGTTCCTCCTCCGTATATTCCGGTATCCCTGTCTTTAAGAACGCTTCCTTAAGAACGTCCTCAAGAACAAAGTTCGGCATAGTATCGTAAATTCCTTCATCAAAAATAATATCTACGGTAGTGCCTGTGATCAAAGCTGCTCCCTTGGCCACGTCGCAGACTCTCTCATAGAGCTTCTTTGCCTTCTTTGCACTCGTAGAGCGGATGAGATATTTCACCCGGGCCTCAGACTGGACTACGTTCGGAGACTCACCGCCGGAATTGATGATCGCATAATGCAGGCGTTCATCCGGCTCGATATGTTCTCTTAAATAGTTTGCGCCGACATCCATGACCTCCACCGCATCTAATGCACTCCTGCCGAGATGAGGTGCTACTGCTGCATGGCTGGAAACCCCATGGAAATCGAAATACACCTGAATACATGCCTGACTGGAGCCTGTCTCCACGGCATGGAAATTGGACGGATGCCATGTCAGAGCCACATCTGCATCATCAAAGAAGCCAGACCGGGCAAGATATGCCTTTCCGCTTCCGCTCTCCTCTGCCGGACAGCCTACGATCTTTACGGTTCCGGATTTTTTGTTTTCTTTTAAATAGTCACGGTACAGCAGGGCGGCACCGATCGCTCCTGTTCCCAGAAGATGATGACCGCAGCCATGTCCCTGCTCTCTTTCCTTAAGAGGGGAATAGCCACAGACATCTGCCTGATGGCTCATGCCATGGAGCGCATCATATTCCGCAAGAAAGCAGATCACCGGCTTACCGCTCCCGTAAACGCCGACATAGGCAGTGTCCATATCTGCGATCGGAGTTTGCACTTCAAAACCATGCTCCCTTAAAAATTCCACCATTCTGGCACAGGACTTGTGTTCCTCAAAGGCAGTTTCCGAATAGCCCCATACGTCGCAGAGCAGAGAATACAATTCTTCTTCATATTGCTTTTTCACGATCTTATTCTCCCTATTATATTTGCATTTTCGATCTCGTTCAGACTGTTTTGTGACCTACTTCAGATACTGGTCAAACCATGCCTTCATTTCTTCCAGACGGTGCACACGATGAGCCGGTTTTCCACTTCTGGAGAGTTCATGATTTTCGCCCTCAAACAAAACAGCCTTAGACGGAACACCGCGATACTTGATTCCCGCAAACATCTGCATTCCCTCAGAAAGCGGACAGTTATGATCCTCTAAGGAATGGATGAACATAGTCGGTGTCGTCACCTTATCGGCGTATGCCACCGGTGACATTTTCCATAACTTCATCGGGTCTGTCCACGGAGTATTGTTTCCGCATTCATTTACATCAAAGGAGAAGCCGATCTCGCTGCAGCCGAAATCGCTGAGCCAGTTGGAAAAGCTTCTCTGGCTGACAGCAGCCGCAAAGCGTCCTGTATGGCCGATGATCCAGTTCGTCATCCAGCCGCCGTAGCTTCCTCCGGTCACGCCAAGGCGTTTCTCATCGATGGCCGGATAGAGCTTTAATACATGATCGGTAAATTCCATAAAATCGTTATAGTCAATAGTGCCGTATTTTCCTCTCAGATCTGAAAATTCATCGCCCCTGCCGTCTGCTCCTCTGGGGTTGCATAAAAATACAAAGTATCCCTCATTGGCAAACCACTGCATCTCATGGAACAGGGTCTTTCCGAAAGCAACTCTCGGGCCGCCGTGCATATCAAGGATCGCCGGATATTTCTTTTCCGGATCATAATCCTTCGGCAGGATCACCCACCCGTCGATATGAACGCCATCGGAATCCGTAAAGCCTGCCTCCTGAAGCTCGCCGATGTATTTGTCCTTCAGGGCATCTCCGTTCAGATCGCCAAGCTGCTTATAGCTGTTTTCTCCGTATTTGCGTAAATATACCTCCTGAAGCTTTCCGGGCGTCCGTCCGATCATGACAAAGCCTGTCTCTGCCGCACCAAAGCAGTCGATGGCGCCGTCAAAGTCAAAGGCTTTAACGATCTTTGTGCTATCTAATGTATATATTTCGCCCCGGGTGCCGACGCATGAGCAGAAATATGGTTTTCCCTCTGACACAAGCATATTAACACCGCCGCCCAGCATAATATCTCCGGTCGGTGCGCCGCCGATGGAATTTCCGAATTTTGCTGCCATCGATACCGCTCCGTTTTCATAGACATAAAGATCCGGATACTGGCCGCTGCCAAATTTATCCATTGTGCTGCCGCTAAAATAGATCTTAAGCTCCTCAGAAGCCTTATCGCAGGCAAACAGGCCGATATGCATCCTGTCCGGACCGCAAAGCTCCTTCACGGAAGAATCGGAAAGGTCAAAGCAGTATAAACCGTTTTTCTGCGGAAGAAGATGATCATAGGAGACACCCTTATAGATCAGGGTATTCCGGAAGACATCAAAATCCCCAAGAGCAAACAGCGGCTCTGTCACGCGTCGGCAGGCTTCTGTTTTTTCCTCGAAGATAAAAAGAGTGCTGCGGAAACGGGAAACAAAGTATGCACCGTTCTGCCAATACGGAAGCTCCTCGATCACATGATAATCATAATATTCCGGCAGATCCTCTTTCTTCTCCGGACGGTTCAGATCCACGATGGCAGAAAAAGCGTAAACACCATCGGAGATCTTTTTGATCGCATCCACCGAATAGGGAATCTCAAATGCCTTAGAAGCCTCTCCGCCGTTTAAAGACATACGATAGAATACTGTTTTTTCCGCAAACTTTTCCGGCTTGTCCTCCTCTGTTCTCTGTGAAGCAAACAATATGGTATTTTCATCCTCAAACAGAAGATTTTTTTCTGCACCGAAGGAGGTCAGTCTCCTGATTTCTCCCGTGCCAAGCTTCAAACCGTAGATCCATGAATCATAGCTGTTCTTCTTTCTGTTTGCCTGCTTACCGATAAAAGCGGCTCTTTTCCCCGATGGAGATACTGTGATCCCCGACAGAAACTTGTAATTCATCAGATCATCGACTTTTATTTTTTCCATTTTCTTCCCCTCCAAATACTATTCTGCTGTTTTCCCCCGGCAGATATTTTATTCCAGCTGCTTTTACTTTTCAAGTCGAACCTCCGTGAGACTTGGCGCGTGATTCTGGTCAGCGAAGCTGACATATTCATATCAGAATCACTGCGCATCCTCGCGGAGCGTTTATCTCAGTCGAAGACCTAACTCCTTCTAAGACAAACTTGCTGTTACTCACCATCTAAAAGTGGGAGTTTTCTCGACTGAGATAAACAGTTTCTGCTTCGCTAATGTTCTTTGCTTCCCCGTTCCGGATGATATCCTCCAGTGCGGTAAGCTTTTCCATCGTCATAAACTCTTTACCCGCATAGACCTCATAATGATCTGCAGCAAATAGAACCTTTTCCTTATAAGAGGCACGCACGTTCTTCAGGTCTGCGATCGTTTGGGAAAGCTCTGCCTCCATCTGATCGACCTCTGCCTTGTGATTTCCCATGATCTCATCGGAAATGATCGTTTTTGTAACCGTATCAAAGGTGTTTAAGGCATCTTTTTTCTGTCTGTTTGTCATTGCCAGATCCTGATCGAGCTGAGCGATCTCATCGTCAAACTTTTCGAGATTATATACCGTATCATTTTTATCTTTTCGGATCGTTCTTGCAATGATCCTTATCTGTTTCTTTGCCGCACGGATCCGATCCCGGAAGTTACAGCCCTCCTTCAGGACATCCATATATTTCAGCTTTGTTGAATTACCGACCTTTACATATATCCCACCAAAGATCAGGATATCTAAGACATAAATGACTGCCATATACCACGTTTTCCGATCCGGGATCAGGAAATAGATCCCGCACGGGATAGCCAGAAACAGGATCAGAAGCGTAGCGAGCATGACAAGCACATCCCGAAAGCCCTTTGTAAAATACAGGGAATAATACAGACTACTGCAGCAATATCCCGGCACATGATTGGCCTTAAAGATCGTTCTCCTCTGTCTCTTTATTTCCTCTATTTCCTTGACCAGACTCTGGGTATCCTCAGCGATACGTTCCTTGACTCCCTGATTTTTTGCCTTCTCTCTTTTAGTGCGGGCCTTCTTTAACCTGTCCTGAAGCTTTCCGATCTCAGCATCATAGCTTTTCGCTATTTCATCACCACGCTGCTTCACTGTCTGGGCAATTGAATCCGCAATTGTCCTTTGCTTTACCTTCAGAGAATTTTCCAGCTGCTTTTCCTGGCTCTCAAGCTCCTTCTCCTTCTGCTTCAGCTGCTCCAGCTCCTGAACTACCTGTCTTGCTCCGGCAAAAAAAGAGGCATAATCCATAATCGGCTGTTCCATCTTTTGTCCGTTACTGCTTCGTATTACAGTAACTTCCTCCTTTCCACTTCTAGTTTTCTCTGAATTTTCTGACATGACTTGTATCTATATAGCTTACTACAACTTTCTTCATCCTACAAGGATATGTTGTCGAAAATATAAAAACATATCCTATCTTTTTCCGCCTCTTTACTTTCCCGCTTCGATCCGCTATACTTGAAAAAACCGAAGGCCGTGCTGCTTAGAGAACACATCGTCCGAACGCTTTTACAGGAGGTAACATGTTATGTTTCGTATGTGGGGAAAAATATGGAAGGATAATCATCTGATAAAAGATATGGTTGCCGAAAACTCCGACTATTCTATGTCCCGCACCGCTATGGTCTTTCAAGCCGTCGAGGAGATCTGCCATAAATTTGATCTCGGACAGCCGATATGGCTTGATTCCAATATCAGAGATTTCAAGCTTCATGACCGTACCCGCTTTACTCAGGACAGCTTTATTGAAGCGATCGATTTCGATTATCTCGAGATCCATGTAATCGAGGAATAGGAATAAATCAGAAATGGCAGCAGGAAAGTTCCGGATCTTTGCCGGAGCTCTCCGCTGCCATCTTTTTTTGCCCTTAGGCAGATTTTTGCCAGTCCTTAAGGAAGGTACTGCTGGAGCAGCTCCCCCAATAGTCGGACTTCTTCCGGCTTCAGCTCTCTGTGCGCCTTTGATTCTTTCTCGCCTGCAGACGGCTTGTCCCCGGAGTCATCCTCCCCTCGGGCATGCTCCCGACTGGCTGCAATCTGATCTAAGCTCTCCCGAAGATACGCGATACTCTTTACAAGCTCATCTCCACCGGCCGCCGGTGTTTCTCCCCGCCCGCTCTCTTTTAAGTTTATCCGGTCAGGATCTTTATCCGTACTCTTTTTTTTCGGCAGAACCGCCAGCCTGCCTCCCGGCTTCTGTCCCAAAGGCTTGTCCGCCTTCTCGAGCACAGCCACCGCAGGCCCCTTTCTGACTGTGGCGTCCCCGACTCTGCTGCTTATTCCGGAGGATCTTGCGGGAGCTTTGTCCACATTTTTATGAAGATGCGGTGAGTTTTCCACATAATCTACCAGACAATCTGCCAGCTGCTGGCGTTTCGATGAGGTATTGGCCCCGTTATCTACCAAAACCATAAAAAGCCCGCTTAAAATTCCCAGCGTTCCGTACAGTACGATATAATAGGAATCACACCGATACCAGTAGGAGCCAAAGGCTGCCGCACCTCCGGTCAGGAAGCACAGGATCATGGCCTGCACCGATATATTGTCCCAATCATCCAATGCCATTCCCATGAACCGAAAACAATACATCTGTTTCTCTATGTATGCTCCTGCATTTCGGATCCCATGACTGATCAGAAACATATTTTCCGTCTTTTGCTTTAACGCCTTCAGATTCCTGTTCTTTGTCAGCGTCATATTTGCCGTTTCTTTTACCATTCTTTTGTAGAGGCTGCCTGTTACAAGCTTGCTCATGATCCCGATCCCGCATAACACGGCGAAAACATAGAGTGCTTTTCCTGTCTGTAAAAACTGCAACATAAATAGCTCCCCTTTCTGCGTCCGGATATCTCCGGATGATGGTTCCCATTATAACCACTTAGAAACCATTTGAGAAGATTGAGAAGCCGAAAATCGTTCGTCAAATACCGTCTGGATTCGATTCTTAAGGTCTGTTTTTACAGTGCCTCTACCATGGCAGCCATGAGACGGACAGAATGCTCGATCGCCTTTGCCTCAAATTCGCTGTAATCAACATGAGCACTGTCGTCTGCCTTGTCCGAAATTGCACGAACGATCAGATATGGGATTCGGTTCAGATATGCTGCCTGAGCGATCGCAGCTCCCTCCATCTCTGTGCAGTATGCATCGAAGGTATCGCGGATCCAGTTTTTCTTCTCCTTGCTGCTGATAAACTGATCGCCGCTGGCTACTCGTCCCGTAAATGTACGGATGTCCGGATTTGCCTTTTCACAGCATTTCTTTCCGAGCTCCAGAAGCTTTTCATCCGCCGGAAATTCGCTGACATCCATCTGCGGGATCTTACCGGCCTTATATCCGAATCCTGTTGCATCCATATCATGCTGAACCGCTACGGTAGACAACACGATATCTCCGATATTGATCTCATTTCTTAATGATCCCGCAATTCCTGTATTAATGATCCCATCCACATGATAAAGATCTGCAAGGATCTGGCTGCAGATCGCTGCGTTGACCTTACCAACTCCGGAACGAACCACAACTACATCTTTTCCTTTAAGCTTTCCCTGAAAGAAATCCATTCCGGCCACAGTCTGCTGCTGTGCCCCGTCCATCATTTCCTTAAGCTTTTCTACTTCCACTTCCATTGCGCCGATGATACCCAGCATGTACTTTTCCTCCTGTCATTATTGTCTAATCAGCTTATTATACGGAAGGTGAGGGAGAAAATCAATCCAAATCAAAGCAATCCATATAATAATCCACATATTATTGAGGAGAAAATTCGTTCGCTTCGCTGATGCCGGATCGTTTTAAAGTTTCATAGAGCCTCCGTCATTCTTCTTCTCTTGACAAAATCTTTATTCTCTGATTATAATCATATCTGCACAAATAATCAGGTAATCAGGAGGTCACATTATGGTTTATACAACACAGGGAACCTGTTCCCGTGAAATTTCTTTTGATGTAGTCGATAATAAGCTTCATAACGTCAAATTTACCGGCGGCTGCAACGGCAACCTGCAGGGTGTTTCCAAATTAGTAGAAGGTATGGATATCAACGAAGTAATCAGCCGTATTGAGGGAATCCACTGCGGCACCCGTCCTACCTCATGTCCGGATCAGCTGGCCCGTGCATTAAAAGAATACAAGGCACAGCAGTAATTTCCGAAACCGAACCGCAAGCATGGAGTCAAGCGGATATTCGCAATCCGCTTCGCTACTTGCTCATAACCGAATAAGGATACAGAAAATGCCGGTTTCAGCATTCATGACGTGCTGAAATCGGCATTTCTGTAACGAAGCATCTTTTTTCTATTATTCTACTTTTCTTGGTATTTCTGTTTTATTAAATTCTATTTCAAGTGTGGGCTAGACCCTTGAAACCTCTCTTACAGAACATCAACTCCTTACCTTTCTATTTTTATATATAATGGGCCCTATTATATATCAGATTTCATTTTTGGTGATATAAACACCATCTGTCTCTGTGGAACAGCCTTCCATACGATCTCCACATTGTACCATATGAAGACCGCGGACGCGGTAGTAACGGTTGAGCGGATATCCGGTGAGGGTAAAGGTATGCGTCATATAGGAAAGCTCTCCGTTTGGCATATCCTCTTTATGCTTTTCAAATTCCCAGTAACCAACCTGCACCCAGTCATTATCTTTTTCTTCCCAGTATTCTACAAAAGCCGTGTGGTAGATGGCATCCACATCTCGGTAAGCTATCGTATCAATGGAAACAAGAATATCCCCATTCTGCTGATTTACGATTTCCGCCACACCTTGTGCCAAAAATTCCCCTCGGGCATTTCTCCGGAATTCATCCTTGGAACGCTTCTGGGATTTATCCAGAAGGATACTTTCATTGTGTCTTCCGGGAACATTCTCCCAGGTAAGCTCTGCCGCCATCGCCTGTCCGAAAAGACAGAACGTGAGGAGCAGCGATACCATCATAATAATCAGTTGTCTTTTTTTCTTCATTTTGTTCCTCCTTTATACATATAAACGTGGGAGAGAAACAAAATGTGACAGGTTTTTAGTGAAAATTTAAATTTTCTACGATTTGTTTCATTTCTGCCTCGGGAATTGCCCCTGTTATATAATATACACCATCATCTATCGTCAGCACAGCCGAATAACCTTTTTGAGAATCTATTGTTTCTTCCCATATAGAGACATTCTGATCTAACCATTTATTATAAACATTAATACCCTCTCGCTCGCAATCTGAATTAAAGTCAAATGAAGTTTCCTTTAATCTTTGTATCTGAAAAACGTGCACCTTAACTTTTTCATATCGAAAAACAAATACTGCTTTATTTTCATTGATATCCATTTCTATAAACTTCATGTGCTTTGGAATATATCCCAGCCTCAGAATTTTGATATTCAATTTCTGACTTGCAATCTCATAGGCTTCATTCAGATCTCCTATATCTCTATGATTTCTTCCATTATTCATAACAATTCCCATATCTTTTTCACGAGAGCTGAAGAAATAACTATTTCCTCCCACCGCCTTTGCTCCCAGCATTCCCACAAAGGCAGCGACCAAAGCAACCATAAGCATACGTTTCCGTCTTCCGAACCGGAGCACTTTGCCTTTTCCCGATGCTTTTGCCGTGACTGCTTCCAGTGCTTTTGGCGAAACCACCTCCGATATCTTTTCCGAAACTCCACCTAAAGCTTTGTCTGCATTTTCTTCCGAGGTTGTTTGCGAAGCTGCCACCAGCTTCTTTTCCGAAGCTTCTTCCGGAGCTTTCTCCGGTACTCTCTCCGTGGCTGCTTCCGATATCTTTTCCGAAACTCCTCCCAAAGCTTTGTCTGTGTTTTCTTCCGAGATTGTTTGCGAAGCTACCTCCGATACTCTTTCCGCAACTTTTTTCGATTCTTTCTCCGGTACTGTTTTCAGCTCTTTTTCCACGGCTGTCCCCGGCACTTTCTCTACTGCTTTTTCTTCTCCCTCCTTGCCTTCTTCGCCTTCCTCTCTCCTCATCCGTTCTGTATTTATTGCTTCCCGTTCCATGAGCTTTTTAAAGATTCTCTCCTCTGCACCGGAAAACTCAAATTCCCCCAGAGCCTTCTCCGCCTTTTCCAAATCTCTCAGAAGCTGCTCGTCCGAAAAGGAACAGGCATCCTGAAGGATCTGTTTGAATTTATCTTCTTCTGTCTTTTCCTTATCCGTCATGTTGAAACACCTCGCTTCTTTTTTATTTCCTTTTTGGGGGTTGACATTTTTTTCTCATTCATTACTATTAAACTAGTTAAGCAAGCGTACAGGAAAATCCATGGAGGCAACGTTTATGAAAACTATTATACTCACCGGCGGCGGTACCGCCGGTCATGTTACCCCGAATCTGGCTTTGATCCCATCCTTAAAGGAATCCGGTTACGATATCCACTATATCGGCTCCTACAATGGGATCGAACGCAAGTTAATTGAAGGCTCCGGTATCCCCTATGACGGGATCTCCTCCGGAAAATTACGCCGCTATTTCGATCTGAAAAATTTCACAGACCCCTTCCGCGTGATAAAAGGATACGGAGAGGCTTTAAAACTTATCAAAAAATACAAGCCCGATGTCCTGTTCTCAAAAGGGGGCTTCGTAGCGGTTCCCGTTGTCCTTGCAGCCAAACATTATCATATCCCGACGATCATTCATGAATCCGACATGACACCGGGTCTTGCCAATAAGCTGTGCATCCCTTCTGCTCGCAAGGTATGCTGCAACTTCCCGGAGACCTTAAAATACCTTCCCAAGGATAAAGCAGTTCTTACCGGCTCGCCAATCCGTGCGGAGCTGTTAAAAGGGGATCGTATGGCCGGTCTGCAGTACACGAACCTTTCCGCTGCCAAGCCGATCATCCTTGTTATCGGCGGAAGTCTCGGCTCTGTTAAGGTAAATACTGCGGTTCGTCATATTCTTCCCAGACTTCTGGAAAAGTTTCAGGTCATCCATATCTGCGGAAAGGGAAATCTGGACGAATCACTGATCGGTACTCCCGGATATGTTCAATATGAATATGTTGACAGTCCTTTAAAGCATCTGTTTGCCGCTGCCGATATGATCATCTCCCGTGCAGGTGCAAACTCTATATGTGAGATACTGGCTCTTAGGAAACCTAATGTGTTAATTCCTTTATCTGCTGCTGCCAGCCGCGGTGATCAGATATTAAATGCAAATTCTTTCGCAAAGCAGGGCTTCTCCGCAGTTCTCGAGGAGGAGAAGCTTACAGACGATACCCTGTATGAAACAGTTGTAAACACCTATGAAAACAGGCGCCGTTTTATTGAGGCTATGGAAACCAGCCATTTAAACAACGCCGTAGAAACCATCAAAAACCTGATTGAGGAAGTCTCCGGATCTTAAAATGCATCCTTAATATCCCGAAGATCCTCCTCAAGGCAACGTCTGGCTCTTGAAAGTCTTGACCGCAAGGTGTCATAAGATATTTCAAGAGCCTTACATATCTCCTCCGGCGTTCTGCCCTCCAGATAATACATCTTTACAGGCTCTCTCCAGATATCTTTCAATGCCTCGACCGCCTCCCGGATCCGACAGCTGAGCTCCGATTGCTCTATGGCAGCTTCCATAGTACAGCCCGATCTCAAGCTGATCTTATCCATTTCTTCGGCACAATTCTCATAGCCGGCCGTTTCGATATGGCTGTTTTTTCGATACAGGTCGATGCATTTATTTTTTACTATTTTGGCCATCATGATTTTCGTTTCTTTTTCATCCAGTGTGCCAAAATACTCCGACTTATAAAAACACCAGAACGCGTCCATGACAATATCTTCCAGATCATCATAAGGCGCGCCCTGTTCATAGGCAAACTTCATATACATTCTTGCGTATTTATTGATCAGATCCTGCAGCAGCTCTGTATTATTCTGCGGCATATTTTCTCCCTGGTACAATGTTTTTTACAAAGCTTTTTTAATCTTCTCTGCCGTTTCGGCAAGAACCTCCGGTTTTTCGGATCCCGGAGTCCATGTTACCATAGAAGGCCCTCCCTCATATCTCGGGATCACATGGACATGGAAGTGGAATACCGTCTGTCCGGCTGCCTCTCCGTTATTCTGAACCAGATTAAAGCCTGCACAGCCAAGGGATTTTTTCATTGCTGCACCGATTTTTGCTCCGAGCGGAAGTACCTTTGCCGCTACCGCGGGATCCAATTCGCAGACATCCTTAAAATGTTCCTTCGGCAAGATCAGGGCATGTCCCTTTGCTGCCGGCCCCAGATCAAGGATCACACGAAAATCTTCATCCTCGTAAACGGTTGAGGACGGGATCTCTCCATTTGCAATTTTACAGAAAATACAATCCTTATCCTTCATGTTAGTAACCTCCATAATTATCATGTTTTTTAGGCTTGCGATACAGGATCAGACTGAGTATGACTCCCAGAAGCAGACCGGATACATGTGCCGCATTATCAACACCTTCGCTGGTAAAGCCGATATACAGCGATAAAGCAATCATAACAGCCAGCTGTCTGGTGTTAAGATCCTCCAGCCGCCCTCGATTGACCATAACGGCATAAAGAAGTCCTCCTACGACCCCGAATATTGCTCCGGACGCCCCTGCGGATACAACCATCGAATCGGTTCCCACCACCAGCATAGAGATCCAGTTGGATCCCACTCCGCAGGCGAGATAGAAGATCAGATACTTGATGTGTCCTAAGGCACGCTCCATATTATCGCCGAGAGCAAATAATACGATCATGTTATTGACAAGATGCCGGATACCGAAGTGCATAAATATTGCGGTAAGCAGCCGGTAATACTCTCCGTCCTGAAGGACCGCCGGTGCCAGCATGGCTCCTTTTGTATACATAAAATATGCATCCTCTGAGGAACCTGTAATTTCCAGATAAAGGAAATACAGCACGTTCAATCCTATCAGCATCCAGTTCACATACGCTTTTTTTCCAGACCCGTATCCCATATTTTCAGCTCCTTCATGCAGCCTACTATACCACATTTTCCTTTTTTCTGCAATGTGGCAGCGCACACATACATTAATCCGGGATCCATTGCGGATCGGTTTTGAGCTGAGCACATATCGGCCTGATTTTTTCCTGCTATTTTATCACTCCGAGTCCCTTGCCGACAATAGAGATAAAATCCTGAACGTTCGTTACGATCGTCGTCGCAGACAGACTTCCCCGGTCTAGCAGCTTATTGACTACAAATTCATCCGCATCGACTGTATAAAGATACACCGGACGCACGGTTCCGTCAGGAAGCACACGGAAAGAAGGTGTCATATTTCCTGTGGCGATCGTATGAAGCATAGTTGCCAGACAGATCACGCAGGTAGCATTTTTAACCACGTTTCTCATGGCATTCTGTCCTGCATAAGCGTCCCCGATCACCTCCGGCATCGGGCCGTCATCCCGGATCGATCCGGTCAGAACGTATGGCACATTGTTTTTGACACAGCTATAGATAATACCGTTATCGATCCCATATTCCTCGATAAACTTCGGGATCGATCCGCATCTTCTTACTTTATTTAATACATCCAGATGATTGTAGTGGCCATTCGGCTGAGAGATCTGCGTATAAATGTCCTGACCGAGTGCCGTATGGAGCAGCGCTCCCTCCAGATCATGGGTTGCCAATGCATTTCCTGCCATCAGACCGTCCGCATAGCCATTCTCGATCAGCGCCTGCATTGCATTTCTGGCATCCTTATCAAAGGAAAAGGCAGGCCCCATGACCCATACGATATTTCCGTGCTCCCTTTCATACTTAAGAAGCTCAAACAGATTGTCATAATCTCTTGCGTAGGAGGTTTCTCTGCTTCTGCCCTGACGAAATACAAATTTATCATTCAGAGCCTCCGACTCCTCCTCAAAGCCGTTACAATGAACATAGATCCCTTCTTCGCACTGCTCACTGCGTCCTAAGATCACCTTATCCCCTTTTTTCAGGTTTCTGTTCTCAACAACCTCCAGATGACCGTCTTCCTGTATCACTACGCTGGAATCCATGCGGCTCTCTTTTGCGAGTACCCACTCTCCGTCGATCTTAAAATACTCCGGATACATGGATGTACTGTGGAAATATTCCGGTGCGACCCCATCCTTTTCTGCAAGCTCCCATTTTACATTCGGTGCATCCGTAAATTGTTTCTGTGAAAAATCCGGATGATGATACTCTGGTAAATGAAACGACATAACTTCCTCCTCAAGCTTTTGTATACATTTTTGCTGCTTCTAGTATATACACAAGGTGCTCTAAAAGTAAAGCGGGCCTTTAGCTTAAAGCTTACCTGAATTGAAATTTTCTTCCGGCTATTTCCAATGTTCCTCCTATAAAAAGCTCAGCTGATCCGTTTGCCTCTAGAACTACTCCGTTTACCTTTGTTCCGTTGGTAGAATTCAGATCCGTAACGATATAGCTTCCATTTTTTTCCTCGATACGGACATGTAATCTGCTGACCCCCGGTTCATTCAGGCAAAAATCGTTCATTTCCCGGCTTTTCCCGATCAGAAACGGAAAATACCCCACGGGGATCTCCATATCTCCGGTTACTGCTGTCAGCCTTCTGCACTCATGCTCCACCGGATGAACCGTGAGCAGCATCGTCTGTACCTCATCCTCTGGAGCTTTATCCGGATCCATGTGCCCCTGTCCAAACAGAAGCTCCCATGGATCCTCCTCTGCTTCTTCTGTTTTTCTTACCGGCTCCGGCTGTTCCTTAAATTCTTCCGCATACGCCTCGTTTTTCCCTGTTACTGCGCCCGCATCGTCTATATTCCCAATCTGCTTCTTGTTTAAAAACCATGCCAGTACGCCGGCACCAAAGAGGCATTCCGCAACACCGAGAATCCATTTCAGACGCAGTAAGCCGTCCATCCCCAGCCAGAAAAACAAAACCAACGGCACCGCTGCCATCAGTAAAAAAATTCCTATCGGAAAAAGAATATCCATCCTCTTATTGCCGACAACAGCTTCTGTCAGCCTCTCATGATTGGAATTATTTCCATAGTCTGCTCCGTTTTGGCAGTAATTTCCGTTCCCATATTCAATTGCATCCCGGCACGCATTCCCACGATCTCCTCTGTCCTCCGCTTCTGCTTCCGTTTCCCACTTTGTTCCATCATATTGCTCCGTTTCCTCTTTACTGCAAGGTATCTTCTCGCTTTCTCTACTCCCCTTCCTCTGGCTTCGTTTCAAACATTTTTCAATGTCCTCCACCCCAAAGTTCTCTTTTCTGCATTCCCGAAATACAGAAAAGGCAAGAATCACTGCATTCTCGTCCATATCATCTACCTGATCCAGAAGATATCGTGACAGATCACAAAGTCCTAAGGAAATCTCGTGGTCATAGCCCGGTATATAACAAAAGGCACATTGAAACGAATCCGGATCGACATAGATACATTCCGGCTCCAGACAGATACATCCCTCATCCAGTAAATATTTTTCCGTCTGTCCGAGAGCCGTCAAAAGATCCGCCAGCAGACGCTCTAACTCCTTCCCTTTAAGCCTTCTGCAATCCAACAGCCGCAGCAATGGTTGTCTGGAGGTGACATCATAATAATATAGCCTTTTTTCATTGACCTGCTTTTCATAAAGCGGGAGGAAGCAAGGGATCCGATTCCCTGCAAACATCCGGATCACATACCGCTCCCTTTTTGCGGTTTTCGGTTCCAAAATCATATAATTTCGATTCATTTCCCGCTTAAAAGAAAACGAAAATTCTACAGCTCTTTCCGGCTTCGGTTCGTATTTAAGTTCCATCCCTTCCATCCGCTTTTCCACCTTTTTTCTCTCTAAACGCCTCCAGCCTCCGCAGAAACAGCTCCGGCCGAAACTCTGAAAACTCGATCTGGGCACTCCATTCACCTGTCGCAGCTTTCCCCGACACTTTTCCACCGGTCATGTCAATATTGACCCGGTAATCCCCAAGCCACAGTCTCGGATCCCCCATTTTTGTCCCACGCTCAGAAAAATATTCTTCCTTTTTTTCCTCTGTGATATTATAACGGGCTTCTTCGATCACAGCTTCCAATATCATTTTTCCTGTAACCTCATCATGGAGCGTATAGGCAGACTGTATGACCAGCCCAATGGCAAAAAGCACTATGATCATGACGAAAGCGGCCTCTACGGTAAGGCTTGCCGAAAAATGTCCCGTATCGCTCCCTCTCTCTAAAATAAGATCAGCCACAGTCCCGCCGGAAGAAGATACGGAAGAAACGGGAGCTTTTGCTTCCCGATCCGACCTCCGCCGGCAAAGGAAACAGCCAGAAGGGTCAGACTGTATATTCCGCAAAAAATAATTCCTGACAACAGTAAAAGCAAATTTTCGGTCGCTGTAAGATATAATCCGGTCACTACAAAAAACCATCCGTCCCCATCTCCGATCCCTCCCTGTGTTATATGGTGAAGCAGCAAAAGTGCGGCTCCTACCAATACAGACATCCCTGTCATCTTCAGATCCCGTCCCGTCAAAAAGCAAAAAAGACCTCCCAAAAATCCCGCAATGACAAGGAATCGTCCGCTGATCTCCTGACATTTCACATCCTGCCACACAGCATATAAAAGAACGATCAAAAATGTTGCTGCCCAAAGGCCATAATACCATTCCTGCAAATTTGAAAGCATTTTCTATCCAAACCTCCCCTTTGACATCTGCTCTGCGAATTATTGTAACTATTCTCAATTCCCGGCTTCTTTCCGGTTTCCTGCACTTTCTTTCCTTCTCTCACAATACGAGCACAGTCCAATGTGCTGAACCTCCTTTAATGGTACGGTGCGGACATACGACGTCATTGCCGGGCAGTCCTTGTCCGTATGAAAGTGATCCCCTCGGGGTGTCACATAAACATTTTCTCCTGCCGTATCTCCCTTCGCACATCTTGCACAGGCCTTATATCTTTTTCCGTCTTTGTTGCGCTTCCGGGAGAGCTCTTTTACCGGCACTGTCTGATACTGATTAAAAATATAGTGACAGTCCCTATAGAGATGATATCGTCCCATCCCTTCGCCGACATAGACCGTATCTCCCAATTCTCCGTATGTATCTTCCATACTCCCTCTCAGTTTTCCGTCAATGCCATTCCATATCCTTCTGCGGCAGACCGCATGCATGCGTACCGTCTGCCGTATCCCCGGAAAAAACGGAACCCTTTCCTCGTACACTGCCTCCAGCAGAATATCTCCCTTTTTATTTCCGATCTCCACATTCTTTAACCCAATATCATCCTTATGGGGCTTTAACTTTCCCATGATCCATATACCGGCTGCTGCGTCCGAAAGAAAACCGGAAGCCGGAAATTCTTCTAATACATTCTCCCCCTCCTTCAGTTCTGCATAGCAGCTCATTTTCTCACCGAATACTTCCAATTCTGTCTGGATCTGTCTCTGTCTGTCCAGCCATTTCATCGGCTCCATCAGTGCAGCCGAAAACATAAGGAAAAGCGGAAGACACACAGAAGCCTCAACCGTCATACCGGCTTCATATCGTTTACAGAGGAACCTTCTAAGTGTTGAGAACACTTTTAAAAAGGTATGTACCCTTAAGGAGGTGAATGGCAGTACCCTCTTTCCCGATAACGCCGTTTTTTTTAATTTATTCAGGGGGAATTTACAAGGTACTTGGAGAGACTTTGTAGTTAGATAATGCAGTTGAAATTTCAATTTTTCCTTACTTTCTGACTGAACGCCCGAAAAAGAGAGCACCGCCATTCACCTCCTTTGTTCTTTTATATAACACTTTAATACGACCATCCGGCTTCAATGGTTTTTTCATAGCTGTCCCGCCGGAAAAATACATGCCGCTGGATCACCTCTGTCTCCAGCTCAACCTGAATTGCACAATCCTTCACCGCAAAATCACCTTGCTTTTTTCTGACGTTCATCTGGATCACAGACATCATCCTCGCATTTCGCACTGTACCATTCTCAAGGAGCAGCAGGATACGCAGATAATCCATATAGCTCATTCCCTTTTGCTGCTCTTTTTTTTCCGGCTCCAAAAAGTTCAGGGAAAGAAGGCCGTCAAGCCCCAGCTTCCATGTCGAATCTTCTTTAAAAAACGGAACCCTTCCTCCCGCAAGAATACCCCTTACGTCACATACGGCTTCTCCGAAGGCCCACAATGAAAGAATAAAAAACGATAAGATAAGCTCCGCCGGAACATTTCCCGCCGACAACGCGATCGCCAGACTGCGTACCTGCTCTCTCTTGGGCTGTGAATAGAGTAAATAGAAAAGATTCATTGCCCCTCGCACTGCGATCAGCCGTTCCACCAAAACGGACAGATTCTCCCGATCTGAATTTTTCCCGCAAAGAAGATATTCCAGTTCATATTCGAGGGGTTGATCCGGGATGGATCCTCTGCTTTCACATTCGCCGAGAAAGGAATCAAAAAACAAAAGGCAATATTCTCCAGTCAGGATTTTATCCGTCACGCTTTCCTTTGGCAGCTCTCCCTCACAGTCCCCTACAGTCTGTGAGGCGGATATCTTTTTTTCGGAGGTCTCCATGTCATCCGGCACCACCAGTTCAAGCAAGTCTCCTGAAAATATATTTTCCAGACGATCCAGCAGGGCTGCACTTTCCTTATCTTCCTTAGACAACACGGCTGCTTCCGGAATAATCGTAGCCTCTAAACATTCCTGCACATACTCCCAGTCCATTTCTCCATCTTCCTCATCCTGTTTGCTCTCATCCTCCTCTCCTTCATCTTCACTCCCTCCACGAAGAAGCTCCATGACCGACTCTAAACAGCTCCTGCTTTCTGCCAGGATATCCTCCTTTTCCCGATACTTCTTAAGCTCCTCCTTTGCCGCCTGCTCCATATCCCTCATCGCAGACAATTCCGTATTGAAAAAGGATGCGGTTTCTTCCGGTCTTGCCTCCTTCTTCTCCATATCTTCCCTGATCTTTGAGATCCGTTCTGTCAAGAGCGAATACTGCTCCGTTAGGTCGGAAAAATTCTCTATCTCCTCAAGCAGTGCCCGGCACTTTTTCTTAAGCTTTCTTTTTCTCCGGGATTCCGCCGCGCTCTCCGCGTCACTTTTGATGCTGCCCATCGTCTTAAGCGACTTTTCCAGCCTTCTTCTCACCTTCTCCAGCTCCCGTACCTCTTTTCCACTTTCGTGACACACCTGCATAAGCTCCCTGAAATTACCGGCCTGCTCTGCAAACCTTGAGTTTTCAAGAAGTCCTGCCATGTCAGCCGCTATCTCCGGCATGCGATACTTAACATAGGAGCCGATCTCCTCCTCCAGCGGCCTTCCTCCCTCCTCCGTCATCGTTGTGATCCTTTTGATCCTGCTCTCCCGTTTTTTCATCGGGTACAGATTTTCCTGCTCCAGATAAAAATCAAGATATTCGTCAAAAGCCTCCAGCACGGCAGCTTCCGATTCATATTCCAAAAACAGCAGCCGATATGTATCCCAAAGGTTTCGGTTGTACCGGCTCATGAGGGAAGACATTGCGGAATTAACTGCCATATTTAAATATAATCCGGCTCCGGCTGTTCTTGCAGACTCCAGAAGCCCCATTAACAGCGATAGGATGCACACGATCGACAGGCTCAAAAACACCATGATCTCCCCTCTCTTTTTCATGATCAGTACACCTCTTTAGACTGTTTGTTGATTTCTGTAAAGATATTGCTTAAAAGAGTATTGATCTGTTTTTTAAACACGATCACGAGACCGATCAAAACCACTAAGATCAAAACAACCTCGATCACGCCGACTCCGTCTTCTTCCATTAAAAATTCCCGCAATCTCATAGCTCCTCTCTTTCTCTCTCTTCTTTGCCTTTTTTCTTTATCTTCTCTTTTCTTTATCTACCCCAGCGAAAGAAATGCCGGGGCAACTACGATCACCATGACCACACCAAGGATCCCGAACATGGGGATCAGCAGCTTTGTTGAGGCCTCCTCGCCCCTTCGCCTTGCAATATCCGCCCTTTGTTTAAAGGCCTCCTCCATCTCATCTTCCAGCAGCTTCTTAAGATTTTTCCCGCCGGAGGACAGACTGATCTCTAAAAGCGAGGCAAATTTCATATAGCTTCTTAATTCACAGCGGCGCCCAAATTCCGCATAAGCCTGTCTTTCAGGCATTCCCGCCTCCATCTGATGAAACGTGATCTGCATTTCTCTGTATACCGGCAAAAGCTCCTTTTTCCCGCCCCCCGGGGGACCGGCCG
>OIZE01000517.1_pt1 | contig 30719 bp, 30 predicted proteins | sample 1588421 | NCBI WGS metagenome assembly OIZE01 (sample SAMN03283251) | human gut metagenome | biome: human-associated habitat; material: feces | host: Homo sapiens | place: USA | collected 2013 | reverse complement strand
TCTCCAGGTTGGTGGAGACGGCGACGAAGTGCTTCTTGATGGCTTCGGCGTTCTTCTCGTCGGAACCGTCGATGGCACCCTTGGCCTTGAGCTCCTCGAGCAGCCAGGTGCGGGCCTCACGGGCGTTGGTCAGGGTCTCCAGCGTGGTGAAGGTCTTGGAGACGATGATGAACAGGGTGGTCTCCGGGTCGAGGCCCTTGGTCTTCTCGGCCAGGTCGTTCGGGTCGATGTTGGAGATGTAACGGGCGGAGATGCCGGCGTCCGCGTAGGGCTTGAGCGCCTCGTACACCATGACGGGGCCCAGGTCGGAGCCGCCGATGCCGATGTTGACGACGGTCTCGATCTTCTTGCCGGTCACGCCGGTCCACTTGCCGGAACGCACTTCGTCGGCGAAGGCGTAGATGCGGTCAAGCACCTCGCGCACGTCCTTGACGGTGTCCTGACCGTCGACGATGTACTTGCCCTCGTCCTCGACCGGGCGGCGCAGCGCGGTGTGCAGCACGGCGCGGTCCTCGGTGTTGTTGATGTGCACGCCGGTGTACATCGCCTTGGTGCGCTCGTCGAGCTTGACGGCCTTGGCAAGGTCGGCGAACAGCTGGAGGGTCTCCGGCTTGATCAGGTTCTTGGACAGGTCGAAGTGCAGGTCGCCGGCGTCGAACGACAGCTTGTCGACACGCTCGGCGTCATCGGCGAACCACTGCTTGAGGCTGACGCCCTCGGCCTGCAGCTCGTCATAGTGCTTCTGCAGCGCGGCCCACTCGGGGGTCTTGGTGGCGTCAACTGGCGGATTGATGGCCATGGTATTGGTCCTTTCATCATCACTGTACGCCGGAGTCGGCTCTCCAATGCTGGCGGGCCACACCGGTTACTTCGCTTACCAAGATACTCACAAAAGCGGACAGAAACAAACAAAAAATACCCAAGATGAACAACCGTGACCGACACGACATGCCCGCGCACGACATGCCAGCCGAACTTGCATAAATCCACGGCATACAGTAAAGTCTCATTCTTGTGCGCAGGTTCATCAACGAATCGGCAGCATGCCACTTTAGCTCAGTCGGTAGAGCGGCTCACTCGTAATGAGCAGGTCGACAGTTCGATTCTGTCAAGTGGCTCCATACCCCTAGGCTCCGCGCCTAGGGTTTTGTATATCCAGCCGTTTCGACGGGTGGCACGCGCGAGTGGCGAAATCGGTAGACGCGCAGGATTTAGGTTCCTGTGTCTTTGACGTGAGGGTTCAAGTCCCTTCTCGCGCACGCGGAACCATACCTCCGCAATCGCCACAGGGAATAGAGAAGCATGACCGCGATACTGAAACCCATAGCGTTTCTGCTCATCATCGTCGCTGCGTATCTGGTCAAGCGGGCGGGACTGTTCAAGCCACGCGACTATCGCGTCATGCAGGTGGTGGTGTTCGATTTCACGCTTCCCGCCTCCATCATCGTCTCGTTCGCCACGAACCCGCATCATCTGAGCATGCTGCTGATCTCGGTGTTCGCCATCGTCTTCGGCCTGCTGCCGCTGCTGCTGGTGTATGCGGCGACCCGGCACAAGCCCGTCGCGGACCGCGCGTTCCTGATGCTCAACTGCTCCGGATTCAACATCGGCAATTTCTGCTTCCCCGTAATCCAGACGTTCATGGGGCCTTCGGCGCTGGTCACCGCCTCGATGTTCGACATCGGCAATTCCGTGATCGTGACCGCCGGCTCAAACGTGATGACGACGTCGCTGCTGCACATCGACATGGACCGGCCGCTCACCGAACAGCATGCGGGAGCCGCGCCGACACTTCCCTATTCGAAGCCACGGGACAAAGACGCCCGCAGGCTCGCCCGCCGCGCGAAGGCCAAGCAGATCCTCAAGGGATTCCTTACTTCGGTGCCGTTCAACGTGTATCTGCTGATGATCGTGGTCATGCTCTTCAGCATTCACATCCCGGCGTTCGTGCCGACGCTGCTGCAGCCGGTGGCGGATGCGAACTCGTTCTGCTCGGTGTTCATGGTGGGCATGCTGATGGATTTGCCGCGCACCGGCAAGGATGTCGGCAGCGTGCTGCGGGTGCTCGGTTGGCGCTTGCCGCTCGGCGTGCTGTTCGCGGCCGCTTGCTGGTTCCTTCTGCCGTTCGACGCGTCCGTGCGAAAGACGGCGGTGATGCTGTCGCTCGCGCCCACGGCCGTGTTCTCGACACTGTTCACCGACCGCGTACTCGGCAACGCGAAGCTCGCCGGGTTCACGCTGTCCGTCACCGCGGTCATCTCAATCGTGCTGATGTCCATCGTGAATTTCGTGATTCCCGCGTGAGTGCCGAACATGCGCTCTCAAAACTCGCAGATACGATTTCACCGATTTCGCAGAAACGGCGGAAAATAGCGGAAAACCGCAAAACCCGTTTTTGTATCTGCGAGTTTTGAGAGCGTGATTCTACCGCAACAGCGCCTCGACCGCCGGCACGAGAGCCTTGATGGCTTTGCCGCGGTGCGAAATCGCGTTCTTTTCCGCCGCGTCCATCTCCGCGCTGGTCAGCGGATGGTCCGCAGCGGCCCGCTCCGGCTGGTCGTCCGGCACGAACAGCGGGTCGTAGCCGAAACCATGCTCGCCGCGCGCCGCGCGCAGGATGCGCCCCGGCATTTCGCCGATTTCGACGGTTTCGGAGACGATGGCGTGCCTCCCGCCCGCCACAGGGGTCGCGGAATCCGGCACGGCCAGTGCGGCGGCGCAGCGGAAACGGGCCGTGCGCGCCGCGTCCGGGATGTCGGAGAGCTGGGCGAGTAGCAACGCGTTGTTCGCCGGATCATTGCCATGCTCCCCCGCCCAGCGCGCGGACAGGATGCCAGGCGCGTTGCCCATCACGTCCACAATCAGTCCGGAGTCGTCGGCGATGGCCGGCAGGCCGGTGAGACCGGCCACAAACCGCGCTTTGAGCAGTGCGTTCTCCTGGAAGGTGACACCCGTCTCGACCGGGTCGGGCAGGCCGAGGCTGCCGGCGGAGACAAGCTCCACCTGAGCGGCGTCCGCGCCCAGATCCTCTTCGAGAATGCGGCGGATTTCAACGAGTTTGCCTTCGTTGTGCGTAGCGACGACGAGTTTCATGGGGGTCCTTTATTCCTTACCTATGGTTGTGCATGACGGGGTGAGGCCGATCGCCCGCCGGCGGCGTGCCCGACTCGTTTCAATCGAGCGAGAGGGCGGCACGCTGGGCGGCCTGAAGCTCCTTGTTGCCCTTTTCGGCGAGGTCGAGCAATGTGTTGAGTTCGGCGCGGTTGAACGGGCGGTGTTCGGCGGTGCCCTGGATCTCGATGAAGTCACCGGATCCGGTCATCGCCACGTTCATGTCGGTCATCGCCTGACTGTCCTCGATGTAGGGCAGGTCAAGCATCGGCGTGCCGTTGATAACGCCGACCGACACCGCGGAAACGGCGTCTTTGAGCACGCGGTCGGCCGAACGAATGTGGCGCTTCTGCTCAGCCCAGCGCATCGCGTCGACCAGCGCCACATACGCGCCGGTGATCGAGGCGGTGCGGGTGCCGCCATCGGCCTGCAGCACATCGCAGTCGATCTGGATCTGGTTCTCGCCAAGCGCCTTCATGTCGACGACGCCGCGCAGGCAGCGGCCGATCAGACGGCTGATCTCATGGGTGCGGCCGCCGACCTTGCCGCGCACTGACTCGCGGTCGGTGCGCTCGGCGGTGGCTCGCGGCAGCATCGAATATTCGGCGGTCACCCAGCCGAGTCCGGAATCCTTGCGCCAGCGCGGCACCGACGGTGTGAACGTCGCCGTGCACATCACGCGCGTGTTGCCGCATTCGATGAGTACCGATCCTTCGGGCACGTCCGTGAAGTGCCGCGTGATGCGCACCGGGCGCAGTTCGTCCACTACGCGGCCGTCCGCGCGAATCACCATTGCCTTGTCCAACATGTCTTTGATTTCAGCCATGCCTTCAACGTAGCACCATGCGGCGAACGTGCCCGCAGCGCGGCACGTCTCCCGCCGCCGCTGCGGCAGCCATCGTGACCGCCGTCACGCCGAATGGCTCTTGCGCGAGTCGCCGCGCGACACTAGGGTTTTGGATAACACACGATTCTTGTCTTGCGGGAGGGCGGTCATGGTCGATTATTCACCGGCACTGATGACGGATATGTATGAGTACACGATGCTGGACGCCAGCCTGAAGGATGGCACGGCGAACCGCAAATGCGTGTTCGAGGTGTATACGCGCCACCTGCCCGAAGGCCGCCGTTACGGCGTCGTGGCGGGCATCGGCCGCATTCTGGATGAGCTGGGTCGGTTCCTCCTCAGCGACGAGGACCTGCGTTTCCTGTCCGACCGCAAGGTGGTTAGCAAGGAGACGATTTCGTGGCTGGAGAACCTGCATTTCTCCGGTTCGATCAAGGGTTACCGCGAGGGCGAGATGTTCTTCCCGAATTCGCCGATTCTGCAGGTCGAGGGCACGTTCGGCGAGTGCACGCTGCTGGAGACGCTGGTGCTGAGCGTGCTGAACTATGATTCGGCGGTCGCATCCGCCGCCTCGCGCATGGTGAGCGCCGCGAAGGACCGCCCCTGCATGGACATGGGCGGGCGCCGCACCAACGAGTGGGCCGCGGTGGCAGCCGCACGAGCCGCAGTCATCGGCGGTTTCCAGGGCACAGCGAACCTGCTTGCGGCGCAGCTGTATGGACTGAAGGCCATCGGCACCGCCGCGCACTGCTTCACGCTCGTACATGATGACGAGCGCAGCGCCTTCGCCTCGCAGGTCGAGGCGCTTGGCCGCAACACCACGCTTCTGGTGGACACGTACAACGTCGAAGAGGCGGTGAAGACCGCCGTGGAGGTCGCAGGCCCTCAACTGGGCGGCGTGCGCATCGATTCGGGTGATCTGGCCGCCATGGCGCAGCGCGTGCGCAACCAGCTGGACGCCCTGGGCGCGACGAACACGAAGATCACCGTCACCAACGATCTGGACGAGTACGCGCTGGCCGCCCTGCAGAGCGCGCCGGTGGACTCGTACGGCGTGGGCACGATGCTGGTCACCGGCTCCGGTGCCCCGACCTGCGCAATGGTGTACAAGCTCACCGAGCGCGAGAATTCGGCTGGCGTGATGCAGCCCGTGGCGAAGAAGTCGAAGGACAAAGCCAGTGTTCCCGGCCGCAAGCTCGCCTACCGTTCATATGAGTATGGTCTGGCCGAGACGGAACATGTGATCTCCGGATCGGAAACCCAGCTGGCCGAGTATCGCCCGGCTGAGGGATGGAAGGACCTGCTGGTCGACTACGTCGACCACGGTGACATCGATTCGCGTTATCAGGGTCACGCCGCCATCGCCGACGCGCACAAATACCGGGCCAAGGCCCTGCGCGAACTGCCGATCACCGCGCAAAGCCTGATGAAAGGCGAGCCGGTAATCCCCACCGAAATCACCGTACTGTAATCCTTCTCGCCCCGCGAGCTCGATGTCAAGCCCGGTCAGCACCTCGACCATCACGGCCACCACCTTGCTGACGCTGATGTGTGTGGATGCCAGCGTGTCGAAGAACCAGTCGGAATACGCCCATGTCCTCGGCAGCGCATGGCTTTTCTTCTCTTCCGGACCGAACCGCGTGGCCCATTCGCGGCGGACCAGCATGTCCATCTGCTCGCGCTCGAACCGCTTGCCCTCCGCCTTGTCGGCGAACAGCGGCAGCGGCGACTTGTAGTACTGGCGTCCGTCGCTGTACGAGTTCTCGCGCTGCTTCTGCATCATCTTCTGCTTCATGCTCTCCAACCTGTCGTTGGAGATCTTCAGGCCCTCGCGAAGATGCCGCGCCTCGCCCTGCAGCTGGGTGAGGTACTGGAACACCTCGTCGGCGGCGGACTCGTCGATATGGCCGTCGTCGTCGGTGATAAATTCGACGAGCTCCTGCATCGAGTCGAATTGCGTGCGCGTCATGGCGGCGCCTTCCGGCAGGGCTGCCGACAGCCCCCCCCCCACGCCGCTTTCGGGGTGACGAGGTCGAATACGGCGGCGACATCATGCAGATTCGAGGCGAGGCTCTTCGCGTCGAACAGGGGCTTGCCGAAGTGACGGGTCACCACTACCGCGGGATGCTGGCGGTCGGGGGGGACGTCAGGTATTCGGATAGGGCTTCGGCCTCGTCGGCATCGCTGATGGCAATCGCAGTGCCCGTCATCGTATCGTAAGGTTCCAGTGGCTCATATTGCGATGAATTGGATTGCGCTGTCATGGCGAACGGTGATGTGCCGGTCTGTATCGAACCTGATTGTGCGGAACCAGACTGTGCGATGGCATCGATCCCCTGCAACGCCTCCCCACCATTATTTCATATTTCACGCGGCATGTTCCACAATGTCCGCTTTCGCGATAGACGCCGTTTCTTCAAGATTCCGGGGAATCCGCGCGATGTGCTGCACCGATGAGCATCACCGCAAAAGCAAAAACCGGGCGGGAAAGAACCCGCCCGGCAATGTCATGCTCGGCCACGCCGATACCGCATCAGCGGCCCTTGATCTCGGAGCCGATGACCTTTTCGCTCAGCGCCTTCGGACCGCGCGTCACGGCGACCGCGCCGGAACGCACCAGCTCGATCACGCCGTAGTGCTCCAACAGACCCAGCAGCGCGTCGATCTTGCCTTCAGCGCCGGTGGCCTCGATGGTCAGCGACTCCGGGTTCACATCGACAACACGCACACGGAACAGGCGCACGATCTCCAGCACGTCAGAACGGTTCGACTCGTTCGCCGCCACCTTGATGAGCACCAGTTCACGCTCCACGGTGGTGTTCGGATCGAGTTCGACGATCTTGAGCACGTGCAGCAGCTTGTTGAGCTGCTTGATGATCTGCTCCAGCGGCACGGCCTCCACGTCGGCGGTCACGGTGACGCGGGAAATGTCCGGACGCTCGGTCGGCGAGACGGACAGCGAGTTGATGTTGAACGCACGACGGGCGAACAGGCCGGCGATGCGGGCCAGCACGCCGGGACGGTTCTCGACGAGCACCGACAGCGTGTGACGCTCGGAACCGAGGCGGGAAGCGGGATACATAGCCATAATCACTTACTCCTTATTCCTTGACAACCGTGCCGTCACGCCTGGTCACCATCGTCGACGCCCTTGTGCAGCAGCGGCTGCGTGCCCGGACGATACGCGACCTCGTTGTTGGACGCGCCGGCTGCCACCATCGGCCACACCATGGCGTCCTTCCATACACGGAAGTCGATCAGCACCGGACGGTCGTTGATCTCGTTCGCCTTGTTGATCGCGTCAATCGCCTCGTCCTCGGTGAACGCGCGAAGGCCGACGCAGCCGTACGCCTCGGCGAGCTTGACGAAATCAGGCACGTCGAAGAACTCTCCGCTTTCCTTCGAATCGCCGTCAGCCAGGTTGGTCTGGGAGTAGTGCTGCTCGAAGAACAGAGTCTGCCACTGGCGCACCATGCCGTACACGGAGTTGTTGATGATGGCGATCTTCACCGGCGCATGATCCAGGAACGCGGTCGTCAGCTCTTCGGAAGTCATCTGGAACGAGCCGTCGCCCGCGATCAGCCACACCGGCTTGCGACCCTTGAAGTCGCGTTGGGAGCCGACCGAAGCGCCGATGGCGGCCGGAAGGCCGAAGCCCATCGTGCCGAGGCCGCCGGAGGAGATCCACGAATGCGGCTTCTCGAAATCAATCAGCTGGGCCGACCACATCTGGTGCTGACCGACGTCGGACACCCAGATCGTGGAGGGGTCGGCATGGTCGGACAGCTGCTTGATGACCCACTGCGGCGCGAGCGAACCATCGGTCGGCTTATCGCACGGCTGATCGTAATCGATGGCATATTCCTCGCGCAGGCGGTTGAGCTCGTCCCACCACGGCTTGAGGTTCGGCTTGCCGCCGATGGCCTGAGAACGCTTGATTTCGGGAATCAGGTCGTTGAGCACGGTGGACACGTCGCCGACGATCGGCACGTCGGGAGCGCGGTTCTTGCCGATTTCGGCCGGATCGATGTCGATGTGGATCACCCGCGCGCCGGGTGCGAACGCGTCGAGCTTGCCGGTCACACGGTCGTCAAAGCGCGCGCCGATGGCGACCAGCAGGTCGCAGCGCTGCGCGGCCGCGGTGGCGGCGACGGCGCCGTGCATGCCGAGCATTCCGAGCGCCTTGGGGTTCGAGTTCGGCACGATGCCGCGGGCCGGGAGCGTGGTGACGATCGGCGCGCCGGTCACTTCGGCCAGTTCGGCCACTTCGGCGGACGCGTTGGAACGCACCGCGCCACCGCCCACGTACAGCACGGGACGGTACGACTGCGCGAACAGCTTCGCCGCATCCGAGATCACGCGGCCGTGCGCCTTCGTGGTGGGGTTGTAACCGGGCAGAATCATGCGCTGCGGCCACGAATAATACATCTCGCCGGTCTGCGCGGTCTTGGTCAGGTCCACGACCACCGGGCCGGGGCGGCCCGAACGGGCGATATAGTGCGCCTCGGCGAGCACGCGGGGGATATCCTGTGCGCGGGTCACCAGATACGAGTGCTTGACGACCGGATAGGTCGCCCCAACGATGTCCGCCTCCTGGAAGGCGTCGGTGCCGATGGCGTTCACGCCCACCTGACCGGTGATCACGACGAGCGGCACGGAATCCATGTTCGCGTCGGCGATTGGGGTGATCATGTTCGTCGCGCCCGGGCCGGACGTGACGATGCACACGCCCACGCGGCCTGTCGCCACCGCATAGCCTTCGGCGGCATGGCCGGCGGCCTGCTCGTGGCGTACGAGCGTGAACCGGAACTTCGTATCGTCGTTGATCGCGTGGAACACCGGCAGGATGGCGCCGCCGGGCAGGCCGAACACGTCCTGCACGCCCAAATCCTCCAGCGCGCGAATCAACGCCTGCGCGCCGGTCATTTTCTCACCGTCGATGATCGTCTGCTTGTCTGCGGATGCGGTGTTTTTCGGAACGCCGCTGAACGCCTGCAATGGTGTGGGTAGAGCCATCATGTCCTCTCAACTCAAATCGTTCGGTCATATGCCTGGACCCGTCGCGCCTCGCGAGCGTTCATGACTTGCGTGCGCCGACGGTCACGATGCGCGTTCGCTTGTGGCTATGGCGTCTGTGATTCGTATTTTCTCAGTTTAAGCATACAGGTGACAGCACCGCGCAATCGCCGTTCACCAGTTGGTCAGTTGCCGGCCGAGCCGCTGCGCCGGTGCTTGGACGAGCCGTTCTTGCGGGCCGCCTTGAGCGCGGGCGCGTACCGGTCGAGCTCATGCCAGGCCATTTCCGCCGCGGCGAGCTGCGCCTTGCGCTTGCTGGTGCCGGTACCCTTGCCGATGATGTCGTCTTTCGGGCCGATGGTGGCCTTGGCGGTGAATTCCTGCGCGTATTCGGGGCCGGACACGCTCATGCGGTACCGCGGCTCATCCAGGCCGAGCTCGTGCGCCTTCACGGTCAGCGAGGTCTTCCAGTCCAGGGCTGGTCCTTCGGTGGCCACTTCCGCCAACGTGTCGTCGATGAGCCGGTGCACGACCTTGCGCGCGCCTTCGATGCCGTGCTCCAGGAACGTGGCGCCGATCAGCGATTCGACGATGTCGCACAGAATGGAGCTTTTCTCGGCACCGCCGGACTCCGCCTCGCCGTGCCCGAGCAGGATGAACGGGCCGACGTGCAACTTGTCCCGGGCGATCGCCGACAGGGCCTCCTCCGAAACGGCCTTGGCGCGCATCTTCGCCAGCTGGCCTTCGGTCATGTCGGGATGCAGCGTGAACAGCGTCTCGGTCGATACCAGTTCCAGCACGGCGTCGCCGAGGAATTCCAGCCGCTCATAGTTCGATGTGCCGGGGTGTTCGTGCGAGAACGAACGATGGGTGAGCGCCTGTATCAGCAGATCCGGGCTGATGGTGACGCCCAGCGCGGAGAACAGCTCTTCGCGCGGTTCAGGTTCAGTCATGTTTTTCTCCTTGTCCACCGTATCCGGCCGCACGCGCACGCCCTGAACGCATACGCGCAGTGTCCGGATGGCAATATGCGACAATATACGAAGACCCTGCCACCCGTCGATGGCAGGGTCTTCATTTCGCTATCGGCATTCGGCTGCGATCACTTGGTGTGAGCGGAGCGAATGGCTGCGCGGTACACGCGGCCGCGGTAGGAGCCGCAGCTCGGGCAAGCCATGTGCGGCAGCGCCGGAGCGCCGCAGTTCGAGCATGCGATGGTCTGGGCGGCGGTAGCCTTCCAGTTCGCGCGACGCGAGTGCGTGTTGGCGCGCGAGGTCTTGTACTTAGGCAGTGCCATTTGTTATTCCTCTGTTTCGTTCGAACAATTGAGCTTAAGCGTACGGTATCTTAACGCATCGCCCGTACAACGGCATGTCGCGGCGTCGCGCGAGCAGGTTCCCAGACCCGCACGCCGATCGCCCACCGTTACTTGTCGCCGTGCTCCTCGGCCTCCAGCTGGGCCTTCAACCCGGCCAGAGCCGCGAACCGCAGATCGGTCACGTCATGATGATGGTCCGGGTGCTCGTTGAGGTCGACGCCGCACTGCGAGCACAGTCCCCGGCAGTCCTCGCGGCACAGGGGCTGCAATGGCAGCGCCTCCACCAGCGTGTCACGCAGCAGCGCCTCCAGGTCGGCGAACGCCCCGTCTCGGCTCAGCGGATACACGTCCTCGGACTCGTCCTCCCCCGCGACGATCTCCACGTCCTCGTTCTTGGGCTTGCCGTGCGAGCGGGCCTTCGCGCTCTCCTCGTAGGGGAAGAACGCGACGACGTCCACACCCCAATCGCGCTTGATGGGCTTGAGGCAGCGTGTGCACTCGGCCGCGACGGGCGCTTCGATGCGAGCGGTCAGCACCAGGCCGTCGACTATCGAGTCGAACGAGCCGTGCACGCTGACGTCCGCGCCCTCCTTCACGCCGATGACCTCATCGCCGATGCCGCTCGGCGCGGGAAACACCGCGTCCACCGTCTTGGACTGCCCCGGCCGCGACGCCACCTGCGCCACGCTGACCGCCCATGCGGAATCCTCCGGTCGTGCCATGCAAATCTCCTCCCTGCTGCCGCGCATGCTGTTGCGCGTTCCGTTACACTCCGGCGCGCCCCTACTGCGCTTCCGGATAATCGTTGATGTTCAGGTGCGGCATCTGCTCGCCCGCCGCGCGCTGCCGTTCCTCAAGCACGTTGAGTCCTGCCTGCACGTCGTGACTGAGCTTGCCGAGCTGCTCCTGCAGGCCGGTCATCACCGTCGTGCAGTACTCGTCGGCGCCATTGGTCAGATGGTCGGCACGCGCCTGCGCCTTGTCGAGAATCGCACGCGCACGCTGCCGCGCCTTGTCGGTGATGTTCTCCTGGCCGACGAGGATCTGCGCCTGCTTGTTGGCCTCGTCCAACGTGTCGGCGGCACGGCTCTGCGCCGACGCGATGATGGCGTTCGCCTGCGTCTGCGCGGATTCCAAGCGCCGCTCGGCCTCGCGCATCAGCGCGGACGCGCGCTCCAGCTGCACCGGGAGCATCCGCTTGAGCTCGTCCAGCTGACCGGCGAACTCCTCGCGGTCCACACGCACCATGCTGGGCGCGAACAGGCTGGTCTTCGCGGCCTCCAGCGTCGCCTCCATCGAGTCGATGATGTCATAGACGGTGGTGAACTCCTCGCGGGACTTCACCTCCTCGGGGTTCATGTCGGCCTTCGGATCCAGCGTCTCGCGCAAATCGGGGAGCTGACTGATCGGGAACGTCGGCTTGGACTGCTTCGCGTAATCGGATATGTCCGGCTTGTTCTCGTGCGTCGCAGCGGCGGCCGGCTGCGGATTGTGCGACATTTCGTCCCACACGCTGGCAGGTGCCGCGCTTTCCGGCGCATCGTTCAGCCGCGCCGCGGCCGCATACGTGACGCTGTAGGCGTCGGTCGACTGCGCGGCCGGCTCGGTGCCGGTCGCGGGATTCATGGCGGCGCCGCCGTCGTTGCCGTCACCGACGTTGACGATGCCATCGTTCGTTGATTCATCCATGCTGCATCTCTTTACTTTTATTCCGGTCACGTATCAGCGACCGGAAAACCCAGACAATATCATATGGGATTCGCGTCGCGACGTCACTCGCCACGCTCATGGTTCAACGCCTCGTCCAGCATCGGCACCACGCCATCAGGCACCATGCCGGTCACGTCGCCGCCATGCCGGGCGACGTCCTTGACGATGGAGCTGGAAATATGCTCAAGCACCGGGTCGGCCGGCAGGAACAGCGTCTCCACCTCTGCGAGCTTGCGATTGACCAGGGCCATGCCCAGCTCCGCCTCGTAATCGCCGTTCTGCCGCAGGCCCTTGACGATGACGGTGGCACCGATCTCCTTGCAGTAGTCGGTGATCAGGCCGGTCGTGGACGCGACCTTGACATCGGGGAATCCGTCGTGGTCGAGCGCCTGACGAATGATATCCACTCGCGTATGCGCCGGGAACATCGGGGTCTTCGCGGCGTTCACGGCCACGACCACGTGCACTTCGTCAAAAAAACGGGCGCACCGCTCAATGACATCCAAATGTCCCGCGGTCACGGGGTCATACGATCCTGGGCATACTGCGATAGTCATATGCATAGCCTACCGCGAATCGCCGGACAGTCCGTATACGAGCGAGCCGGGGCTCAGACGCCGGACATGCAGCGGTAGCATGCGGGCATTATCATGAATCTATGCCGGTGGAAGACAGGCCGGCCATTCGCCGCTATGATGTCGTCATGGATGAAGGAATGGAGTCGAAATGTCATCTGAACCGTCAACACAGCTGAAGCCGACATCCGCCGTCGCAGGAGGGATCGCCGCGGATCTCGCGGATCCGGTGTCGCCGCTGTCCACCCCGGACCAGGGCACGGGGACGGCGGTGCTGGAGCGTCCGGAAACCGAGGAGCAGACCGACCGTTCCGACAATGGCGACGCCGACCGGTTCGCGCACTATGTGTCGCGCGATCGCATCGCCGAATCGAAGCTCACCGGCCGGCCCGTGGTCGCGCTGTGCGGCAAGATCTGGGTGCCGAAGCACGACCCGTCGCAATACCCCGTCTGCCCGGACTGCAAGCGCATCTATGAAGAGATGATGAAGTAAGGTCGCGCACCGCGCGGCGATTACTCCAGTTTTTCGGACAATTCCATCCATTCGGTCTCCAAGGCGCCGGACTCGTCGGAGACGGCCTGAAGCTGCCCGTTGAGCTTGTTCAGCCCCTCATAGTCGCTCGGATCATGAGCGGCCATATCCGCTTCGAGCGCGGTCTTCTGCTCCTCCAGCTTTGCGAGCTTGCGCTCGATGGCGGAGATGCGCTTGCTGGTCTCGCGGAATTCCTTGCCGCTGAGCTTGGGGGCGTCGTCCGCCGTGGCAGTGACGCCGGAGTCGGCCGGCTCCTTCTGCGAAGCCGATACACCTGCCGGCGCTGCGGTCTTCGCTTTTTCGATCATGTCGAGATAATCGTCGACGCCACCGGGCAGATGCCGCACCTTACCGCCGATCAGTGCGAACTGCTGGTCGGTGACGCGCTCCAGCAGGTACCGGTCGTGGCTGACGACGATCAGCGTGCCCGGCCACGTGTCGAGCAGATCCTCCATGACGGCGAGCATATCGGTGTCGAGGTCGTTGCCGGGCTCGTCCATGATGAGCACGTTCGGCTCATCCAGCAGGATCAGCAGCAGCTGCATGCGGCGCTTCTGTCCGCCCGACAGGTCGCGGATCGGCGTCATCAGCTGCGCGGATTCAAAGCCGAGCCGTTCCATCAGCTGACCGGGCGTGACTTCCTTGCCGTCGACGATATAGCTGGGCTTGTAGCGGGACAGTACTTCCTTGATCTTGTATTTGCCGAGTTTCTCCAGCTCGTCGAGCCGCTGCGAAAGCACCGCGAACTTCACGGTCTTGCCGATGTTGACATGCCCGGCTGTCGGCGTGAGCGTGCCGTCGATGAGCTTGAGCAACGTGGATTTGCCGGCGCCGTTCGCGCCGACGATGCCGAAACGGTCACCGGGGCCGATCAGCCAGGTCACGTCGTCGAGAATCTTGCGACCGGCGACGGTGATCTTCTGCGCCGCGGAGGTGACCTGCGGCGCGACCGACTCCTCCGTGACACCCTTACGTTCCGCGAGCGCCTCCGCCTTCGCCTTGGCTTCCGCTGCGGCCTGGATGGATTCCGGCACGCCGGCGTCCACGAGACGCGGGTCGGCGAGCGTGTCGACGGCGACTTCGACGGAACCGGTCACGCGCGGCTCCGAGTATAGGGAGGGGACGATATCGATCTGAGAGGAGGAGGCGGGGGCCTGATCCGCCGCCGTGTCGTCGGTCGGCGTGACCGGCTGCTCGCCTTGGCTTTTCGCGAAGATCTGCGTGACGTCGATCAGGTCGACGACCTGCTTGCCCAGGCGCGACGTGGCCATCTGCTTGAGTTCGACGGCGTTGCGCATGGGCGGCACGTCGGCGATGAGCTCCCGCGCGGCCTTGACATGGAACTTCTGCTTGGTGGAGCGGGCGCGGGCGCCGCGCGACAGCCAGGCGAGCTCCTTGCGCGCGAGGTTGCGGCGCTTTGTCTCTCGCACATCGGCCTGTCGGTCGCGCTCCACGCGCTGCAGCATGTATGCGGAGTAGCCGCCTTCGAACGGGTCGATTACGCCGTCGTGGACCTCCCACATCGACTCGCACACCTCGTCGAGGAACCAGCGGTCGTGGGTGACGAGCAGCAGCGCCCCCTGCCCTTTCGACCAGCGGTTCTTGAGATGTTCGGCAAGCCAGTGGATCGTCACGACGTCCAGATGGTTGGTGGGCTCGTCGAGCGCGAGGATGTCCCAATCCTTGAGCAGCAGCCGGGCCAGGTCGGCGCGGCGTCGCTGGCCTCCGGACAGCGAGCCGACGCGGGCGTTGAGGTTGATGCCGCCCAGCAGCGCCTCGACGATCTCGCGCGACTTGTTGTCGGCGGCCCACTCGTAATCCTCGCGGCCTTCCAGCGCGGCCGCGCGCACGGTGGCGTCGTCGTCCAGCGGGTCGCGCTGGTCGAGCATGCCGAACGTCAGTCCGCCGCGCTTGGTGACTCGCCCGGAATCCGGCTCCTGAGTGCCTTTGAACAGGTGCAGCAGCGTGGATTTGCCGTCGCCGTTGCGGCCGACGATGCCGATGCGGTCGCCCTCGAATACGCCCTGCGTCACATCGGTGAAGATGGTTTTGGTGGCGAAGGCGAGTGAAACGTGTTCCAGTCCAAGGTCATAAGTCGGCATGACTCACCAATGTAGCGTCAGCGGTGGGCATCAACGTCCGAACCACCATCCGCCCCCGCTGGCTCGTCATGTTCGCCCCCCGCCAGCGGGGAGCGAACTCGCAGTTCGCTAGCGCAGGGATTGGGCGTAGGTGTTGCAGCGGGCGGCGAATCCGCCGAACACCTGCTCGGCCAACGGCTGCAGGCGCGGATTATATTCGGCGAACGCTTCGCGCAGCTGCGACTTCGATCCGCCCACCGCCTTGAGGTCCTTGACCATCGAGGACTCATCCAGCCATTCCTCCAGCAACGTCGGCGTCACTTCGAGATGGAACTGCATGCCCAGCGCCGAGCCGATGCGGAACGCCTGCACCTTGGTGTGCTCGGACCGCGCCAGCAGCTGGGCACCGGCGGGAAGCCCCACCACGTCGTTGTGCCAGTGCAGCACGTCGATCTGCTTGTTCCACATCGAGAAGTAATTGTGCTTGTCAACGCGCTTGATCGGCGCGAACCCGATTTCCGGCGACTCGCCACGGCTGAGTTTGCCACCCAGCGCGGTGGCGATGATCTGATGGCCGAGGCACACGCCCAGCACCGGCTTGCCGACGCTGATGGCCGCCTTGACCAGTTTCGCCTCGACCTTGAGACCGGGATACTTGTCATAATCCAGCGCGCCCATCGGACCGCCCATAATCACCAGTCCGGCGACCTGCGCGAAGTCAGGCAGATCGGGCTTCTTTTCCTTGGCGATGTTCACCACCGTGGACGACATGTTCAGGTCGTCCAGGTTGTCCAGGATGCGCCCCGGCTTCTCCCACGGGACGTGCTGCACGATAAGCACTTGCGATTGCGTCATAACTCCATTGTTGCATCACCTACGTAAACTTTGCACACCGTTTCTTCATCTCTCGTATTTCCAGCCGCGCCCGGGCGGCCGCGCAATCACATTTGCCGGGTGGTTTGTCTGACGGTTTGTCGCATAACGCGAATACGCTCGACATTATGACACAAGCCTCAGAACCGCAGAATTCCAACACTTCCGAGAACGCCGGCGTGGCGCGCGCCGCGGCCGGCCTGAAGCTGTATGACACGGCTTCGCACACGGTCTCGCGTTTCACCCCGATCAAGCCCGGCCAGGTGGGGATCTACGTGTGCGGCGCCACCGTGCAGAGCTCCCCGCACATCGGCCATATCCGAGCGGCCGTCGCGTTCGATGTGGTGCGGCGATGGATGCTGCGGCTGGGATATCAGGTCACGTTCGTGCGCAACGTGACCGATATCGACGACAAAATCCTCGACAAGGCGGCCGTGGCAGGCCAGCAGTGGTGGGCGCGCGCATACTTCTACGAGCGGGAGTTCACGCAGGCGTATGACACGCTTGGCGTGCTGCCGCCGACGTATGAGCCCCGCGCGACCGGGCACATGATCGACATGATCGACCTGATCCGCCGCATCATCGACAACGGTCACGGCTACGTAGTTTATGACGCGGATGGCAAGCCGACCGGCAACGTGTATTTCGACGTGGCGAGCTGGCCGCATTACGGCGAGCTGACCCATCAGAAGCAGGGTGCCGCCGAGGCCGACGAGGCCGCCGCCGTGGCTGACCGCATGGGCCCGTCCGTGGATGCGGCCGGCGACGACAAGTACAATCCGATCGACCCCGCCGACGCATCCCCCGACAAGCACGATCCGCGCGATTTCGCGCTGTGGAAGGCGCCGAAGCCCACCGACCCGCAGGACGCGCGCTGGTCGACACCGTTCGGCGTGGGCCGCCCCGGCTGGCACATCGAATGCTCGGCCATGAGCCACCGGTATCTGGACGGCATGTTCGACATCCACGGCGGCGGACTGGACCTGCGCTTCCCCCATCACGAGAACGAGATGGCGCAGACGCGTGCCGCCGGATACGAGTCGGCCGCACGCTGGATGCATTCGGCGTGGGTGACCGCCAAGGGCGAGAAGATGTCGAAGTCGCTGGGCACCGGCCTGTCCGTGCCGAGTGTGCTGGCCGAGCACTCCGCATGGGTGGTGCGCTATGCGCTCGGCTCCGTGCAGTACCGTTCGATGCTCGAATGGTCCGACCAAGCGCTGGTCGAGGCCCAGGCCGCATACGAACGCATCATGAACTTCATCGAGCGCGCCGGCGTGGCTTTGGGCGAGCAGCCCGAGCGCGCCGAGATCGCCGGGGTCAGCGCCGATGATCTTCCCGCCGATTTCGTCTCCGCGATGAATGACGACGTGAACGTCTCCGGCGCCACGGCGGCGATCTTCACCGCGATTCGCAACGGCAACACGCTGCTGAGCAAGCTGGATGACCGTGCCGACGGCGATGCGGCCCGCGCCGAGGTGCGCAGCGCCCTGGTCGCGGTGCGGGCGATGCTGGATGCGCTGGGACTGGATCCGCTGGCCGAGCCGTGGGCCGGTGCCGCAGGCGCGGACGGCAACGGCGAGAGCCGCGAGCATGATGTGCTGGACGCCCTGATCACGGAGCAGCTGAACGCCCGCGCCGAAGCGCGCAAGTCCCGCGACTTCGCCAAGGCGGACGCGATTCGCGACGCGCTGGGCGCCGCCGGCATCGCCATCGAGGACGGCCCGCAAGGCAGCACGTGGAGTTTGAAGTAATCCTCCCCCGACACTGTGTGATCCGTTATGTTGAGCCCCGCCCCCCCCAAAAAAAGCGGGGCTCAACTGGTTACGGTTATGCAATCGGAGCATATTTTGACGGTGAAAGCGACGATAGCAGCCCAGCATTGTCGCTGGCATTATGCCAGCAAATGCAATCAAATACCAAGCAGGAACGCCCCGGCATCATCGCGGGACAGTCATGATCATCCGATCCTGTTCCGCTCCTTAATCGAACACGAAATCGACATCCACGATATGCAGCCGCTTGGTCAGCTCCTTCTCCAAGTCTCGCTTGCACTCCACCAGATCCTCCACGTCAATGCTCTGCCCGATACCGCTCAGATACACATCGACCGTATAGTTCATGCCGGTCTTGAACACCAGTACCTGCTCGTAATCGGTGTTCTGCGGCAGATGCCGCTGCGCCGCCGACTCCACGAACGCGTTCGTCGCATCGTCGTCATGCACTCCGCCGACCAGTTCCACGAACGCGTCCTTGAGCACACCGAACGGCTCCTTGATCGTGAGCAGCACCAGTGCGACGGTGATGAAGAAATCACCGGTGTAATGCAGGAAATCCAGAGGGCCACCAGCCGGCAGGAACCACAGGAACACGGCCACCACACCGATGCCGAACGACATCGAACCGTCGACCAGCGTGCTCTTGCACTCCGCGGTCAGCATCGTGCTGGAATTGCGGATGCGCCGGTTCTCGCGCCGGTAATACAGGTACAGTCCTAGGCAGACGGCCACGGTCAGGATCTCGTAAATCACCACGGGCCCGGTCTCGATGCGCCCGCCCTGCCCAAGCACGAAATAGTCATAGGCGACGCGCGTCACATCGACGAGAGAGAAAAGCAGCAGCGACATCGTCAGCATCGCCTTGCAGATGGCGTATATCGGTTCCAGAGCGAACATGCCATTGGGGAAGCGCTCGGTGGTGCGCACGGTGCGCGACGACAGGTATGCGGCGACGAGGCCGGACAGCACGGAGATGGCGGTGAAGGAGAAGTCCAGGAACATGGCCTTCAGACCGGTCATGAAGAACACGGCCATGCCTGCGAGCACCTGCAGGATGTTGATGACGATGCCCACGATCAGGGCTTTGCGTTCGATGGTTTTCTGGTGTGGCATAGGCGGGCCTTCCATATTGCACGGCATGTCTGCGTCGGCGTCAGCGCGGCAGTCTGCGTATAGGTTGGGTCCGAAGGATAATCAAAACAGCTCAGCGATCCAATAATCCACGGAATTATTGCCCTTCCATGGTAACGGAAACGAACGATTCCGGGCGTGTCGGTTCGCGCTGAGCGTGCGGGAATCCCCACCGCCCACAAAGCCAACGGTTCTGTCGCATTTCCACCGCTCTCTCGCGTCGATCCCACGCGCAGCCGCGACCGCCGAACGGCGCCCCGCGGCACCTCTCCGTCGCCGTGCGGGCCGCCTCGGCGGCAGCCCGCTGGTTTTCCGCCGCAACGGCTAGACTGGTTCGCATTATGGCTGCTTTTAGTTCTTTGACAGACCGGCTCTCGAATGCGTTCAAGCATCTGAAGAGCAAGGGCAAACTTTCCGAGGCGGATATCGACGGCACGATCCGTGAGATCCGCCGCGCGCTGCTCGACGCCGATGTGGCGCTCGACGTGGTGCGTTCCTTCACCGCGCGCATCCGCGAACGTGCGCTCGGCACCGAAGTGTCCGAAGCGCTCAACCCGGCGCAGCAGGTGGTCAAGATCGTCAACGAGGAGCTGACGGATGTGCTCGGCCAGGGCGTGGACCGGCCGCTGAACTTCGCCAAGAACCCGCCGACGATCATCATGCTTGCCGGCCTGCAGGGCGCCGGCAAGACGACGCTCGCCGGCAAACTCGGCTACTGGCTGAAGGATTCCGGCCACACGCCACTGCTGGTCGCCGCCGACTTGCAGCGTCCGAACGCCGTGACCCAGCTGCAGGTGGTCGGTGAACGCGCCGGCGTGCCGGTGTACGCGCCCGAGAAGGGCGTCCAGTCCGACGGGGGCGACTCGGTGTCCGCGCCGGGCGAGACCTCCGGCGACCCGGTGAAGGTGGCCCGCGATTCGATCGCGCTGGCCAAGCAGAAGCTGTACGACACGGTCATCATCGATACCGCCGGCCGACTGGGCGTCGACGAAGTGCTGATGCAGCAGGCCCGCGACATCCGCGATGCCGTGAACCCCAACGAGATCCTGTTCGTCATCGACGCAATGATCGGCCAAGACGCCGTCCAGACGGCCAAGGCGTTCGACGAGGGCGTGGATTTCACCGGCGTGGTGCTGTCCAAGCTCGACGGCGACGCCCGCGGCGGTGCGGCGCTGTCGGTGGCGAGCGTGACCGGCAAGCCGATCCTGTTCGCCTCGACCGGCGAAGGGCTCAAAGACTTCGAGGTCTTCCACCCCGATCGCATGGCCTCGCGCATCCTCGACATGGGCGATATCCTCACCCTGATCGAACAGGCGCAGAAGCAGTTCGACGAGGAGGAGGCCCGCAAGGCCGCCCAGAAGATGGCGGAAGGCGAGTTCGGACTCGACGACTTCATGGATCAGCTGCAGCAGGTGCGCAAGCTCGGCTCGATGAAGTCGCTGCTCGGCATGATCCCCGGCATGGCGCAGCACCGCAAGGAACTGGAGCAGTTCGACGAGAAGGAGATCGACCGCACCGAAGCGATCATCCGGTCGATGACCCCCGAAGAGCGGCGCAACCCGAAGATCATCGACGGCTCTCGCCGCGCCCGCATCGCCTATGGTTCCGGCGTAACCGTCTCGGCGGTCAACGGGCTGCTGCAACGGTTCGAGCAGGCCGCGAAGATGATGAAGCGCATGAGCAACAAGGCCATGGGCGGCATCCCCGGTTTCGGAGGCCCCGCGGTAGGCGGCGGCAAGAAGGGCAAGGGCAAGAGCAAGAAGAAGGGCTCGAAGTCCGGCAATCCGATGAAGCGCGAGGCCGAGGAGAAGGCGTTGCGCGACAAGCTCGCCGGCAAGGGCTCCGGTTCCGGCAAGTCCGGCGGGTCCGCCTTCATGAAGAAGCCGCAGAATCCGGCTCTTCCGGCCGGGCTGCAGGATGCGCTCGACGCGAACGGTGGCGAGCTTCCGCCCAACTTCGGCGGCGGCCTTTCCGGTCTGCTCGGCTGATTCGGCCCGTTTTTCTCTGGCGCCGGGTGGGTATGGACGTTTTCGGCCATCCCCGCCCGGCGCCAAATCATTTGCCATATCTTCGCAGCTTTCCACTCGCCGCGAATTCGCAACGGCTGCCGGTACACTGAAAGCCATTATTCACTCGTTGGAATGTTAGGTAAGGAGTTCGGCGGTGGGCGTGTTGTCGTGGATACTGCTGGCGGCGTGCATGCTATGGTCGGCGTTGCGGTTCCTGCCAGCCGGACGGGAAGCGCACATGCCGACGATGCCTTACATGATTGCGCTGATTCGTTTTTTGTGGATACCGTACCTGGTCATCGCGGTATGGGCCGGTCTGGTCGGCTCGTGGTGGCAGTGCGGCGTCGCCGTCGCCGGCATCGTGTCGATACTTGCCATGCAGGTTCCGTATTGGACGAACATGCCGCGGGAACGATGGCACCACCAGCGTGGAACATCCCATGAAACAGCGTCAGACGACCATCGCCAGACCGCGCGATCCGCCGACGCCGAGCCGACCGCGAACCCGCCGCAGGCGAGCGGCGACACCTACCATCTGATGACGTTGAACTGCCGCTATGGCAAGGCGAGCGCCGACGCCATCATCGCGGCCGTGCGGGAACGACACATCGATGTCCTCGCGCTTCAGGAACTCAGTACGGATCTCATCAAGCGTCTTGAGCGCGGCGGCCTGCACAGGATCCTCCCCTATCGGCAGCTCGGTACGCCCCGCGAAAAGACCGACAACGGCGGCTTCAACGGCATCTGGTCGCGCACCAAGCCGAAACGCGGCACGCATGGCATTGTCTCGATACCTGCGGCCGACGTGCCGGGCATCATGCTGCAAACCGATGACGGCACCTCCGTGGCATTCGCATCCGCGCACACCAAATCGCCGATGCGCGGCTGTCGGGAATGGTCGGACGGCATCCGGTCCCTGAGCGCGCTGGTTCCGATGCCGCGCAAGTCGGTCAGCGCAGGCACTGGCCGCGAGGAACGTGCCACCGGCTCGAAAGCCGGACGCGGCGGTGGTTCCGCATATCCCGACGTCGATATCGCGGTGCTCATGGGCGACCTCAACGCCGATATCGACCATGCCAGCTTCCGCGAGCTGCTGCGGTCCGGATTCCGCGACGCCGCACTGGCACAGGCTCGCGGACATGTCAATACCTTCCCCAGTCAGGTGCCGTGGCCGCGCATCGAGCTCGACCACATCATGGCCGCGACGCGAGAATCCGCGTCAGGCTCCGCCGCCGAGCCGGCACGAGCCGTCGCGTTCAGCGGCGTCGAATCATTCGTCGTGGAAGACACCGACCACCTCGCGCTGACCGCCACAATGACTATTTGAGCGGCATGCCGCACGGACAGCATAGCGGATATGCGTCACTGAGCGCGCCCACCGTCACTGAGCGCGGGCACACTCACAGTGACGCACCCACAAAACCCTTGCAATCACTGGGTTTCCGGGTTGCGTCACGCTGTGCGGGCACACGCAGCGTGACGCAACCCGCTCACAGTGACGCAGAATGACCGAGACGGCCCGCCCCCGGCACGTCAAAACAACAATGCCGCATGGGCTCCCGTAGAAGTCCATGCGGCGAGGCTTGGATTGCCCGACTACAGCACCGCCATCGCGAAATCCACGAGCAGCTTGATGCCGTACAGGACGATGATGCCGCCGCACACGCGGTTGAGCATGCCGATGATCTTCGGATTGAACTTGTGCGCGAACGCGTTGACGACGAGCGTGACGCCGAGGAACCACATCACTGAAGCGGTCTCAACGCCCGTGATGAACGGGGTGGCCTGCTGCGCGCTCAGCGTAGCCGCAAACGCACCGAGCATCAATGTGCCGTCGATGATGGCCTGCGGGTTGAACCACGTGACCACGCACGCGGTGCCAACGGTCTTCAACAGTCCACGCAGACCGAGACGCTTGGCAGGGGCTTCAGCACCAGCGACCGGACTCGCCGTCGAAGCAGTCGCAGCAGCAACCGCACCAGCCCCAGCGCCGTTCTCGGAAGTCGACTTCTTCTTCGGCAGCAGCAGTCCCAGACCGATGCGCACCACGACGGCGCCGCCCAGGCCAAGCACCACGGTCTGCAGCCACGGATGCGCCTGCATCAACGCGCCGATGCCGAAAAAGCACGCCAGCGACAGCACGATATCGAAGAAAATCACGATCACCGCAGTAATCAACGCGTTGCGACGCGTACGCGTCAACGCGGAATTGATCACGAACAGATTCTGCATGCCGATTGGCGCGACATACGCCAATCCCATCGTCAAGCCCTGGAAATACAGACCCATCATCACTCCCGACAATCATTTGGTTGGGTCATCACCACCCAACCAAAACCAGCCAATATGCCATCAGCTGGATTTCCTCACGCGGATTGCAAGTTATACAAGATCCGCCTTATTCCAACACCTTTGCCATATTCTACAGATTCGATTACACTTGACAACCAGCCAAGAACAGAGCAATGCACCCAACCAAAAATCAGGCATCATGACACGCAGCACACCATTGGACATCAACTGGGAGCCGAACCGCAGCAGCGGCGAGCCCATAACCGAACAGATCGTCGGTTTCATGTGCGCCCGCATCTCAAGCGGCGACTGGCCGATCGGATCAAGACTGCCCAGCCAGCGGGTACTGGCCGAACGCTTCGGCGTGAACCGGTCCACCATCATCGCCGCGATCGGAGAGCTCGCCGACTACGGCATCGTCGAAGGCCGGCACGGCGCCGGCACGCGCATCGCCAGCAACACGTGGTCGCTGATGTTGCCGGGCGCGCCGGACTGGGCGGATTACGTGTCGTCCGGGTTCTTCAAGGCGAACAACGACACCATTCAGACGATAAACCGACTCGAATTCGACCGGTCGAAAACCCGTCTCGGCACCGGCGAGCTCGACCCGCGGCTGTTCCCCCGTGACATGTGGCGGCGCGTGGCCGGCGAAGCCGCGGCCGAGATAAGCTCGCTCGGGTATCCGCCGCCGGAGGGCCTTGACGTGCTGCGCGAGGCGATAGCGGCGCACATGGAGGCGTGGGGCATCAGCTGCACGCCCGGGCAGGTCCTTGTATCATCCGGCGCATTGCAGGCGTTGCAGATGATTTCGGTGAGTCTGCTGTCGGCCGGATCCACGGTCTATGCGGAGGCGCCGAGCTACATCAAGTCGCTGCAGGTGTTCCAATCGGCCGGCATGAAACTCGCCGGCGTACCGATGGACGAGCATGGCCTTGACGTGGATGCGCTGGGGAGGCTGATGGGCGGCGGGTCGCAGTCCGAGGGGATGACGGCGGCGGTACCGTCCGCCCCGCAGACCTCACTGCCGCCGCGGGCCAAGGCCACGCGCGAGAACGACGCGGTGCTGTATACAATCCCCACCAACCACAATCCCACGGGCGTCACGATGAGCGAGCCACGCCGTCGGGCGCTCATCGCCTCATGCGTGGCGAACCGGTTGCCGATCATCGAGGACTGCGCATACCAGGACCTCATCTTCGACGGGGATACGCCGCACACGCTCAAATCGTTCGATGAGACCGGCATGGTGATTACGCTGGGCAGTGCGTCGAAGGCACTGGCGCCGGGACTGCGCATCGGCTGGATCGTGGCGGACGAGCGCATCGTGCAACGGTTGGCCGACGTGAAGATGCAGATGGACTACGGGGCGAGCACGCTGAGCCAGTGGGTGTTCGCGCGGTTCCTGTCCAGCGGCCTGTATGACGAGTACATGGTCTCGCTGCGCATGCAGCTACGCCGGCGGCGGGACGCCGCACTGGAGACGCTGGAGCGACTGTTCGCCGGCCGTGCCCACTGGAACGTGCCGCGCGGCGGTTTTTACGTCTGGCTCACGTTCGACGAGCCGGTGCGCACAGGGCGCCTGTTCCAGCGCGCAATCGAGCACGGCGTACTGCTCAACCCCGGCGACATCTACGATTTCGAGGGGGACAACTCGCTGCGCCTGAGCTACTCCTACACCACGCCGGAGGAGTTCGCGGCCGCCGCCGAAACCCTGGCCTCTTTGGTATAGGCCTCGATGGCGGCTTCGGGCTGGACAACGTCCAAGCAAACCCGCCGTTATCCGTCTCGAAACCGCCCGCTGCGACCGGCCAAGGTACCCCATGTGGCCGTATCTCGTTTTCAAGGGGTTGATTTCGGCTCCGCCGGACATCTATCTGCGTTTCAAGGGGGCGCCAAAACGCGATATCCGAAGTATGATCGGCGAAATACCACCGGAATCATGCGGTTCTTGGGCCACTTATACTTTGTGACCAACCCCTCGAAACGCAGATAGGCATTCGGAACAACACGAATCAACCCCTCGAAATGCAGATAGCCCCGAATCCTCCGCCAGTGAATGCCGACCAGGCTTTCAAGCATCACGTCAGGCACCTTGCGCGCCGATGTTTTTTGCCACGTCGACCCCGACGATCGCTTGCCAGCTCCAGCGTGTCGGGTATCCACCCCTATGCGTTATAATTTATCGGTTATTCGTGATGGGTGGAGCCCTCTCATTCTGCCTTTCATGAGGAACACGTGGGTTCTCGGTTGAGGTGCCCCACACACAATCGAAAATCCGCAAACCTAGTATTACAAGGAGAGCCATTTTGGCAACCAAGATTCGTCTGAAGCGCATGGGCAAGAAGTTCTACGCCTTCTACCGCGTGGTCATCACCGATTCCCGCAACAAGCGTGACGGCCAGTCCATCGAGGAGATCGGCACCTACAACCCGAACACCCAGCCTTCGACCATCCAGATCGACTCCGAGCGCGCACAGTACTGGCTCGGTGTCGGTGCTCAGCCGTCCGAGCCTGTGCTCAAGCTGCTGAAGATCACCGGCGACTGGCAGAAGTTCAAGGGCCTCGACGGCGCCGAAGGCACGCTGAAGACCGTGGAAGCCGGCCCGGACGCCGCAGCTCGCGTCGAAGCCGTGGAAGCCGAAGCCCAGAAGCTGAAGGCCGCGAAGTCCGCCGCTGACGCCAAGGCCAAGGCCGAAGCCGAAGCTGCCGCTGAAGCTGAAGCTCCCGCCGAGGAAGCGCAGGCTGAGTGATCATGCTCGCGCAGGCTGTGGAACACCTCATCAAGAACATCGTCGATTTTCCCGATGACGTTTCGGTCAAGTCCCACGAGAACGCGCGCGGCGAACTCATTCGCGTGCGCGTGAACCCGGAGGATATTGGCCGCGTGATCGGCCGCAGCGGCCGCACCGCCAATGCGATCCGCACCGTGGTGCAGGCACTTGCCGACCACAAAGTGCGCGTCGACATCATGGATGTGCGCAGGTGAACCCTAGCGTGGAGCGTCAACAACACTCTGACGACCCTCAGCAGCGCGAGTTGCTGAGGGTCTGTCGTATCGGACGCGCGCAGGGGCTCAAAGGCGAGGTCACCGTGCAGATCTTCACGGACGAGCCGGAATATCGGTTCGCTCCCGACTCCGTGCTGTACACGCGCGACGGTTCGCAGGAATACGTCGTCGAGTACGCGCGCACATTCAAGAACCGTTGGATCGTTAAGTTCGAGGGCATTGATGACCGCGACGCCTCCGAGGCGGCGAATGGCATCGAGCTGTACGGCGAGGCTGACGATCCCGAGGACATGCTGGAAGAGGACGCCTGGTATCCGAAGGATCTGGTCGGGCTTGAAGCGCGGCTCGCCGAGGGCAACGGGCTCGGCCTGCCGGCCGGCCAGGTCATAGGCAAGGTCGTGGACGTACTCGACAGCGCGCAGACGCTGTTGAAGATTCGCCTGGCCTCGCCGGTTCGGGACGCCGTCACCGGCGAAGTGACGGAATCGACCGCACTGGTGCCGTTCGTCGACGAGTTGGTGCCCGACATCGACCTCGAAGAGGGGTATCTGACGATCGACCCGCCCGGCGGGCTGATTCCGGGACTGTGATTCGGCCCCGGTCACCCTTCAGTGTCCGACAGCTGCGGCTGTCGGACACTGTCATATATGACGGCGTTGTTGCCGGGCGCCGAGCCGAGTCCGGCAACAATGCGGCGCGCCCGGATGCGTAGCAAGGCTGACAGACGCGATTTATAAAATCATGCGATTCCAGTCAGCCGGCGCCGACAAACCATGCCACACATCCAGGCGTGTCGCGACGCTCATGCCGTCGGACTGCGGGATTCGCTACGCTGGAGAACATGAAGATCGATATCGTGTCCGTGTTTCCGGAGTATTTTGACGTGCTGAACCTGAGCCTGTTCGGCAAGGCGCAGGAGAAGGGTCTCGTCACCGTCACCGCGCACAACCTGCGCGACTGGACGCATGACGTGCATCATTCCGTTGACGATACGCCGGCCGGCGGCGGTGCCGGCATGGTGATGAAACCTGAGGTTTGGGCGGAATGCCTGGATGACCTGCTCGGTCTGGCACCCGCAGTCATCGCGCCGGACGCGGTATCTTCCGACGCGCACGACGATGATTCGGCCTCCGTCAGTCCGTCCGGCGCAGTCAACTCGGCGGAAGCAGCCGATACGACCGATGCGGCCGACTCGGGCCATGCAGGTAATCCGACCAATGCAGCCGCTTCCGTCACTTCCATCGTTTCCGATACCACGAGCGACACCAGTGAAGCTGGCGGGAACGCCACGCCGGTTCTCATCTTCCCGAATCCCTCGGCGCCGCTGTTCACGCAGCGCGACGCGACCGAGCTCTCGCACGCCGACCATCTGCTGTTCGGCTGCGGCCGATACGAGGGCTATGACGCGCGAATCCCTGAGTATTACCGCGCGCAGGGCGTCGACGTACGCGAATACTCGATCGGCGACTACGTGCTGAACGGCGGCGAGGTGGCGGTTTCCGTGATGCTGGAGGCGATCACCAGACTGCTGCCGGGCTTCATGGGCAATCCCGATTCGATCGTCGAGGAGTCGTACACGGGCGGCAACGCACTGCTGGAACACCATCAGTACACCAAGCCGGCCACGTGGCGAGGCATCGCGGTTCCGCCGATCCTTACCAGCGGCGATCACGGCAAGGTCGACCGGTTCCGCCGCGACGAAGCGTTGACCCGCACCAACGACATTCGCCCGGATCTCATCGAGCAGCTCGATTGCCGGCAGCTCGACAAGCAGGACCGCAAGACACTCATCGCCCTTGGCTGGGAGGTCTCCGGAGCGCGTCCGCGCAAGCTGCAGTAAGTCACTTGACACACGTCATCAGCCACTATCCCCGCAAAAGTTGAGTCTCATACGCTCAACTTTTTCACTGTGGGTAAAAACTGGGAATGTCAGGACAGAATACCGGTAGGTAGTGGTGCAAGGCAAGAGGAGGAGCTCCGAGAGGGGTTCCGGGAACGGCCACGATAGACCACACCGGCAAGGCCAGTCACCCGGCCGGCGCGGCAAGCCAACCCGTTCCACTCCGATATGCGAGGAGTACCGATTATGGCAATGTTTCCGGCTTTGATGAATGACACGATGTTCTCTGACCTGTTTGACGACCCGTTCTTCGAGGGTTGGCGTTCCGCCGACAACAGCGCGGCGATGACCCCGACGAACATGATGAGTACGGACGTGCGCGAGAACGACAAGGGCTATGACGTGGACATCGACATGCCCGGCTTCAAGAAGGACGACATCAGCGTCTCGCTGAACAACGGCTATCTGACCGTGTCCGCCCATAAGGACGAAGGCAGCGGCGACAAGGATGAGTCCGGCAAGTGGCTTCGTCGTGAACGTTACGTCGGCACCTGCTCGCGCAGCTTCTACGTCGGCGATCAGGTGAAGGAGAACGACATCCACGCCAACTACCAGAACGGCACGCTGTGCATTCAGGTTCCGAAGATCGAGGCGCAGCCGCAGGTCGAAAGCAAGCACCAGATCGCCATTGAGGGCTGATGCCTGATGGCCGGCCGTACAGGTCGGCGGCGGAAACAACAGTCAAGCAAAAATCCCGTGACCGGCATGCGGAACATGCAACCGGTCACGGGTTTTTTATTGGCTCGTTGGTATTTCGCCCCCACCCCGGCAGCGGGAGCGACCATTCGGCTTACAGGCCGAACACCTTCACGCGGGAGTCAACCGGCTGCTTGTCAACCGGAGCCGCGGCCTGGGCGACGGTGCCGAACGGCATCTGCGCCTGCAACACCCAGCTGAACGGCAGACCGAATTCGGCGGCGACCGCCTCGTCGATCAGCGGGTTGTAGTGCTGCAGGGATGCGCCAAGCCCCTTCTCGGCGAGCGCGGTCCACACGGCGAGCTGCAGCATGCCGGCGGCATCACGGGCGAATCCGGGGAAGTTCGCAGCGTAGGTCGGGAAGTTCTTCTGCAGCTGCTTGGTCACGTCGGTGTCGTCGTAGAACAGCACGGTGCCGTGGCCGGCGGCGAAGGCGTTGATCTTGGCCTCGGTGGCCTTGAACGCTTCGTCATCGCTCACGACCTTGCGCAGCGTCTCCTTGACGATGTTCCACAGCTTCTGGTTGGCGTCGCCGAACAGCACGACGGCGCGCTGCGGCTGGGAGTTGAACGCGCTCGGCACCTGCACGGTGACGTCCTCGACGGTCTTGACGATCTCCTGATCGCTGACCGGGGATTCGGAGGTCAGCACGTACTGCGAGCGACGGGCCTTGAGTTCCTCGATGAAGTTCGACATGATGGCATCCTTTCGCGATGGCATTGCGTTTGTTGTTTCACTGTCTTTTAATAGCTCGATTCAATACCTCGATTCGAGCTATTCCATGATTAACGATACGTGCGCCATGCGACCCACATGCCGATGTTCTCTGTCAGAGAATATCAGCTAGGTAACATCGGCACGGCGGCGATTGGGCCAAGGCCGCTTCGGGCTCGCAGCAACGGGCTACACTCGCCTCGGCCGCTCACTCATCCGTCGCGCCCGAGGTCTCCGAGGCCTCCGACGTCTCAAGCGCGGACTCGATATACCACACCGCGGTCTCGCCATAATCGCGATGCTCGGCGAGGACCCATCCCTCGGGCGGCACGGGCTCGTCGGAACGCGCGGATCGCTCCAACACGATCGTCGTATTCCCGCCGGCGATTCCATGGGCGACCATGTCCGAGAGCAACTGGTTGCAGTCCTCGGTGGCGAACGCGTACGGCGGGTCGATGAAGATCACATCGAACGCCGCCGACTTCGCGGAGCCGCCAGCAGCATCGGCGTTCGAGGCCGAGCGTGCGGCACCCGAAGCGACGTACTTCTCGGCTCTGGCCCTGATGACCCGGGCCGTCATGCCACGCTCCCACGAACGGTTCCGCTGCAGCGCGGTCAACGTCTTGGCGATCAGCGCCGCCGCCGGAGCGGAGGACTCTACCGCCACCAGCTCCCTCGCGCCGCGGCTCAACGCCTCGATGCCCAGCGCCCCGGTCCCGGCGAACAGATCCAATACGCGGGCGTCGTCCAGCACCTGCCATGAATCCAGATGCGAGAATATCGCCTCTTTGGTCCGGTCGGTGGTCGGCCGGGTTCCGGTTTTCGGCGTGGTCAACGCGACGCCCTTGAATCGTCCTGAAATCACATGCATGACACCATTATGGCCGCCCCGGCGAAACGACCGCAACCGCACCACCGGTCCTGGGTCGTACGTGCCATATATCAGACGGCTCCGATACGCGACTCAGCTTGCTCACATGCCTCATATGCTATGATGCTTTGCGGGTACCCTTGCTCGGATACTCACGGCGACCCGCGTAATTTGACCGTTTGCGGGTCGCTTTTTTCATCTGGACATACCTTCGACCGCCTCCAGTCTCGCTACGCTCGACAGCCCCCCGCCAGCGGGGG
>OIZE01000508.1_pt1 | contig 31050 bp, 31 predicted proteins | sample 1588421 | NCBI WGS metagenome assembly OIZE01 (sample SAMN03283251) | human gut metagenome | biome: human-associated habitat; material: feces | host: Homo sapiens | place: USA | collected 2013 | reverse complement strand
GACAAACTGGCATTTTCCAGTGATTTGTCCGTAAATTTTTGACCATTATGATGAGAATTTACGGACAAAGCCGTCTTTTTGGACCATTTTGTCCGTAATCGCCATTTTGGGGGCAGTCCAATTACGGACAAAGAGTCCATTTTCATCGATGTGTCCGTAACGACAGTGATTTTGACAAATTCAGTGCTGTGCGGCAACAGCTCAATCGCTGCACCTGACCTCGGTTACGAGCAAAACGTTCTTTTTGGAATTTGCTCGTAATCTGTGACCGCACGGCAGCGGACTTCTTATAGCAGAAAAGAAGAACAATGGGTGAAACAATTTTGATCATGGTTAAGCACGAAAAACACTTAACCGATGCAATAAGTGGGAAGGTATAAAAAAATCCCGAAGAAAGCGTTATCAGAAACATATCGCAACGTTTGTCGCATACAATTATGTTGTTTTTCGTGGATATTGCGTGTATATTATGAAAGTGGATAATGATTATACTTGATTATAATTAATTAAGGGAGGCAGATAATTTTGAAGATGATTAAAGCAGAATTCGAGAACATCGCAAAGCACAAGATTTTGACTGCGACAATCTGTGCAATGATGATTATTCCGTTCTTGTATTCCGTATTCTTCTTAAAGTCGGTTTGGGATCCTTACGGCAATACCGGGCATCTTCCGGTTGCCGTTGTCAATAAAGATCAATCGGTCAAATTCCAAAGCAAGAATTTTGCAGTAGGTGATCAGTTGGTGGATCAGCTCAAGGAAAACGGGGATCTTGACTGGCATTTCGTTTCTGCAGAGAAAGCACGGTACGGATTGAGTCATAAGAAGTATTACATGGTAATTACGATTCCTGAAAACTTCTCGAAAAACGCAACGACCGTACTGAACAAGAAACCAAAGAAGATGGAACTTACTTATAAAACCAATGGTTCCTTGAACTACATTGGTGAAGTTATTTCCAAACAAGGTGCGACGCAAGTCAATGCAAGCGTTAAGGAAAGCGTGTCTGAAGCATACGCTGATACGATGTTCAAGGTTATCAAGAAGGTCGGCGGCGGGTTCAAGACGGCTGCAAATGGTGCCAAGAAGCTTTCAGACGGTTCGAAGACATTGTCTGACGGACTCAATACTTATACTGCGGGCGTTGATACGGTCAACAAAGGCGTCATGACGCTCAATGCCGGTGTAGTTCCTTTGGGAAGCGGCGTTTTGCAATTGACGACAGGATCAAGCACGTTGAAAAACGGGATCGACACTTATACTGCAGGCGTTGATACAGTCAATGGCGGCGTGCAGACGCTCAAGGGTTCAGTTCCTGCTTTGACGAGCGGCGTGGGTCAGCTTTATACGGGTTCAAATACGTTGAAGGACGGGGTTGCGAACTATACCAAAGGAACCGATCAAGTTGCTGACGGCATAGCACAAATTAACAGCAACGTTCCGGCACTTAAGGCTGGTGCAACGAAATTGGTTTCAGGAACCGGCGATCTGAAAAAAGGCGTTTACGGTTATACGGACGGTGCAAGTCAAATCAATCACGGTTTGACGCAGCTCGATTCAAATTCCGCATTGCTCAACAAGAGCGTTGCCGGATTGAGCGAATTACCTCAAGGCGTCGCTGCGACATACGTTTTGAACAGCACGATCAATGCCGGTCTCAAGCAGATTGATACGAATGAATTGGACAGCATGGTTTCTTCAATGGCTGATGTTCAGTCGAAGAAAGAACAGATTGCAAAATTATCAGGCACTTTGGCAACGATCAAGGCAAACATCGGGACGCTTAATACCGAATTGGCAACCGCCAAGACCGGAATTGCAACGGTTAATAACGCCAAGAATGAATTCAACAAGGCAATGACGCAGTATTTGACCGAAATTGCCACGAATTCCGTTAAGTCAAATGTCATCGCAACGACTGCACAGGATGACATTGACAAAGTTTTGAACAGCGGCACTCTCAGCGAAGATCAAAAGAACGCTCTCAATGATGCCAAAACACGGATTTCAGCCATTCAAACGAACAACAACGATACGTTGCAAGCAGTCAACAATTTGAAGGCTGCAGCTCAAACGTTCAATACTACGACTGAAAAAGTTCTCAGCGGATTGAATAATCTGATGAGCAGCGTTGACAAGCTCAAGGGCGGCCTTGCTAGCGTTGACGGCACGATCGACACGGCAAACGAATTATTGGCTGAAAGTGACGATTTGACAAATGCAGAGTCGCAGGCCAAAGTGAAGAAATTGTCTGCGGCAGTCAAGAGCCTTCAAAGCTTATCTGCTAATGTGGTTCAGATTTCGACATCGGTCAACAGAGGCGTCAATACTGAAGAAGCCCTCAAAGATCTTGATTTGAATGCAATTTTTGCAGCCAGTGCGGATGATAAAAAGGTTCAGCAGCTTATTGCTTCTCAATCAGCCGAGATGGCTAAGCATTCACAAATTCCTGCGCTGATTAAAGGCGTTGGAAACTACACGGCCGGAGTTTCTCAAACTCTTGCCGGAAGCAACATGCTTGTTGCCAAAAACAACGATCTTAATGCCGGCGCAACAGAACTTGCAAACGGAGTCGATGGATTGGGTGCAAAGATTCCTAAACTTACGCAAGGAATCACGGCATTGTATAATGGTACTCAAAAGCTTAAGAACAATTCAGCTGCGCTCAATTCAGGCGCAAGCAAAATAAATGCCGGTCTCGGCCAGCTCAACGGTAAAGTTCCGGCCCTTGCAAGCGGCGTAAATCAGCTTGCATCCGGCACGTCACAGCTTGCGGCCAACTCAGGCGCATTGCGTTCAGGCGCAGGTCAGCTTGCATCCGGCCTCGGTCAGCTCAACAGCCAGGTACCGACATTGACTGACGGCGTTTCACAGCTTGCGGCCGGCACATCGAAGCTTTCGGCCAACTCAGGCAAGCTTGACAAGGGTGCAACCGATGTTCATAAGGGCAACAAGAAACTTGCTTCTGCTCTTAAGGGCGGTGCAGATACCGTCACGAAGCTCAAACTCGGTTCAGCTAACGCAAGCATGTTTGCAAGCCCGACGAAACTTAAAGAAAAGCATTACAGCTACGTTCCTAACTACGGCTATGCTTTGGCACCGTACATGCTGTCAGTTGCTCTGTTCGTCGGATGCCTCGTCTTCAATCTCGTTTATCCGATTCGTCGGATTTCAACGGAAGACGGCAGCGCAACGGAATGGTTCTTCAGCAAGGTTGCGATCGGAGCGCTCGTAGCTACGGGCAATGCTTTGGTTGAAACGGTCTTGATGATGGTCTGCGGGCTTCATCCGGATCATCCGGTTCAGATGATCGTGAATGCCGTTTCATTCTCGTTCACGTCCATGTTCCTGATTATGTTCATGGCAATGGCATTCGGCAACCCTGGTCGCTTCATCTCGATGATCTTGCTGGTTATCCAGCTCGGATCTTGCGGCGGTTCGTTCCCAATCGAAATCACTCGCGGAATGAACGGTTTCTTCCAGGCAATCAACCCATACTTGCCGATGACGTACTCTGTTTACGGATTCCGTGAAGCATTGACGTCAGGACTTGGAGCAAATCAGGTCTTGCATTCGGTTCTGATTCAGCTGATATTCATTGCAGCGTTCCTCATCTTGTTGTACGTTACGATGCGCGTCATCCGTCCGGAACAAGAATTCCATGAAGAAATGGAATCAGAATATCCAGGCAACTAAACAGTTGTAAATGACTGACTTCAAAAAGGAGCCGGGAATCATTCCCGGCTCCTTTTTCGTGTCTGTATAATGTCTTTTGATTCGTCAAAATGCAGTGCAGCTTCAGTGCTCTGCATTTTCAATCAGAATCATGCTTCGTATCCGACCATCAAGCCGCCTTTTTGGGCATAGTAGGTGCAAAGACCACGTGCTTCTCTGATTTCGACAGAGGCTTCAGGGTGCTTGTCAAGAATGGTCTGTTTCAGGTTGTTTGCTCCTTCTTCGTTCAAAATATGCGCAATGATGACGCGACCGTTGGAAAAACCGTGTTCTTCCATGTCTTTAATTAAATAAGAGATGGTTTTTTTGGCACCGCGAGCTTTTCCGATCGGCGTGAGCTTGCCGTCGTCCGGACGACCGATGATGCGGATTTTGAGCATTTTGGCGACTTTGGCCACTGCCGGACTGATGCGCCCGTTTTTAGCCAGATTATCGAGCGATTCAAGCGCAAAGTTCAGGTGCGTTTTTTCTTTGTAGGCATTGATTTTTGTGCAGATTTCGTCAAAATTCAGACCGGCATCGATTAATTCTTTCAGCTTGTCGATGATAAGTTCCATCTCGGGCCCGGCTGAAAGCGAATCGATGACGTGAATCTTTGTTTCCGGATGGTCTTCGCGATACAGATTTGCTGCTTGAACGGCAGAATTGTAGCTTCCGGAAAGCACGCTCGTAATCGTGATTACATAGATTTCATCAGCTCCTTCGAAGGCTTTTTGCCATTGCGCAATGCTTGGGCATGCCGTTGAAGTCTTTTCGTCATTTTGATGAAGCGCTTCAATAAATTCGTTGACTGAAAGCGAGGCATCGTCTTGATAATCCGTGCCATCGACATGAATCGTCAACGGAATATTTTCAAATGATGCGTCATCTAAATGCAAAACGTTTGCGCCTGAATCAGAAATAATTTTTTTAGTCATAATTTTTAAGTCCTTTTTTAGAATTATATTCTTCATCATCGGTTTTCTAAAAACCTGTTAACTGTATCTAGAGTATAGACTTAAATCGGCTGCTTGTAAAGAGTTTTGCAAAAACCGCTGTTAGAGTTTTGTTGACCTTAAGACGCGCTATCGGTATAATTGCTTGAAAGGCGGTTGAGAGGTGAATTGGAACATGACTGACGATAATAAAAAAGCACTTGTGCCATCGATTGAAGGATTTAAAATGCCGACGTTCGATCAGATTCCGAATGTCGGACTTTATTTGGAGCAGGCAACGACGTTTTTGAACGAATATCTTGAACTCTTGGACGGAACTCAATTGACGAGTTCGATGATCAGCAATTACGTCAAAAAGCATCTGATTGAAAGTCCAATCAAAAAGCAGTATTCGCGCGAACAGCTTGCGTACCTGTTTTTTATCGCAATTTCAAAGACGGTTCTGCCGCTTGCAGATCTCAAGGTTTTAGTCGAGATTCAGCGCAAGACATATACTACCAGAAGAGCATACGAATATTTCACGGAAGAGCTCGACAATGCGCTGAAATATGTCTTTGGAACGCAGGAAACGCTCAAGAAAATCGGGCGGGACAAGACTGAAGAAAAGAGGATGCTTGACAATATCATCATGACGGCGGCACATAAGATCTATCTTGAAAAATACTTTGCGCTGTTTCATGAGCAAATCGATGGTTAGCAAAATTTGTTTTTTTTGCGGTATAATGAGGTAAGAGAAAGCAAAGGGGGATTCTTTTGATGGAACAATCCGAAAAACGCGAGCAGAAGGCTCGTGAAGAAAAAGAGATTGAAGTTTCAAGTATCGGGAAAGCATTTGTCAAGGGAACGCACGTTGAATTCACGTATCATCGCCATCGCTTTACCGGTGTGATCGAAAAACAATTGAGAAATTCTGCGATTCTTAATTTCGACCCTGAATTTGACCATACGAATACGGCAATTGATCTTAAACAAAAAATTGTCATCAGTTACCAGAAAATGAAAGCAATCTAGTGAGGAAGCAAATGATTCATAAGCTAAAGGAGCTTTATCGCGGGGCAACGCCGATTCAGTCCCTGGTGACGTATTACGCTTTGGCGACCGTAGCTGCCTTTATTTTGCTGAGCTTGCCATGTTTTAAAAATCCAGGGGCGAAAATTTCGTTTTTGGATACCCTGTTCATGGCCATTTCGACCATCAGCGTGACCGGTTTAACGACGTTTCCGATTGAGCAGGTGTACAATCAGGGCGGCGTCGTTTTGTTGGAATTTTTGTTTCAGGTCGGAGGATTCGGCATTACGATGCTGTCAACCGTTGCCTTGGTGATTGCCGGCAAAAGGATCAGTCTGCACCAAAGGCAGCTGATTCAGTTTGACATGAATCAGCCCAGATTAAGCGGCATGGTTCGCCTCGTAACGTCGGTTTTCGGCCTGATGATTTTCGTTCAGATCGTTTTTGGCGTCATTTTTGCGGCTTATTTTAAGGCAACGGGCGTTTGGACGACTTGGCCTGCCGCATTTTTCCACGGAATTTACGTCTCGGTCAGTTCGGTCACGAATGCCGGTTTTGACGTGACGGGAAATTCGATCATTCCGTTCAGGCACCATTACGGCTTTTTGTTTATCGTGATGATTCTGATCATCATCGGAAGCATTGGCTACCCGGTTTTGATCGAGTGCGAAAACTGGGCTTTTTACAAATTCAGCAAGCAGACGACGAAGCGCAGATTCCGTTTTTCGCTGTTTGCAAAAATGGCGGTCTTTTTTGCGGTCTTCTTTTTCATCGTCGGCACGATTCTGATTTATTTTTCGGAAATGCGCGGAACGCTGTCTCGCCAAGACTGGTTTGACAAATTGATGACGGCGATGTTTTACAGCGTTTCCTCGCGAAATGCAGGGCTTCAGATCAACGATATGGCCGAATTCAACACGACGACGATTTTGATTTTGGCGATTCTGATGTTTATCGGCGCAAGCCCAAGCTCAGTTGGCGGCGGCGTTCGAACGACAACCGTCGGAATTTTTATTCTCTACATGTTCTCATTCATTCGCGGACACAACAATATCAATGTTTTCAATCGCCGCATCGGAAGAGACGACGTTCAAAAGGCAATCGTCGTAGTCGGCTTGTCGACTATTTTGTGCGTGGGGGCGATTTTTATTTTATCAATTACGGAGGATGCATCGCTTCTTTCGATCGTATTCGAAGTCGCATCGGCATTCGGAACCACGGGGCTTTCGCTTGGAATCACGAGCAGTTTGACTCTTGTCGGTAAAATCGTCATCATGGTTTTGATGTTTGTCGGTCGAATCGGGATGCTTTATACTTTATTGTTCTTCATTCCAAAACGCAATCGCGATCTGAGCTATGAACTTCCGACAGAGAAGATCATTATCGGATAATTGTTCTTTTTTTAATGTTAGATTTGGGTTAAACTCCTATTTTCGATTTCGAATGAATAACATATTATGTTATAATCGATTTTGCGAGGTTTTTAAATTTGTGTAAATTTACACGGTTTACACATGATGTACAGTTAGGTCTATTATTTCTATGATTTGATGGAGGATTACCTTGGAAAAAGAACAACCACGTTGGGCAGAGGTCTTTCAGGTTTCGATGCCTTTATGTTTGAGTTACATCCCGATCGGTGTTGCCTGCGGCATTTTGCTTAATGCTGCGGGTTTCAATCCCTTGATGACAGTTCTGGTTTCATTGCTTGTTTTTTCGGGCGGTGCTCAATTCATGATCGCATCGATGCTGACCGTCAATGCCCCAATGCATACGATTCTTGTTATGCTGTTCTTCCTTGAACTGCGCTATGCCTTGTTAGGATCAAGCTTGTCGCAGTATGTTCGTGGAACGAGCAAAAAGTTTCTGTATTTCTTCGCCGTTTCTCTTAATGATGAAAATTATGCGGTTAATTATCTTAAATTTGCCACTGATAAGGAATGGACTCCAAAAGACGCCTTGATGGTCGAGCACTACTCGCTGCTCTTTTGGACGCTTTCAAACCTCGTTGGCAGTTTGATCGGCAACGTGATTACGATTGATCTTGCAATCGTCGACTACGCCTTGACTGCTTTGTTCCTTTATATGATCATGATGCAAATTAAGAATAAGCTGACCATTTTGATCAGTTTCTTCTCAGCCGTTCTTGCGATTATCTCGATGACGATTTTGAAGAGTACGATGGGTCTTGTCGTTGCAACGCTGATTGCTTCGCTCGCTGGATTCATCATCGAAGACACTTTGGTGAAGAAGGGCAAGGAGAAAGGTTTTTGGCTCAAGCGAATCAAGCCAAAAGCGAGTCGCAAAGTCATTAGCAAGTCAGGAGAGTAGCGTATGAATATGTCAACGATGGATCATTTCATTTTGATCCTTTTATCAATGCTGGTTGCTTTCGGGCCGCGTTTTATCCCGTTGCGTATCTTTTCAACACGTGAGATTCCAAAGTGGTTTAATGAATGGATGAAATATGTCCCGGTTTCGCTTTTTACGGCTTTGGTCGTAAAGGACGTTTTCATGGATACGAAAACATACACGTTCGTCGGATGCGATTATATGGCAAAGATTCTTGCTTCCGTGCTGGTTGCGATCGTTGCCTATCGCTCACGTTCAATGGGCCTTTCCGTTGTGCTGGGCCTTGTCGCCGTTGCATTGCTGGCAATGGCATTTCCAATCTGAAAGATTAATTTGGCTGGGATTATCCCGGCTTTTTTGCTGAAGAGGACTTAAAATGAGATATTTCGAACATAAGCTAAAAACACCGCTGACAAGTGATGCTCGGCTGGTCTGCTATATTCCGGACAATTCCGAAGAGATTGAACCGCATCGCAAAAGAAGGGCGATTATTATCTGTCCTGGCGGATCATACGCGAAAACATCGGATCGCGAAGCAGAGCCGATTGCACTGGAACTTCTATCGATGGACTGTGCGGTGTGCATTCTGCGATACAGTTGTGCTCCCAGGAGATTTCCTAAAGCTTTGTGCGAACTTGCGCAAAGCGTTTTATTCCTCAAGGAAAATGCAGAGCGGTTCAACATTGATGAGGGAAAAATTTTGGTAATGGGGTTTTCTGCAGGCGGACATTTGGCAGCTTGTCTTGGAATCATCCCCGATGAGCTTGAAAAGCTTGGCTATGATGAGAAGTTGATTCGCCCGGCAGGGATGATCTTATGCTATCCGGTGATAACGTCAGGCAGATATTGGCACCAAGGCTCGTTTGAAAACCTTTTGGGAGATGAGCTGATGGAACGAAGCTCTGCATTTTCACTTGAAAAAAGAGTGAATGATAAAACTCCCAAAGCGTTTATTTGGCAGACTTTTGCCGACAGAACCGTTCCCGTTCAGAACAGTCTGCTTTTAGCTGAAGCTTTGAGCGAAAACGCAATTCCTTTTGAACTTCACGTTTACCCGAAAGGAAAGCATGGTTTGGGACTCGGAACAAAAATCAGCGCAAAAAATGAAACTTATGTCGAAAAAGACGTTCAAAGCTGGGTTTTTCTCTTGAAAAGATGGCTTGAGGACAATTTTCCCAACACGTCAATCTTTAATCAGAACGGTTAAACATGGTATAATGTGAAGTAAGTTGTAAAAGAGGTGAGGCTATTGAAAAGATGGGCATGGTGGACGATTGTCGGCATCGTGTTGGCCGTTTTTTTCGTCGGGTACGGCTATACCAGGAAGGCAGAAACGCAAAAATATTATAATCAGGCGATTGAGGCCGGCAAGCAAAGCATTCGTGACGGCAACTATGATGCTGCCAGGCTTTCATATCGGGATGCTTTGAAGAAGAAGCCAAACGATGATTTTGCAACGACCGTTGTCGATCAGCTGACTGATTACCAACGGGGGATGAAGGATATGAACAACGGCAAGTATGCTGACGCCTGTCAAAAGTTTCAGCGCGTTGCTAACGTTGATTCCGGCTCATCTCTTCTCGTTCAGCGGTCATCCGGGCTTGCAACGGAGCTCAAGGAAGTCATCAAGGAAAGAAAGATTTTCCTGAAAGCTTACAAGAAAGCCAAAACGCTTTCGGAAAACTATGAATATACTGCTTCCAACACGAAACTTGCGGTAATTCTTGGTTATGGCAGCATTAATGAAAGCTATTATCGCGATGTCTATAATAATGCCAAAAAATTGAAAGAATACAACGACCGCATCCTTCGTTCGCTTGGCTATACCGTCGATGACGATTCGACCGATGCGAACAAGACCAGGTCGCAAAAGTATTCAAAAAATACCAAACAAGACGTCTTCAGCGGTATTTCTGATTCTGCTGCCTCCGCAGCCGAAAGCAAGCTGACTGATGCTCAGGTGAAACAAGCCCGCAAAGATTTGAAAGCACAAGGCCTCAACGAAAAGGCCTTTACGGATGAGCAGGTTCGTCAGGTTATCCTGCGTGCCAAGCGCGAAGGAAAGTCAGTCAAGCAGGTGGCGGACGAATTTAAATAAAGATTATGATGATGACGCAGCGGCAAATCGGCCCTGCGTTTTTTGGTGTTTTGGGGAAAATGTGGATGAAGTCTCTTTTTGTGGGAAATGCAGTGCCGTTGGTAACACTGTTTGGAAGAGTTTTTGATTTGACGTAATCTTTGTAGCATCTCTGATAATTACGGGCAAACTTGGGTGCGTGGCTCTGGAAGTAGACAAAAACCGGGGGAAATGTCTGATTTTTGTCTACCGTCGACTCCAAACTTGGGGTGAGCGGACCTGGAAGTAGACAAAAACTGGGAGAAATGTTTGATTTTTGTCTACCAGACTCTCCGAAATTGGGGTGAGCGGACCTGGAAGTAGACAAAAACCGGTTGGAATGTCTGATTTTTGTCTACCGGCTGATCCGAAATTGGAGTGAGCGGACCTGGAAGTAGACAAAAACTGGGGGAAATGTCTGATTTTTGTCTACCACCGCCTCCCAAAACGGGGCGCGCTTCTCCGAGAGTAGAACAAAATCCTCCAAAATCGGAAAAATGTTCTACTCGGGTACCTTCGCCAAAGCAGTGTGATCTCAGATTACAAGCAAATTCCAAAAAGAACGTTTTGCCCGTAACCGAGGTCAGGTGCAGCGATTGAGCAGGTGATGAGCAGCACTGCATTTGGCAAAATCACTGCCGTTTACGGACAAATCGATGAAAATGGGCTCTTTGTCCGTAAATGGCCCGCCCGAAAAATACCGATTACGGACAAAATGGTCAAAAACAGCTGTTTGTCCGTAAGATTTTAGAGGTTTAGACCTCGATTTTACGGACAAATGCTCCGAAAAGAGGCTTCTGTCCGTAAATTCTCATCATAATGGTCAAAAATTTACGGACAAATCACCGGAAAATGTCGGTTTGTCCGTAAAATGCGGTTTGCTTACGGACAAATCAGCAAAAATTGGCTCTTTGTCCGTAAATTTGAGTGAAATCTTGGCGGACTGCCCAAAAATAAAAAATACGTGCCATCATGGCACGTATTTTTATCATTATTTAGTTGCGTACGGGGTCATGGGCGTTCGGCTCCGCACCTTCATAATCGGGTTTCGCCTCACAACCCCCTTGTCCCAAGCACCCTTGCTCGGGCAAGACGAGCTTACCCGTCGCAAGCGCGACTTGGATACGCGGGGGATGAGCGTTCGGCTCCACACCTTGTCTAAATCGGGTTCAGACCAGCAACAAGGCTCATGATAAGTTCGTGCCGCGTCGTGACTGCGCTTGCGCTGATCACTCGCGCCCCTCCTTATCTACCGCCTTGTTGAGCGGTTGGTCTTCGCACCTTGCTTAAAAATTATTCACATTCAAAGCCGTATAGCTGCGAAGGTTGCCCGGATTGCGGCTTGTTGAATATTCGATCATCTTGCCGTTCGACAGCCAAACAAGCTGTTCAAGTTCAAGAATCGGGCTGCCTTCTTCGACTTCAAGATATTTAAGGTCATCACCGCTTGCGCCGAGTGCTGAGAATTTGCGGAAGGCACCGCCAAATTTCAGGCCAAGAGTTTCATTAATGTATGTGTAAATTGAAGTATCGACATGTTCTCTTTCCAAATCAGGGACAAGTCGAACAGGCATGTAAGTATGTTCCAAGACGGTCGGCTTGCCATCGACAATCCGGAGACGAGTAATATTGTAGACGGGGTCGATATGCTTGATGCTCAAATTCTTTTGGATGCGTTCATCTGGAAGTTCGACGTCAAAGGAAATGACTTTGCTTTGGATATGTCCTTCGCCAAAATGGTGGAATGCTCCGCCGAAGTCGTTGACTGAAACGTCATGCGGAGTGATGAACGGAATCTTTCCGCGGACATAGGTGCCAAGACCGGACTGCTTATAAATCAAACCTTCGGCAGCAAGACCGTCCAAAGCTTTCTTAACGGTTAAGCGATTAACGTGGAACTCTTGTGCGAGTGCATTTTGATCTGGAATAAGTTCGTCGATTTTATATGTGCCGTTTTCAATGCGTTCACGAATTGCATCAGCGACAACTTGGTATTTTGTAGACATTAAAAAGCATCCTTTCCAAATGAAATAAGTTTATCATATAAATTTACTTTATTTATCTCATATTATGCAACAGTATAACGAAAAAAGCAAATGATGTATTTTACGTGTATCATTTACCATAGGTATCATCTAATCAAATTTTTAGATAAATTATTAATTGCGAATGCGCATGATCCTGGAATAATGAAGAGTAAAACGACAAGATTCAAGCGACCGATTATCACGGCTAAAATGATGCATGTCACGAAAAACATTGAAATCAAAGGCTTTTTGCAAACAGTCAGGCATGAGATGATCAGCAGATTTTCTGACCGTGCTGCATTTGCCAAATTCAGAGCAATCGTCATCAACAAATAGCTGATATAGAAAGCTAAAAGTAATGTTGAGACAATTTCAAAAAAATGTATCATGGAGCTCCACGTTTGATTTTTAGACAACATAAATATAAGTGAGATTCAAATGCAAAGCGTAAAGGCTAAAAAAAGATAACTCTTTTCCATGAGGAATACTTCGTTTCTCTTTTAAAGGTCAGGCAATTGCTACCATTTTTATCAAATCGGCTGACGATTTGACTGATTACAGAGCAGTATATGGAGCAGGATGTGATGTCTGTGCCTTCGATAAACTCGGATATTGGTTCAGATATCACGATTCGCTTCGCAAAAATGAAAACGAGTTTTTCAGATTGCTTGATTACGTCGACGTCAATCATCAGGCCGAAAATATCAAAGCAGAAGTCGTAATGGTCATTGGCCCCAAAGACACGGTCGTATTTTCCAAAAAGCAGATGGCAGCGTTCAATCGAAACAATTCCAAAGAAGCTGTTGGCTTTGTCAGAGTACGGACGTGAGCATCGCCCGAAAATTTCCGATGAATTGCGGGAATTTTTTGAATTCGGCAAATAGCATTAAAACCTTGATCAATGATCTTCTTTGAGACGGAACTTCAGACAAAAGTATACGTCATGACGAATGGTCCAGTTTTAGCGTATGACATTTTTTGAAGGATTAACTTTTAATATAGAATTAAAATATTTTTGATAACGTTAAATCATAAAAGCCAAATTATGTGTATAATGTGGTTAAAGTAATGGTGTAAGCGATAACAAAGGGCGGGTCTTCAAATGCTTATTCTTAATTTTTTTAACTTACTTTTAGAGACTTGAAGAGAGCGAAAAGCAAAAAAACAGAGAAATTTTTAAAGAAATTTATAAAAGTTAATTTCTTGACAACATTGGTATTGTAACGTTTATTTAGAATCGATGGAGCTACAAATCATAAAAATGTACATACATTAAGCTAATAAGTATTGACTAAAATCATGAAAGCGGTTATACTAAATACTGTTGAAAGGGTTAAACGGTTACATCAACAAATCAAGATTGAGGAGGAGATTTAATGCAAACGAACCGTAAAATGCCACAAGGGTTCTTCTGGGGCAACTCAGTTTCAAGTATGCAGACAGAAGGCGCTTGGAACATTGGCGGCAAAGGATTATCCGTTTATGACGTTCGGCCTGCAGACGAAAATAGTTCAGACTGGCACGTAGCGATTGATGAATATCATCGTTACGAAGAAGATTTGGACTTGATGGCTGAGATGAATATGAACATGTATCGTATTCAGATTTCCTGGTCACGCGTCAATCCGCAGGGTGACGGCGAGTTTAACGAAGAAGGGATTGCGTTTTACGATCGATTGGTCGATGCAATGCTTAAACGCGGAATCGAGCCGATGATTTGTCTTTACCACTTTGACATGCCGCTCAACTTGGCAAAAAACGATAATGGTTTCATGTCAAGGCATGTCGTTGATGCTTTTGTTCGTTATGGCAAGAAGATGATTGAACATTTCAGCGATCGCGTCAAATATTGGATTACGTTTAATGAGCATAATCTTTACTTCGGTGATGGAGCATTTCTTATTGCAGGATGCGAAAATGTCGAAAAGTCATTGGACAACCTCTATAAGATTTTTCATCATACGATGTTGGCGCACGCTGAATTGGATGCTTTCGTCCATGAAAACTACGATGACGTTAAGTTTGGCGGAATGTTGGCCTACACACCTACATATCCAGCTGCTTCGCGTCCGAAAGACGTGTTCTTAGCTGACAGGGCAACGGAATTTTTAATTTATAATTTGTGTGATTTATTTGCAAATGGCCATTATTCTTTGGCAGTAGAACACTTTATCAAGGAAAACAAACTTGACATGGACTTTTTGGAAAGCGATCGTGAAATTTTGTCCAAGATGAAAGCTGACTTCTTGGCATTCAGCTATTATCGCACGGACGTTCTCGACTCGACGAAGGTTCCGGACGGAACTGCTCCAAACCGTTATTTGAATTTCGGGTACGTCGAAAATGAGTACCTTGAAGCAAATGAATGGGGATGGCAGATCGATCCTTTAGGTTTCAGAGAAGCAATCGATACTCTGTATTTCAGATATCAGCTTCCGATTTTCCCTATCGAAAACGGAATCGGAATTCGCGAGCAATGGGATGGCGAACATGAGATTCAAGATGATAAGAGAATCGAATATCATCGTGATCACATCAAAGCGATGAAAGACGCAATGTTTGAAGATGGCGCTAAAGTCATGGGATATCTTGGATGGGGTCTGATCGACATTCCGAGTTCCCATGGAGACATGGAAAAACGTTACGGTGCCGTTTACGTTAACCGTTCAAATCATGATCTTAAAGATTTGAGACGCATACCGAAAAAATCCTTTCACTGGTTTAAAAAGATATTTAAAGATAATGGAGATGAGTTATAATGGCTGAAAAGAAATCATCAGTAGGCACGTTTATCAACGAAAAAATTCTGCCCTCTGTAATGAAGTTCGTTAATACGAAAGCTGTTGTTGCATTGAAGGATGGTATGGTTTACGCCTTGCCGTTCATCATCATTGGTTCTATATTCCTGATCTTGAAATCGTTCCCTATTCCTGCGGTTTCAACATTCTTTGATAACATTGGTTGGTCGGTTTTCTTCAACCAGGCATATCAAACGACATTTGCTATTATTTCAATTTGGACGGCAATCGGTATTGCTTACGTCTATGCTAAGAATGAAAAGCTCGAACCGCTTCCTGTTGGTTTGACATCACTTTCAGTCTTCTTCCTTTTGCAAAAGCTCCAAGTGGATGCTCCGCTTGTCGGCGCAATGGCAAAGGGCGGCTCCGGCATTACGGATGCTGCTGGCAAGACGCTTTACACGAGCTCACAATTGGCACATCAAATTTCACAATTGCCTGATGCAATTCAAACATATTTGAAGTCACCTGTTACAAACGTTATCAACATGACATGGCTTGGCGGCCAGGGCATGATCGCAGCTATCCTTTGCGGTCTCCTGGTTGGTTGGACATATACGTTGATGGCTAAGGCTGGTTGGGAAATCAAGCTTCCGGAACAAGTTCCTGCAAACGTTGCAAACCAATTCTCAGCTATGATTCCTTCTGGCGTGATCATCACTGTTGCTATGGTTGTCTATGCAATCTTCGACAAGGCTCTTAACACGGACCTTTTGAACTGGATCTACCAAACATTGCAAATTCCTTTGCAAGGTTTGTCAGACTCCCTTGGCGGTGGTATCATTCTTGCCTTCATGGTTGTATTCTTCTGGTTCTTTGGTGTTCACGGCGGCCTTATCATGGGTGGTATCGGTGGTGCCTTCCTTCTTCCGAACTCTGCCGACAACGCTCGCTTGCTTGCTGAAGGCAAGTTGTCTCTTGCAAACGGTGCACATATCGTTACAAACGAATTTTACAACAACTTCATTAACTTGACGGGTTCTGGCATTACGATCGGTTTGGTTATCTTTACTTTAGTTGGTGCTAAGTCAGTCCAATTCAAGTCAATTGGTAAAGTTGAACTTGTTCCTGCTCTTTTCAACATCAACGAACCGTTCTTGTTCGGTCTCCCATTGGTTATGAACCCATGGTTGGCAATTCCGTTCTTCTTGACACCGGTTGTTGTTGCTTTGTCAACATACTTTGTAATCAAGTTCGGTATCGTTCCTCCGACAGGCGTTGCTGCTCCTTGGACAACGCCGGCTGTTATCTCCGGCTTCTTCATCGGTGGTTGGAAGATGGCATTGTGGCAAGCATGCGTTCTTGCAATTTCAACTGCTATCTACTGGCCATTCGCTGTTAAGTATGACAAGTACTTGAAGGAACAAGAAGATGCAAATGCTGCAACGGATGCTCAATAATTAAGAAAAATTTAGTTAGTAATTTATTAATAAAGAAAAGGATTGATTAAAATGGCAGATAAAATTATTATGCTTGCCTGCTCAGCAGGTATGTCAACGTCGCTCTTGGTTTCAAAAATGCAAGAAGCAGCTAAAGAACAAGGCAAGGATTACGAAATTTTCGCAAAGTCCGTTGCTGATATCGATCATCAATTCGAAGTTGAAAAACCAGACGTTTTGATGCTTGGACCGCAAGTTGCCTACATGAAGGCCGATATTCAAAGAAAATGCGATGATGCAGGCGTTCCTATGGAAGTTATCAACATGACGGATTATGGCATGATGAACGGTAAGAACGTTCTTGCAGAAGCAGAAAAGATCATGGGTTAGTCCTGAGGCTGCGATTGCTTGATTAAATATTGAGAATAATGCGGAACCGCACATTTTGTGCGGCTCTGTATTTTATTTAGGAGGTATTGTTGATAATGGATGACGAAAAAAGAATGCAGATTGTGATGGGAATCATTATGGCTGGCGGAAATGCAAAGGCGCATGCAGTAGAAGCAATTACTGCTGCTAAGAAAGGCGACTTTACAGAAGCTGAAAAGAAACTTGAAGAAGCCAACCAAGCTATTGTCGACGCACACAATACGCAGACTGAAATGTTGACGGCTGAAGCTCGTGGCGAACATACGCCAATCGATCTGTACATGGTTCATGCGCAGGATCATTTGATGACAGGCATTACGTTTGTCGATCTTGCCAAGGAAATTGTTGAAGTCTATAAGAAGGTTGTTGATTAATCTGATTTTTGACGACATGTTTGCTGATGACTGCAGTCTGGAAGATGACGTCTGATGACAAGAGGCGAGGAGTTGATATTCCTGGCCTCTTTTGTCGTTATTGCGCAAAAAATCCGGTAATTGACAAAACATTTTTTAACGAAATAAAAGAATATACAAGTGTTGTTATATGTATTGACTATATTCGGATTGAGGAGTATACTGTAAACGTTGGATTAAAGCGCTTACCATCTTGCTTATGCTGATTAAGATACAGGGAGCAACTCAACTGTTAATTAATTTGTAGAAAAAGACATGCGTGGAATTATATGGTAAAAAAGCAAACCGATAATCCTTTGACAGGTGGTGAAAGCGGTCATTGTTTGGCTGTTTCAGACAGGTTTTAGCTTATAAATGCCAATGGTACGGCAAAGAATTATTTTTAGCCGACAGATTCTATCCAAGCACGCAACGGTGTTCTCGATGCGGATTCGTCAAGACTGGTGCTGACGGCAGAAAATAAAATTAGGAAAGGAAAAGCTATATTCTTTCTGAATAATGTGGGAAAACGTTTTACAATTCCATATTATTCTGCATTTTATATAGCAGGGTAAACAACAATGAGAGATTTAGCAGTTATTGATATCGGAGGAACGACGATCAAATTTGCAGCATGGAAAAATAACGAATTGATGGATGTCCATGCGGTAGGTACGCCGAAATCGCTTGACGAATTTTATGAAATTCTTGAGCATGAAACAAATGATTTCAAGAAAAAATACGACGTAAAAGGCGTTGCGATCAGTGCCCCCGGGGCAGTCAATAAGAAAACCGGTGTTATTGAAGGTGCAAGCGCATTGCCATATATTCATAACTTTAATATTGAACAAGAGTTGGAAAGACGTTTCCAGCTTCCCGTTTCGATCGAAAATGATGCTAACTGTGCGGCTTTGGCAGAAGTGGCAGAAGGTGCCGGGCGTGATTGTCAAAATATGATCTTTATCATTATCGGCACGGGCGTTGGTGGTTCAGTAATCGTGAATCGTAAAGTTTGGCACGGTACGCATCTTTTTGGCGGTGAAATCGGCTATATGGTCGCAACTCCAACGCTGCTGACCATTAGTCAGGCTGCTTCTCCTGTAAGCATGGCCAAACGCTATAATGAAGAAACCGGCAAAAACGTCGATGGCAAGACCGTTTTCGATCTTGCGGATCAGGGAGATGACGCTGCCAAGTTTCAAGTAGACCAGATGGCAGAAACTTTAGGCATTGCAATTTTTAATTTGCAGCACAGTTTTGACCCTGAAAAGTTCATTTTGGGCGGGGCGGTTTCTAATAATCCTAAGCTCGTTCCGCTTTTAAACGAAGCAGTCGAAAAGATCAGGAACAGGTCTGACGTTGCAACGATCAAGCCTGTCATCGAAACGTGCGCTTATCGCGGCAACGCCAACTTGTACGGAGCCGTTGTCGATTTCGAACAAACTTATCCTGAAGACTGACATAATTGAGAGGAGCAACGAACATGCTGAAATTTCCAAGTGATTTTGCGTGGGGTGCCGCAACGTCAGGCCCCCAATCCGAAGGTACTTTCAAAAAGAAGCACCAAAACGTTTTTGATTATTGGTATGCCAATGATCCAGATAAATTTTATGACGGAGTAGGTCCTGATACCGCATCGAATTTTTTCAACGATTATAAAGAAGACCTTGCTCTCATGCGCAAGGCCGGCATCAAGTCATTGCGGACGTCCATTCAATGGAGCCGCTTGATTGATGATTTTGAAAAATGCACGGTAAATCAGGACGCGGTCGATTTTTACAACAACGTGATCGATGCGATGCTCGAAAACGGCATTGAACCATACATGAACCTTTGCCACTTTGACATGCCTGTCGAATTGCAGCATAAATACGGCGGATTTGAATCAAAGCACGTCACGGATTTGTACGCCGGTTTTGCTGAACAATGCTTCAAGCTCTTTGGCGATCGCGTCAAGAACTGGTTTACGTTCAACGAACCAAAGGTTATCCTGGATGGTGCATATTTGTATCAATTCCATTATCCGTTGAAAGTTGACGGTCCTCTTTCAGTGCAGGTCGCATATAACATCAACCTTGCTTCCGCCAAAGCAATCGAACGTTTCCGCAAGCTTTACGGAAATGATGACGACAAGCGCATCGGCATTATCTTGAATCTTACGCCTGCATATCCTGCATCCGACTCTGAAGAAGATAAGGAAGCAGCTGAATTCGCAGAACTTTGGGCAAACAAGATGTTCCTGGATCCGGCTATTTTGGGATGCTATCCTGAAAAGCTTGTTGAAATTTTGAAGCGTGACGGCGTTTTGTGGGATTATACTCAAGAAGAACTCGATTTGATTGCCAAAGAAACCATCGACGTTTTGGGCGTCAACTACTACCATCCGTTCCGCGTCAAGGCGCCTGAAGTATCATCCAAGAGTTTGCAGGACTGGATGCCTGACATCTACTTTGATGAATACGAGATGCCTGGTCGCGTCATGAACGTTGACAAAGGCTGGGAAATTTTCCCGGAAGCATTGTATGACATTGCGATCAACGTTCGCGACAATTACAACAACATTCCTTGGTTCGTTTCAGAAAACGGCATGGGCGTTTCTCGCGAAGAGCGTTTTATGGATGAAAATGGTGTAGTTCATGATGATTATCGCATCAATTTCATGAAGAATCACTTGAAAGAACTTCATCGCGGAATCGAAGAAGGTTCAAACTGCCATGGCTACTTTGTTTGGACGGGCATTGACTGCTGGTCGTGGATGAATGCATATCGGAATCGTTATGGCCTTATTCGTGACGATATTCATACGCAAATCAAGACGATCAAGGATTCAGGCCGTTGGTTCAGAGAAACAAGCGATAATAACGGTTTTGAAGAATAGATATTGACTGATTGTCAAAAAATATAAAAAAGAGGCTGGGAAAAAAGTCCCGTTTCTTATTTGAGTTAAACGAAAAGCCGAACGAAGGCGGTCGATTTGCGACTGACTTTGTCCGGCTTTTTTTGAATGCAGTGCTACTCAACTGATTTATCCAGGATCGCACTCAAATTCACGGACAAAGTGCCTTTTTTTGCTGATTTGTCCGTAAGCAAAACGCATTTTACGGACAAACCGGCATTCTCCAATGATTTGTCCGTAAATTTTTGGCCATTATGATGTGGATTTACGGACACAAGCCGCTTTTTGGAGCATTTGTCCGTAAAACCGGGTTCGAAATAGCTGAATTTTTACGGACAAACGGCCATTTTTGCCTATTTTGTCCGTAATCGGCATTTTTCGATCGAGCTATTTACGGACAGACGACCCATTTTCATCGATGTGTCCGTAAACGGCAATGATTTTGCCAAATGCAGCGCCTGATAAATCAGCGACCAAGCTCTCAGTCAAAAATACCGCCAAACTATTTTTGGTTATTTCCATCATGGAAGGCGATCATCCGTTTTTTCGATTTGAGACGGAGTTTTTTCCCAGCCTCTTTCCGGCTGGACATAAATAAAACGATCATAATGAAATTATTTGTTAAATAAAAAAACAGTGGACTACCTGATTGGATGGTGGTATAGTTAGTTACATAAGTAGTTAACCAAATAACGAACCGTTTTTTAAGGGGGGATTGTTGAATGAAGAAAAAAGGAAGATTTTGATTGGCGCAGCAGTCATAATCGCGATTTGGGCAATATGGGGACTTGTTCAGAAAGCAAATGCCAAAAAAGATGACGTGAAAGACGCCTCTCCAAAGCATTATGTGACAAAAGTCAGCATACCGACACCGTTTTCGCTCAACGGTCAAGCAGAATCGAAACAGTTTTCGACCCTTGGACTTCCGTCAGGAAAAGTTCAAGAAATCAAAGTCAAAAATGGCCAGTTCATACATAAGGGCGATGTGATTCTGAAAAACAAGAATCAAAAGAAGAAGTTCAACAAGAATTGGACAAGACCAAAAGAATGCAGCAGTCTGCGCTCTCGAGTCTCAATTTTGCAAAACGGCAGCTCAGTCAGGCATCAAAAGAAGATGACGGCTACAGCGATCTTCAAAAGCAAGCCAAAGAAGCACAGAGCTCTTATGATGATGCTGTTTCTGAGACAACGGCGTCGCAAACGAAACTAGCATCAGCGTGAAAATCAATAACGTCTTGATTGCTCCGTTTGATGGAATTGTTGAAGTCAATGACAAAAAATAAGATGCACCTTCAATAACCCTGTACTCACACGAAAAGCAGGTTTTGGCATCCGTGTCCGAATATGACTATGACAAGCTTGGTCAAGGGCAAGAATTGCTTGCGACCAAGAAAACGCAAGAATCGACAATCGCGTTTTTGTCGCAGGTGCCGGGCAAAGGCAAGAGTACGGGATATCCTCTCAACATTGATTTCGACGGAAGCAATTTCATGGATGGACGAAACGTTATGATTTACGTTCTGCAGCAGATTTGTTTGCCAAAGGACAGCGTCATAAATAATTCGGTCTATGTCATTGATAGCAGGAGGCGAGTTCATAAGCAAAAAATTGATGGCAATTTTGCCGATGGGAACAAGGCGTTCAGTCGGGGGAAAGGATTGTTGCCAATCCGGACAAACACCTGAAAGATGGCAAGGGGGCAGATCGATATGATCTCGAAAATCTTAGTAAATTCTATCGGCAAGGAGCAACTCAACTGTTAATTAATTTGTGGAAAAAGACAGAATTGCATGGAGTTATATAGCAAAAAAGCAAACCGATAATCCTTTGACAGGTGGTGAAAGCGGTCGTTGTTTGGCTGTTTCAGACAGGTTTTAGCTTATAAATGCCAATGATACGGCAAAGAATTATTTATTTTTAGCCGACAAATTCTATCCAAGCACGCGACGGTGTTCTCGATGCGGATTCGTCAAGAAAGGTGATGACAAAATCGGGCTTGACGGCAACATGAAACATAAAACCAAGCATAACGAATACGTTTGTTATGAATGCGGTGCCGTCATGGACAGAGATGAAAATGCGGTCATGAATTTGTTGATATTGATATAAAAAAATCAAAAGGGGCGGGCTACACCCTTAAGCTGCAAGAGCCGGTCACTGTCATTGCCCTCGCGTTAGGATATGGGAGGACTGGTGCTGACGGCAGCAAATAAAATCAGGAAAGGAAAAGCTATATTCTACGTTTTATATAGCAGATGAGAGTTTTTACATCCTGCATGACATCAATCTTAATATCGAGCAGGGTGAGTTTGTCGGAATCATGGGGAAATCTGGTTCTGGCAAATTCACTCTTATCAACATCATTGGCTTTTTGGACGATCAGTTTGAAGAACGCTATGATTTTTATGAGCACACGATCCATGATTATATGCGTGCGCAATTTTCAAAATGTGGTAGGATTAAACTTTGGGAAATAATCTAGAATGAGACGAGGAATAGCGATGCATTTTAAATTTACCGGAGGCGAACCGATTTATATTCAAATTGCATCTCAATTAGAAGAGGCGATTTTTACTGGAGTTTTTTCAGAAGGAGAGCAGATACCATCGACTACGGAAATTTCACGAGACTTTCATATTAATCCTGCAACGGTTTTAAAAGGAATGAATATCTTGGTTGAAGCCGGGCTGATTGAAAAAAGACGTGGGATAGGGATGTTTGTTGCAAATGGTGCGCAGACCAAATTGACTGGAGTAAGACGAGAGCAGTTTTACAAAAATTACGTCGAAAGCATGATTTCAGAAGCTAAAAAACTTGGCATATCTAAAGGATTGCTGCAAAAGATGATTGAGAAAGGGTGGAAATAGATGAGGGGGATAAAAGTTAGCAAAGTGACTAAATCTTTTGGTAAAAAGTCGGTTTTGGAAAATGTTTCGACGTTTTTCAAACCTTGCACGATTTATGGACTCCTCGGAAGAAACGGTGTCGGCAAATCGACGCTGATACATCTTATTTCCGGAAGAATCTTTGCTGACAAAGGGGAGATAACGCTTGACGGCAATAAGATACTTGAGAGCGCACCCGAATTGGAACGAATTTTTGCAGTCGGACAGTTCGAGATGTATCAGGGCGGAATGAAGCTGATTGAAATCATAAATGACACCGCAAGATTCTACCCTGGATTTGACAAGAAATATGTGGTCAGGCTTGCGGAAAAGTTCGAGATTGATCTAAAATCCAGATACGGTAATCTCTCGACTGGGTATAAAACGATTTTTAAAGATATTTTGGCACTTTGCGTTCCATGTGAATATATCTTTTTTGATGAGCCTGTTTTGGGGGTGGATGCTTCAAATCGCAACCTTTTTTACCGCGAATTGATTGATTCGTATGCCAAACGGCCACGGACTTTTGTAATTTCGACGCATCTGATTGAAGAGATTCAAAACTTGATTGAAAATGTCGTGATTGTTGCTGATCATCGCATTATTTTGGACGATTCGGTTGAAAATATCTTATCGAAGGCACATTTTGTTTCGGGGACAAAAGATGATGCCGGAAAGTATGTCGAAGGACTCAGGATTATCGGGAGTGAGTTCCTGGGAAATACGGTAGGATACTACGTTTATGATGAGTTGGATGATGGTCGGGTGTTGCCGGATACCGTCTACCTGGACTCGTTTGATTTGAACAAGTTGTTTTTGTGTCTGACGGAATCAGGGGGAAATCGTGATGACAATTAAGGAAAAGTATGCATATGTTTTTTTGATCAGAAAATATTTGATGTATGAGCTGCTTGCAATTGGTGGCATCATCATCGTTTATTTTGGCGGATGGTTGTTTTTGTCAGGAAAGTCAGATGAATTGACCGCTGAGTGGCTCATGTTTCCGGTGACCGACTTCTTGCAGTCCGTGCTGTGCTTTTTCCTGTTGTTTTTTTATAATGAGTTCAAGTATTTCATTCAAAACGGCGTTACGCGCAAAGAATATTGGAGAGCAAAAGTTTTGGCAGCTTTTACGACTTACGGAATCAATGTTTTTTTAGGCTCGACCTACTATTTTGCGTTTCAGCAGTTTTACCCCAAAAACAACTATCTGCTAAACGTATTTTCAATCAGTGATGTAAATGACCTGCCGTTTGCCGTGGTTTTGTATGTTGACGGAATGATGACGGCAATGCTGATTGGCTGCGTCTTTAGCATATTGGAAAAAAATGGTAAAATAGTCTTGGCATTGAGCTTGGTTGGCATGAATGCCGTTTGGGGATCGGGCGTTTTTGAAATTGAAAAACATAATGCCTTCACTTCATTTTTGCTGGGCATCGAGAGTATGATCAAGGGCATGAACCCCGTTTATCCAGCCATAATATACGCAATCGTGTCGATATCACTTTGTTTGTTGGTGATGAAGAGATTTAAGCTGCGTTTTGAGTAGGTGTTCTGCGCAGCAAGGGGAGGATAGCATGTTAGACAGAAGAAATTATGTTGAGCTTGTTGCCTTATTGTTGGTGGTTGTCTTGTTTTCTCTGCATTTGCCTTTATGGGGAATGATAATGGATGCATGTGCGGAGCCGATGATCAGAGTCTTTTTTGGGTTGATATTATCGGTTATGCTGATAGACGTGCTGACAATGATATACTGGCGACGAGATTGATCGTTTCGTATGAATGAAATAAATGCAGTCAAGAGAGTGTTTGGAATCTTGGCTGCATTTTTTAATAAACAAAAAATTTGATGTTTATTTAAAATATTCACAAATATGGCAATAAAAATCAATATATGTGTGTGATAATTTTATAATATATCATAAAAATAAACTACTGTAATCGTTTTATTCATTTTGAGAGGGGCAAGAGAAATAATAAATCGGACGAATGCAGGATGTTGATTAGGTATAATTTTAGGGGGCTGGTTTTTTTGCAAAATTATGCGGAGGAATTATGCAGGACATATGTCAAATTGCCGCGCGTAATCTCTTCTATTTTAGCGTTGTCAATTACACTGTGCGTATTGTCAATAACGTTTTTGATTAATATCGAAAGTTTTTTGGGTCCTGTACGTTTCGGAAATGATGCTGCGATGATTAAAGAACTCGGTGATGAATTGAACCGCACTATAATCGAAACGTCACAGTATACGGGGATGCCGCTGAGGTTCAGGGAAAAGCTGATTCTCAGCGACAGTCAAACGGCAGAATGTTCAAAAAAAATGATCTCGAATTTTCGCGCAATGAATGACAAATTAATTGAATCGAATACTGTTTACAAGATGCTTGATCACAACGTAAACAGTGCCGGGTATTCGTCAAAAGACAAAGAATATTGGGCAAATGTTAAAGTTAAGTTCAGAAACAATCTGAATGAATACGTTGAAGCAAAGAAAAGTCAAATGCAGATTTCTGGAATGCAGCACTTTTATCAATTCCTGAGCACCATCTCATGGGCGGGACTTTTCGTATTCGGAAGTCTGATTATCCTTATCGTGAGGTATTTGTTTGCTCATCACATAAATAAGTGGCGGCTTTTTTACGGTTCAGGTCTGGCAATGATAATTTCTGGCGGACTTCTTATGACGATTGCACTGTTTTTTTCGTTAGGAGACACTGCATTTGGCATCGGTGATTTGTTATACGTACGCTGTTTTTCGATGGTGATAATGACCTGGGTCAGGCTGCAGTGGATATTTTCTGCGATGCTGATTATTCTGGGTTTTGTCATTTTTATGACGTCACGTCTTAAGATCGAATCGTTGCTAAGCCACTATCGTTTTGATCGGTAGACATATTCTTTTTTGAGTCCTGCCGGATGGCAAGGCTCTTTTTTTGACTAAAGGGCTGCTTGCTTATTTGGCTGCTTTGCTCTAAAATGAACTAAACATCAACGAAGGGATGGCAAAAATGGAATTTACGTGGCAGAACCATTCGGGGAAAAAAGCAACGGTGAAAAGAATTCTGATCGATCATGGCGTCAGTCATCGGATGCTCGCTAAACTTAAGCGAGGCCAAGGCAACGTAAGACTGAACGGAGAAAAAACGGTTCTTTCGTCCTTGGTCGGCCAAAATGATAAAGTAACGCTCGTGCTTCCACCGGAAAATGACGATGAGCGGATTCTTGTCAGTCACGAAAGGATTAAAGTCGTCTATGAAGATGAAAATTGGCTGTTGCTTGACAAGCCTGCAGGAATATCCAGCGTTCCTGGTCCTTCGAACGATCATGATACGATGATGAATCGCGTCAAGGGGTATCTGATTGATCAAAAAAGCGAAAATCTTGTTCCTCATGCCGTAACAAGACTGGACAGGTTTACAAGCGGACTGATGCTTTGCGCAAAGCATGGGTTTGCACAAGGACTGATTTCAAAGCAGGTTCAGGAACATTCGATGGAAAAACGGTATTTGGCCGTGTGCTCTGGATTTGTCAAAAAAGATCACGGAATTATTGACTTGCCGCTTAAGAAAGAGGATAACGGTTTTAGGCGGATCGTTTCTTGCGATGGGCAAAATGCAGTCACGGAATATTGGGTTCGAGAGCGTTTTGGCAACGAAGCCACGTTGGTTGAGTGCGTTCTTCATACCGGAAGAACCCATCAGATTCGTGCTCATTTTGCACATTTTGCGCATCCGCTGATTTCAGATGAACTGTATGGAGGCAAAAAAAACGATGCATGCAAAAGACAAGCACTTCACGCTTGCCGTTTGGCATTTGACGATCCTTTTTCCTGCAAGAGGCTCAGGTTTGAATTGCCGCTTGAAAATGATATGGAACATTTGTTAGGGGAATTAAGACGCATAAATTGTGATTGATGGACAAATATTTTTAATATACCTAAAAATTTGGTATAATGTTTGTAACTAGACGAACAAAAAGGTCAGGTGAAGATTAATGACGCCAAAAAAAGAAGACTATTTAAAGATCATCTTTGAATTGGGCGGACGCAAAAAGAAAGTTTCAAATAAGCAGATTGCAATGAGTTTGAACATTGCAGCTGGTTCCGTGACGGAAATGGTCAGCAAGCTCGTAAAAGAAGGACTTGTCAATCACACTCCGTATGCCGGAATATCTTTGACTAAAAAGGGAACTGAGATTGCAGAAAACCTGATCAGAAGGCATCGTTTATGGGAAACTTTTTTGGTTGACAAGCTGAATTATAAATTACAGGACGTGCATAACGATGCCGAGATTTTAGAACATGTTACAAGCGACAATTTGATGGATCACTTGGAAGAATTTTTAGGTCATCCCGAACATTGTCCTCACGGCGGGGTTATTCCGGACAAATCGGGAACCTACCGCGAAGAAAGCTATTTGATTTTAGCTGACGTTGCAGAGGGGACGACGATCACCGTTGATCGTTTTATCGATAATCATGAATTGCTTTCTTATTTGGACGATATTCACATCAATCTTGGCGACAGGCTTGTCGTTGGGGAACATACTCCGTTTGAAGGCCCGATCAAGCTGACTTATTGCGACAGCGGCGAAGAAACGAGCATCGGGTATAAGGCGGCACACTATATTTTTGTTAAGTAGGTCTGATGCCTACTATAAATCAGCTTGATGTGGTATAATTAGACTTGTATTTTTGTATTGGTCATATTGGTTATCGTTTCATTCAACATCTCCATTTGCGCCCGTCAGAATTACAATAATTATGCGCATATGGCGCAGAAGGAGTTTTATTAATGGAACAAGGTACAGTTAAATGGTTTAATGCAGAAAAAGGCTACGGTTTCATCACGCGTGAAGACGGCAGCGACGTTTTCGTTCACTTTTCTGCAATCCAAGGTGAAGGTTACAAGTCTTTGGAAGAAGGACAACACGTAACTTTTGACGTTGAAGAAGGTCAACGCGGTTTGCAAGCTGCAAACGTCGTTAAAGACTAAAACAACTCAGGACAGTTGCGTACGTAACTGTTGATCAGGAAATAAAAATCGCAATTGTAGAGGACCGGATGATTTCATTCGGTCTTTTTTGCTTGCATGAAATTTTGTGCGGGATTACACTTATGATACTGGATTTAAAAAGGGGGCAGAATTTTGAAAAGAGAGTTACGCTTGCATTGGCTTCTTTTAGGGAGCCTGATTTGTTCGACCGGCGGAAGCCTGTTGTGGCCCTTGACGACGATTTATATGCATGATTATTTGCATCAGTCGTTAACGGTTGCCGGAACAGTACTGTTCTTCAATTCGATTACGCTGATTATCGGAAGCTGGCTTGGAGGATACATATACGATCATGGAAAAGTTCGCTTTTTCTTGATCTTGTCAGTTTTAATGCAGGCTGCATCGGTCTTTTTGCTGATTTTTTTCCATGATTGGCCATATTTTGCTTTTTTGCTGATTCTGGATAATTTCGGAAACGGTATTTCGTCAACGATTGTCAGTTCGCTTGCAACCGGAATTAAAGAAAAAGATCCAAGATACGTTTTTAATATGATCTATTTCATGCAAAACGTCGGCGTGGTCGCTGGGACGATGCTTGTCGGATATGTCATTGAAATTTCAATCAACATGATTTTTATCGTCAATTTTGCGATGTATGCCGTTTTTTTGCTGATAGTCTGGCTGTTTTATTTTGTCCCACAGCACGTTTTGGCTAAACATGCAAGTCAAAAGAAGGGTGCCTCCGATAAAACGCCTAAAAAAGCAGCAATCGTGATTTTTGCAGCACTCGCACTGTATTTTGCAATCGACGTCGGATATTCGCAATGGCAGAGCAATTTGTCGGTTTACATGGGACAGTTGGGAATTCCCGTCAAAAACTACAGTTTGCTGTGGACAATCAACGGTATCATAATCGTCTTGATTCAGCCGCTGATCAATCGCTTTGATGAATCTTTCCAAACCAAGCTGACGCATAAGATTTATTTGGGCATCGTTTTGTTTGTCTTCGGATTCAGCTCACTGATTTTTGCAAAAAGCTATCCGTATTTTGTTTTGTCGATGACCATTGTTACTCTGGGCGAGGTGCTGACTTTTCCGACTTTCCCGGCTTTTGTCTCAAGCCTCAGCTCATTTAGCGAAAAAGGAAAGTATCAGGGACTCGTTACCGCGTTTCCGGCATTGGGTCGCGCAGTCGGTCCCGTTTTGGGCGGGATAATCATCGATAATTTTTCATACGCTGCCCTATTTACATTTACGTCTGCTTTTGTCATAATCGTTGGTAGCATCTTGATCGGATGCGCCAAAATTAACTTGGATGGCAATGGTGAAATTAAGAAATGAATGAAATGAAACGTGATGAATTGGCCATGGAGGTCGTTTTGACCGCTGGAAAACTGATGATTGAAAGTGGAGCTGATATGGCCAGAGTCGATGATACGATGTATCGTCTTGCAAAAAATGCCGGAATCAAAGAGCCGCGCATTTTTGAAACGACGACGGGAATCATGATGTCCGCGCCCAAAAGCAAACTGACTCGAATCGAACCAATCAATGAGCGCAGCATCAATCTTGAAATGGTTTCGCGCGTCAATGATTTGTCGCGGGCCTTTCAGCGCGGCGAATTATCGCTTGAAGAGGTGGATGAAAGGCTTAACCGAATGAAAACAACCACTCCGTTCTTCGTTTTTCCCTGGCAGCTGCTTGCGGCAGCAATCGTCAGTTCAACGCTGCTTGTGATGTATGGCGGAAGTTTTTTGGATTTCTTCCCTGCATTTTTCGCAGGCGGAATCGGTTATGCGGTCTATTGGTATATTAATACGAGATTTAAAGTAAAATTTGTGAGCGAATTTTTGGGAGCGTTGGTAATCGGATTGTGCGCTTCATTTTTTGTTCGCTTTCACCTTGGAACAAGCATGGGGATGATCACGATTGGTGCCGTCATGCCGCTGGTTCCAGGGGTTCCCTTGACAAATGCGGTCCGTGACGTGCTTGCGGGGCATATTTTGAGCGGTATTTCGCGCGGAACCGAAGCGTTGATTTCTGCGTGCGCAATTGGCTTTGGCATTGCCGTCGTATTGCGTTTTTTCTGAGGTAAGCGATGATGAATCTGATTTTATTTTTAATTGTGAACGTTGTTTTTTGTTACATGGCAACCGTCGGGTTTGGGGTTATCCTGAACATCCCGCGACGCGGATTGAACGCATGCGGAATCGTCGGCGTCATCGGATGGTTGGTCTATGTTTGCATAAAAGACTGTTTCAGCAGTTCGATGCTTGCCAACTTGCTGGCGGCATTTTCCATCGGTATGGGTGCCATGTTTTGTGCCCGCTTCAAGAAAATGCCGATGATTTTGTTTAATATTCCAAGCCTTGTCCCGCTTGTGCCGGGAGGCCAGGCATATCGTGCCGTGCGTTATTTTGCGATTGGAAAAAACGATTTGGCTTTGAGCTATCTTGTTCAAGTCGGGATGATTGCCGGTTCGATTGCGGTCGGTTTCTTTTTGGCCGAGTTCGTATCCCAGGTCTATTTTAAAATTCACGGTTATTCTCAGCAGTAGTCGAAGCTAAGCCTCGTTTCTTTGGTGAAACGAGGTATTTTTATTTGACAAATGCAGTGAAGGCGGCAGCGTTTGGCGCGGGATTACGGGTAGATTTAAAACGGCCTTTTGCCCGTGACCGGGGACTGGCATTTACGGATATGTTTCAAAAATCGCCTTTTTGCCCGTAATCTCCTTTGAATCTCTGGGGCCAGTAGACAAAAACCGGGGTAAATGTGTGAATTTTGTCTACTGGCTGGTCCAAAATCGTGATGCGCGGATCTGAAAGTAGAACAAAAATCGGTGAGAATGTGTGAATTTTGTCTACTGGCTGGTCCAAAATTGTGGTGCGCGGATCTGAAAGTAGACAAAAACCGGTGAGAATGTGTGATTTTTGTCTACCGCCGACTCCAAAAACGGGGCGCGCTGAACCGAAAGTAGACAAAAACCGGTTGGAATGACTGATTTTTGTCTACCGTCGACTCCAAAATCGACTCGCGTGGCCTCGAAAGTAGAACAAAATCCTCCAAAATCGGAAAAATGTTCTACTCGGGTACCTTCGCCA
>OIZE01000507.1_pt1 | contig 31142 bp, 29 predicted proteins | sample 1588421 | NCBI WGS metagenome assembly OIZE01 (sample SAMN03283251) | human gut metagenome | biome: human-associated habitat; material: feces | host: Homo sapiens | place: USA | collected 2013 | reverse complement strand
GCAGGGGGCAGCTTGCCCCCTGCACCCCTCGCCGAGCTGAGCCAGCTCGACCGCATTTTGCCTGCGGCTCGTATCTTACAGCCAACTCGTTCTTACAGATTTCCTGTCAAATGCATCAAAATTGCAAGTGCTGCTTGCGGTGCAGTTTCACACCGCAAAATCCGCTCTCCCAGCCACACTGGATAAAATCCAGCTGCTTTTGCTGCTTCTGCCTCCTTCGGGTCAAATCCACCCTCGCTGCCAATCCACAAGGCAATCTGTTTTTTTCCAGTCAATGGCACTTCTGAAAAGCGAATCCCGCCGCCCTCATACAAAAATACGCCACAATCTGCCTGCTTTGCAGATTCCAACGCCTCTGCAAATGTATGTAGTGGAGCAACTTCCGGAATACAGCCCCGTCCGGACTGCTTCGCTGCCGATTCCGCAATTTTCTGCAATCGAGGTAACTTCTTCTGAAACTCTGCTGCTTTCGGTCGAGCAACACAACGAGCCGTCAGCACGGGTACAATTCGACTTACCCCCAATTCAATGGATTTTTGAATGATTTCTTCCAGCTTTCCAGCTTTCGGAACTGCCTGATACAGCGTCACAAATACGCTCGGCTCTGCTGCACAAGCATGCTTGGATACTGCATCCAGAAAAACGGTATCCTTTGTAATCTCCCGAATTACACAGTCATAATCAATATTATTTGCACAAACCGTCAGATGCTCCCCCGGTCGCATCCGCAGTGCATAACCGATATGGTGGGCATCTGCTCCGGTAATCTGAATGTCATCTTCTGCAATCGTTTCTAAAAAAAATCGTGGCATTGTCTTCCGCTCCTTTGGATGGATTATTTATGGTAGGGGCTGCCGCCTAAAATCTGATAGCCCCGATAGATCTGCTCTAACAGCATCACCCTTGCCAGCTGATGAGGAAAGGTCATTGCCGACATGGAAAGCCGCAGGTTCGCAGCTTGTTTCACACTGTCCGCCAAACCGTATGAACTGCCGATGAAAAACGTCACCGCTGCATCGCCCTGCACCGCTGCACGCTGAAAAATCTGGGCAAACTGCGGACTGTCCAGCTGTTTTCCCTCAATGCACATAGCAATGGTAAAGCCCTTTTTCCGCTTCAATAACGGCTGTGCTTCTTTCTCCAGTGCGACTGCGATCTCTTTTTCAGAGGGTCGCTCCGGCAATGCCACTGGCTCTAATTCGACACACTGCAACTTGCAAAAACGAGATAGCCGCTTTTCATATTCGGCACACGCTGCCCGTAAATAAGATTCTTTTAATTTTCCATAGGTCAAAAGCTGTATCAGCTGCATTAAAAAATCACCGCCTGTTTTAATCCGGTGGGCGTTGCCACCTGTAAGAGATAATCTCGATTCCGCACCATATCCGGCATTCCTTGCAGGGCTGCCCGTTCTGCACAAGCTGCGGTATTATTATGTGGGCTGAGGTGTCCCAACACCAGTCGGGTCGTTCCGGTTTCCACCAACTCCCGTGCGAAGCTGGCACTGTCCTGATTGGAGAGATGCCCCTTTTCCCCGGAAATTCGCTGTTTCAATGGATAAGGATACGCCCCAGCCGCTAGCAGGGAGGGTTCATAATTTGCCTCCAGTAACACCATATCACAGCCTTGTACCCCATTCCGAACTTCCGGTGTGACCGTCCCCAAATCTGTACAGACGGCACAAACACGGTCATCTGCGGTATGGATTCGATAGCCGCAGCTGCCAACGGCATCGTGTGGCGTAGAAAATGCGGTCACTTCCCATTGTCCAGCAATGGCTTCCGGCTGCTCTGGTGTGATCGTGTGAAACAAGTCTGTTTGATCGCACTGCTCCGCCAATGTTTGCAGGGTTTCTGCTGTTCCGTAGACAGGAGTCGGATAATTCTTGAGAAAAACCGCCAGTCCTCGGATATGGTCGATATGCGTATGGGTAATACAAATCGCCTGTATGGCATTGGGGGCAAGTTCCCGTTCTTGCAATGCAGTGCAGAGTTTTCGACAGGAAACCCCAATATCAAAAAGGATTCCGGCAGAGCCGTTGCCAAGATAGGCAGCGTTGCCGGAACTGGAACTAAACAAAGAATAAAATTTCGCCATGATACAACTGCTTTCTTTTATTTTGGAATCTGCTGGGTGATACAGTGAATATTACCGCCGCCAATCAAAATTTCCCGTGCTGCAATTGGCACGACTGTTCGAGTTGGGAAACAATCCTGCAAAATCGAAACTGCAACCGCATCCATCGGGTCATTGAACTGCGGAACAATCACAGCCCCATTGGAGATATAGAAATTTACATAGGATGCTGCCAAGCGTTCACCCGGTGTGCGGGTCGGTTCGCCGTCCCACAAGTCCAAACCACTACATTCTTCTTCTGTCATGCAGATGGGTTCAGATGGAATCGGCAGCTTCTGCACCTGAATTTTACGACCCTTTGCATCTGTTTCCTGTTCCAGTACCTGTAAGCAGGCGTTGGACATTGCATACTGTGGGTCATTGGGGTTGTCTGTCCAAGCAAGCACCACTTTTCCTGGCTCTGTAAAAGCACAGATATTATCCACATGTTCGTTGGTTTCATCCTGATAAATGCCACATGGCAGCCAGATGACTTTCTCTGCTCCTAAGCAATCGCAGAGCATTTGTGTAATCGCTTCTTTTGACAATTCCGGATTTCGTCCGGCACTGAGCAGGCAAGCTTCTGTCGTCAGAATCGTACCTTCTCCATCGCTGTGAATGCTGCCGCCCTCTAAAATAAAATGCCGCAGGTCATAACAATCGCAATCGAACAAATCGCAGACTTTCCGTGCAACATGATTGTCATTGTCCCAAGGGAAATACAAACCATCTACCAGACCGCCCCAAGCATTAAAGCCCCAGTCAATCCCACAGCGAGTGCCATCTGGACGTAAAACAAAAGTTGGAGCAACATCTCTTGCCCAAGCATCATCAGTAGTACATTCGACCAGTCGAATTTCTGGCGACAGCATCGCTCTTGCGGTTTCATATTGCTGGTTGCTGACCAGCATGGTGACTTGCTCGGATGCTGCAATGGCAGTTGCAATTTTTGTAAAAGCTGCACGGGCAGCATAGCCACCATTTCGCCAAGAATCGGTTCGTTCTGGCCAAATCATGATACAGCCCAAATGGGGAGCAAATTCTGCCGGCATCCGGCAGCCGTCCTGTTTGGGTAGGTGTTTGAGAATTTGCATCGTAAGAACGCCTCCTTTTATCTTTCTGATTGGTTGGTTCTATTGTATCATATTCTTGTTGGGAATGCAACTAAAAGAAGAATGGTTGCAAAAAGGGACAGCGAATCATTCTCGTTGCCCCTTTCTTTTTAAACAGTTGCAGTTACATGCATCACTTTATCTGCATGTTCCGCAAATTTTCCTCGATTCAACTTCTGAACATTATTCACCAGATAATCTGTACTCCGATAAACCTGCCGATCAATCGGCGGATCAAAAGTAATCTGTACTTCAGCATCTGTCTTTTCCAGAATCAATCGCAAATCTGCCGGCAATCGTGTGCCCCAGCGTTTCTTGACCAGCAAAATGTAATACTGAATTTCATCTTTTGTCATCGTTCCACTTTTTACTTCTACCTGCATCATGATGGCAGTGCTCCTTTCTCATCGAAAAATGAAAATGATTATTTACGAATAAACCGCAGCGACTTCAACGGGAAGCCCAGCTGCCGCTTATCATTTGGTGTTACCGTGCTCGCATCCCACAGCTCACACCGCAACATCACTTGATTCTGGGCATCATCCAGCAACAACAATGAGGAAATCGGCAGCGACAGCGTTCCGCCGTTGTTGCTCTCATCAATCACCAGTTCCCCAGCCAATGCATTATTGACATAGACAGAAACCGTCAATTCTTTCTTCCCCAGCTGTTCCAGCGGAATCGTACAGCCCATTTCAAATTGCATCAGATAATTGTCTGGATGCAACGTACAGAATACCGAGGCATCTTCTGCAACCGACCAGCAGAAATCGCCTTCCAGTGCACCAAAGCCCACATATTCTGTTTCATAGCAGTCCGCTGCCCGGTAACTCATCCGGTTTGCAGTGTATTGATACAGGCAAATTGGCTCTTCGTATTCCAAAAAGCCCAGTGCCATCGGGAACAATTTGCCATTATGATTCAAATCATCCTCGCTGTGATGGGCAGTGTTCCGGTAAACACAACGGTAAGAATCACTGTATTGCAACATCGCTGTGTCAGTCGTCAGATAATAAACTGTATCGTATTCTTCGCTCAAATCATCTACCTGTTCCACTGCATTTTCCAGTTCCGGATACATCGCTGCTCCGGTCATGCTCCGCAATGGCAAATATAGTTGTGGCATCAAATCGGTATCCACAACAACACAATCTCCCGTTTCGATTTTTTCACCCAGTTCCATCAAAATCGACCACTCCATGCGAGTATCATCTTTTGCACGGGAGAGAAACTTGTCGAACGGAGCAACCACCAGCAACCCAGCAGTTAAAACCGGTACGGTCAACTTCCAGTTGTACTTGTCCAGAATCATCGCTGCAAACAGCACCGCAATCGGTACAAACGGTGCAAGGTAACGAGCATAATAATAGTAATACTGAATCTCGAACCGCAGGAATGCGGAATAAACGAGAATACAATACAAGAACATCGCATACAGCACCATTGTTTCGGGCTTCTCCAGTACAAATTTCATCCGGAACAAGGCAATGATGTAGACAATTGGCAGGAAGAAAAAGCCTGTCTGAATGGCATAGCCCGTCAGTGTCAAATACTGCAGTTCTCCGACCATGCCCCTTGAAAAGACTTTCAGCAGCACATAAATAACCGGAATGAGTAAAAACAAAATAAAAATTACTTTTACCCAAGGCTTTTGCTGTGCCTGCTCCAAAAAGGATGCGGCATCAAAGGTTTTTTCTCGTCTGGACAAAATCCAGCAGTACACGCCGCAAATCAAAAAGGCAACCATACAAACCACTGTGACAACGGTTGTAATGTTATAGACCGTAATGCCGCCCACAAACAAATCCCGATAGTTGTTCATGGTGTAGAACGGCTGCACGTGCCGCATTGCAAAATAACTCGCCAGATAAAGCGGAATCGTTGCCAGCATCAAAACGGCATATTCTCGCTTTCTCCGGAATAAATACAACGCTCCATACAGCACCACAAACAATGGAATCATCGTATAAATCGAAACATGATAGCAGGAAAACACTGCCACCGGTAAAATCGAAAGCCCATGACTGCGGTTCGGAGCAGTAATCAGCAGCACAAATACCAGTAAAATGACTGCCAAGAACAGCTCGGTCAGGGAGGATTTCGCCACCCAAATCACAATGGGAGAGGCTGCACAGACCGCACAGGCGAGGAACTCCGTGCAGCGTTTCCACTGCATCTGCCGACAGACAAATGACACCAGAAAAATCATGCAAACCCAGATGACTGTTTCCAAGTGTATCATATGGGAAATGCCAAACAGCTTTCCAAACAGTGCCAGCATCGCTGCATACGTTGGAATGCCGTGATAAATGCCGGAAACTGGACTGATGTTCCGGTCGTATATGGTGTCCGGATATTCCTCAGGGACAATGTCATAACCCATCAGATAATTCCGGACGGCATCCGCAAATTCCGTTTGGTCGGCACTCGATAAATTATAATACTCTGCAAAATCCTGCTGTCGGTCGGTCAATCCATTCATCAGATTGATGGCAACCACCTGATAGACACCCTGGTCTTGCCCCATGCCGAACAATTCATTCTTCGTCAGAATCAACGGCAACGCCACCAGTACAATCACCAGCGGAATCCAGACCGTTCGGATGCTTTCATCCCAGTGCAGCAGCCGAAGCAGCGTGCCATGTTTTCGCCGAAGCAGTAAGGCTGCTGCGGTCAGCAGTGCCACCAGCACCACAGCCGTTCCCAGCACTGCCCGAAACAGGGTGAATTGATTGGTCACAAACAGCAGCATGCTCCAGAGAATATAACAGAAAAAATAGAACACAGTTCCACAGACAAACGGCTTTAAAAACGAGCTTTTCCGGTCATACAATCCGGCACAGCCTATGGCTGCTAAAAATCCAACCCCGCTGCAAATTGTAATTCCCATGGCTCTTATGTCCGCCCTTCTATCACGTTTTCAATGATGACACGGAACCGCTCTAAAATTACATCCCAATCATAGTGTTCCAGAACATATTCATAGGCATTTTCCTGCATTTCCTGATATTCATCCGGATGCGAGAACAGATAATTCAACGCCCCCTCAAATTCAAAGAAGTTCCGGTAATACAGTCCGCCATTGCTCTTTGTGCAGTGCCCCTTCAGAACATCGCACTGCCCATTTACCAGCACTGGAACGCCCAATGCCATCGCCTCCAGCACGGCAATCGACAAGCTTTCATACTGGGACGGCAAAACCAAGGAAATGGCATCGGAAAGTCCGCTGAACTTGTCCTCTTCGGAAACAAAGCCCAATGGGATAATATCCGGATGCTTCGGAATGTTGCAGACTGCTTTTCCCATCAGCACCAGCTTCAAATCACTGGGGTTGCGTTCCTTGAACTCGATAAAGTACCGGAACAGGGTCGGGCAGTCTTTTCCCTCATCAATCCGCCCGACATAAATCAAATACGGGTCATGAATCCGGTATTTCTGCCGGAATGCAGAGGCTGGCGGATAATCCGGAATATCTACGCCTGTTCCCAGCACATCACACGGGATTCCAGCGGTTTTGAACTGCCGCCGCACGAGCATCCGTTCCTCTTCCGTCAGGAAAACATACGCCTGCGGCAGCTGGAACAGCTTTTCAAACGTCTTAAAATGCAAGTATGGTTCTTCGTGAGCAGTCGGAATGAAAATCGCTTTCTCTGCCACTTCCGGCAATCCGGCAACCGTCAGATAATACAGATAGGTGACAAACAAAAAGGCATCGTATTCATCTTTATGCTCCCGAATAAAGGCAATGCATTCGGGGCAATATGGCCCTTGCTTTTCAAACCATATTTTTTCTACACCTCGACTGTAATTCCCCTGTTCACATTCTGCCAGATAAGCAGCATTATAGGCATCAAAATCCACTGCCCGTTCCTGTGCCACGGAAAACCGGCGTACTGTTACCCCGTTGATGGTTTCCACATCCCGTACATACCAGTCTTTCCATGTGGTATAATCCACAGCTTTGGTGGTCAGTACGTCTACTTCATAGTACTTCGCCAGCCGTTCCGCCATCAGGCGGGTATAATATTCAGAACCCCCGTTGACCTCTAAGCCATATCGTTGATTGACAAATGCAATGCGTTTCACTGCACATCCCCCTCCTCTATCAGTTTTTTGAAAAATGCCAGATACTTCTTCGTCACCACGTTCCAATCAAAGTTGGCAAGGACGAATTGTCTGCCATTCTGCCCGAGCTGTTCGGCTTCTGCCGGATGCTGTTCCAGCCACTGCACACAGCCTTCAAATTCAAAATAGCTGTTAAAATACAGACCGCCTTCCGCCTGCTGGGCAAAGTCTTTCGTGACCGCACAGGCAGAATGCACCAGAACTGGTCTGCCACACAGCCAGCTTTCCATAATGACCAGCGAGAAACTCTCGTTTTTCGAGGGCTGGCAGAGGAACAATGCTCCCTGCAAGGCATCATATTTATCCTGCTGGGAAACATAGCCCAAATCATGCACGCAATCTTTCACAGAATTCGGAACGGCAATCGTTCCACCGCCAATTAACACGAGTTGCAACGGATCTTCTGGATTGCGTTTTTTGTACTCTGCAAAGTACTGCAACAGCGTATGCACATTTTTTCCACTGTCTTTCCGTCCGGCATAAATCAAATAAGGGTCGGTAATCCCGTATTTTTCCCGAAATGCTGCCCCATCGCCGGAAATGGAAGTATCCATACCAATGCCCATACAAATCTGTTCCACATCATCTAAATCATACAGGCGGTTCGCCAGCTGCATTTCCGGAACAGAATTGAAAATCATTCCCCGAATATTGATGTATGTTTGTCGGAACAGCCGCATATGTGCATAGGCTTCTTCATGGAAACACGGAATCATGACTGCCTTTTCCGGACAAGCCAACACGCCATGGAACGTCGTCCCGAACAGATAGGGCATGAACACAAATAGGTCATAGTCATCGTTGTGCGTTTCAATATATTCATAGAGCTGCGGACTGTTCACCATTTCCTGTAAGAACAGCACCTCTTCCTTTGGGGTAATGTGTTTCCCCTGCATCAACTGGGCATTGATGCGGTCAAAGGTGGCAGTATCCCGTTTCCGAACCGGAAACCGGCGAGTCGGGACATCATATACCATGGCAACCCCGGCAGCGTAATAGTTCTGATTCCAGTCCGCCGTAAAATCCTTGACACAGGTCGTCAGGACTTCTACTTCCACGCCAGCTTTCTGAAGATGTCCGGCAACTTCCCGCAGTTCCATTTCTGCACCGCCGGGAATGCCTTCGCCGTACCAAGGAATGACAAATGCAATTTTATACATATCGGAATGCTCCTTTCGAGAAAAATCATAACCGAGAACCGCTTTTTTACAGATGCAAACAGCATCTGCTGTTATTTCTGTCCGGCAACCACCCGAACAATTCCGTTTCCATCCATCTGCTGGATAATCTGGGAGAAGCCCTGCTGCCGCAAGATTGCTGCAACATCCTGCTCCTGCCCTTTTCCAATTTCATACACCAGCCAGCCCGATTTTCGCAGAGCAGAGCCCCAGTTTGCAGAAATGCTGCGGTAAAAATCCAGCCCGTCTGCTCCCCCATAGAGGGCAGTTTCTGGCTCAAATGTAACTTCTGGCTGCAACTGCTGCATATCCATCTCGGTCAGATAGGGCGGATTGCAGGTGATGACATCATATCCCGTATACAAATCCGGCAAGGTAGCATCTAATACATCGCCTTGCACAGGCTGTATCTGCGGTGCATACTGCTGCAAGTTCTTCTGTAGATAGGAAAACGCTGCGGATTCTCGTTCGATGGCAGCACCGGAAACCTCTGGTAACTGCGTTGCAATCGCTGCCGGAATACAACCGCTGCCACTGCACAGGTCTAATAAACGGGTCTGTGGCTGTCCGCTCCGCAGCGTGCAGACGATATCCACTAAGGTTTCTGTATCCGCTCGGGGAATCAAAACACCCTCCCCAATCTCGAACGACAAGCCGTAAAATTCCCAGCTGCCGAACAGATATTGCAAGGGATAGTGAGCTGCTCGCCGCTGGCAGAGCGTTTCTGCCTGCATCACAATCGCCTCTGGCACGGGCAATTCTCCATCCATGAGCAGTTGCGGCAATGGCTTCCCCAAGAGAAATTCCAGCAGAAATCCAGCTTCTATCCCAGCATCTTCAATGCTTGCAGCCTGCAACCGCTGCCGGATGGTCTGGTATAAGGTTCGCCGTGTCATCATTACCACTCGTCTTCCTCCAGATTGTCCGGAATGCATGGCTTTAACGCTGCAATTGCACATTCAATCTGGCTGGCATCGGGTTCTCTGGTGGTAATTCGCTGAATCTGCAAGCCCGGAAATGACAGTGCCCTTGTAATCCAGCTGTCACTTCTTCCGGCAATGCGAATAAATTCATAGGAAATGCCAACCACCAACGGCAACAGCAAAATGCTCACCAAAACACGCTGCCAGACAACTGTCAACGGCACGCAGCACATCACCAAAATGCTGACAATCAGTGTGATAAAAATAAAGCTTGTTCCGCAGCGTGGATGGAATCGGCAGTGTTTCTTGACATTCTCCACGGTTAGTGGGTCGCCTGCCTCAAAGCAGGCAATCGTCTTATGCTCTGCCCCGTGATATTCATACGTTCGCCGGATGTCTTTCATACAGCCGGTAAATGCCATATAGCCCAAGAAAATGATAATTTTCAGCACGCCTTCCAGCAGTGACCGAACGAATCGGCTGTCGTCCGGAATCGCAGTGTGCGTGATGAGCAACCCAATCAAAAACTTTGGCAGGAAAATAAAGGCGAACACTGCAAACGCTACGCCAATCACCATCGAAATAGACATGATAATGCCAAATACTTTATCGCCCAGTTTGTCATTCAGCCAGCGTTCAAAGCGGTTCATTTCTTCCTGCGACTCATTCTCTTTTTCTTCTTCGGTCATCTGTTTCTCTGCGGATTTCATCAGGCAGCGGTAGCCATCCCGCATCGAAACCACAAAGTTAAAGCTGCCCCGTACAAACGGGCACTTCCGATACCACGGCATTTCTTTCCCGTTGTGTTCTTCCCACGTTTCTACATCAATCGTTCCATCCGGCAGCCGGCATGCCATCGCTCCCGTATGAACGCCTTTCATCATAACGCCTTCAATCAGAGCCTGTCCACCGATTTTCGAGCGGTGTTTTGCCTGCTCCGGCTTTGTTGTTTGTTTCATTCGCAATCCTTTCTCCAGTCAAAATCAAGGTCTGTCATTCTGTAAAATCACTTCGGATACTCCAAAGATTCAGCGTTTCCAGCAGCTGCTGTAACTGCATTTCCTGATTCGGCAACCCCATTCCAAAGGTTTTCGGGCTGCAAAAACAGCGGAGCGATTCCACTTTTCCCGTGCTCTGAAACTGCATGGTGATTTTTCTTGTTTTCAGCAATGGAATCTGCCGAACAGATAACTTCTGCAACGTCTTTAAAGCAAATGCCTGCTGTTTCATTGGAATGGTCAACAGACTAAATCGGGAAACCAACAGTCGTTCATGCGTTGTCACTGCCAAAAAACCATAGGTCTGTTCCAAAGATGAGAGATACCGCTCTGAAAAGCCCACATAAACCGGAAATTGATACTGTTCTTTCGGCTCTAGCAGGGCAGTCAATGCAGCGTGCATCAAGTTCCTGTCCAGTTTTCTCATCCTTCGCCCCCACCTGCTTCCAGTGCCTCGACCAGAAAGCTGACTGGACGAAATCCATCATTGCAGGATAATAAAACCGATTTTGGATTCTTCATCCAGCCATCATAGAAATTTTCTCCGCCATGTGCCAATGCCATCACAAACGGGGACAGCGTATTCCATGCACTTTCGCAAAAATCTGCTGGCTTCTCCCAGCCGTTTGTTACCCAAACCTGCCCAATCGAAACCGTGCAAGGCGTTTCCAATGGATTTTCGTACTGCTCCATCAAATCCGGATATTCCGTTTTTCGCAAGGCGGTAATCCTGCATTTTTTCATATGCCTGCTCCTTACAACAAGTGGTCGGACATCGCTGGCAGCGTAATAATGACGGTTGTTCCCTTGCCCAGTTCACTTTGAATGTCCAGTTTTCCGTGATGCATGGTAATGATTTCATTTGCCACAGCAAGCCCGATGCCAGACCCTCTTCGGGTATGATTCGCCTTGAAAAATTTCGTCTTGACTTTCGGCAGGTCGGCAGCACTGATGCCCACGCCATTATCTGAAATCCGCACCTGAATCTGTTCTGCAACCGCTTCTGCACTGACTGTGACCAGTCCGCCGGGGTTGGAATATTTCAGGGCGTTGTCAATCACATTGATAAACACTTGTCGAATCCGGTTTTTATCCCCGTAGACAAACGGCAGCATTTCTGGTTCTTGATAAATCATCCGAATATGTTCCCGCTTTGCCTTCTCCATGTAAATCAAGACGGCATCGCCCAATTCTGCCAAAATATCCATGGGTTCGGGCTGTACCGTCAACCGTCCGCTCTGCATTCGAGAGAAGTCCAGCAACTCTTCCACCATTCGGGAAAGTCGTTCTGTTTCGTTGACAATCACGTGCATCCCCTTTTGCATCGTTTCCGCATCAATGTCCAGACAGAGCGTTTCTGCCCAGCCTTGAATTGCCGTCAATGGTGTTCGCAATTCATGGGAAACAGAGGAAATAAACTCGTTTTTCATCGCCTCGGTTTCGGAGAGTGCAGATGCCATATCATTGACCGCCTTGCACAAATCCCCGATTTCATCTTGCGGAATCGGCGTGATTCGCTGGGAGAAATCCCCCTGTGCAAATTTTTTCGTAACCGCATTGATGCGGTTGATGGGTCGAACAATCGACCGCAGGAAAAAAGAACCTGTAATGGTCAGCAGCAGCAAAACCCCGATGCAAACGATGGTAATCATCGTTGTATAGTCTCGCAAAGTCGCATCAATCTGCGACATGGACGAAACCACCCGAATCGCATTGTATTCCGGCTGCATGGCGGAGATATTCACACTCACCGCCATGACGCGTTCCCCGTTCTGCCTGCCAGTCCATGTTCCTGTTTCGGATTCCATTGCCGTTTCATAGTCCGGCATCGCCGTCCCTGTATCGGGAGCAAAGCCAGAGGTTGTCAGCGTCACTCTGCCCTTGGAATTGATTGCCATCAGTTCCATGCGTTCCTTGTCGGAAAAGTTTTCAAACGTACTTCGCAGGTCTGCCGAAAAATTCGAGCCGGTATCCTGTGAATAACGAGTCAGTACCGTTGTCACAGAAGAAATTTTCGTGGTAAGATACTGCTCCGCCGAATTGTAATAATAGTGCTGTAAGGTATAGATCACCGACAGTTCCACAATCAACAGCACCAAAAATACAACGCCTAAATTGCTAATGAGCCAGCGAACCGTAATGGTATTTTTTCGGGAACTGCGGCGTTTTTTCTGTGTTGCATCAGCGGTCATCTGGGTCATTCCACTTATATCCATAGCCCCAAATCGTTGTGATATACTTTGGATTCGAGGGCTGGTCTTCAATCTTCATGCGAATGCGGCGGATATTGACATCCACAATTTTATCATCGCCGTCATACTGTTCGCCCCAGATGTGCTGTAAGATGCTGGAGCGGTCGAGGGCGGTATTTTTATTCTTCAGAAAATATTCCAACACCTGATATTCAATCTGTGTCAGTTCAATAGGCTTTTCCTGTTTGTGCAACGTCCGGTTGACCAGATTCAGCACAAATGGTCCACTTTTTAAGACGGATTTCTGTTTATCGCTCATGGAACTCATGCAGACACGCCGATAAATCGCATCGACTCGTGCTGTCAGTTCCGATGGAGAGAACGGCTTTGTGATGTAGTCATCTGCTCCAATCATTAAGCCGTTGACTTTGTCCATTTCCTGCGTCTTGGCGGACAGCATGATAATTCCAATGGTAGAGCTTCGCTTCCGCAGCTCCTTGCATACCTGAAAACCGTCTATGCCGGGCATCATAATGTCCAGCAGGACAATATCAAAATTTCCGTTGGCAGCATCAAACACCCGCAGGGCTTCTTCCCCGCAATTGACATCATACACTTCATAGCCAACTCGTTTCAGATTGATGACAACAAATTCTCGGATGACATCTTCATCCTCACAAACTAAAATGCGTTTCATAAAACGGTTGTTTCCCCTTTCTGCTTTTGATGATTGGCTGTCCGTCCGCAATGTTACGATAAAAAGACAAAATACCCCAGCAGGTCGCCAACGGTTCTTGCCCGTTCATCGGTGCTGTTCTCCGGTACTTTGATAAAATAATACGCATTTCCTCTCGAATACAGCAGCTGATAGCCCTCTTCCAGTCGGCTGTCCCGATTTGCCGTATCTGTTGCCACGGAAATCCGCATCAGTTCCGGCATCTCCGCTGCACGGTCACCCATGTAGTGATAGAATACCAGATCCCCCGTCAGATTGTCGTTCTGCACGGTGACTTCTGTCTGCCAGTTCGGCGGCAGCAAAAATGCATAGCCATCCCCCAAACTATAATAGCCCCGTTCTTCTTCCTGTAATGTGCCGTCTTTGGTCACGGTCATCCAGCGAGTCATCCGAATCAAGTCGGAATCGGTATCCTGATAGCCGGGGAATAATCCCTGCACAGGAATTTCCGGAATATCGTCCTGGTCAATATCCATCGTCAGCCAGCCTATTGGGCGAATTGTGCTCACGGCATCGCTGCCAGTTGGAACAAGATACGACAATTTTTTCCCGTCAAACTGTAAGACTTCTGTTTGCATCGTGGTTGCTCCAACAATGCCATCGAGATAAATCGCTGTCTGTTTGCCCTGCGTGTTGCCACAGAGTACTTGACTATATTCAGTTGTTTTCCCCTGTAAGGTCAGGCTGTAACGGGTATAGTGGTCTTGTGCATCCGGCACATAAACCGCTGCTTCCGCAGCGTGTTCCCCCTCCGCTGCCTTTAAAATCAGCAATTCTGCTTGGTCGTCACCGTCTAAATCCGCAACGTCAAAGCTCGAATACGAAACAGTGAAACTCTTCGCCAGCGTTCCACCCTCGTAATTATAAACAACGAGTGCTTTGTCAGATTGGTCAACCTGCGAATAGCCAATAATGAGCCGCTGCCGTCCGCCGATGTCGGCAGTAAAACCACGGTCAACTTCTGCTCCCTCTGCCGGCAAATCACAAACCGACATCCATGTGCCGTCTGCTTGGTCTAACAGATTCAGCCGCAGGGCGTTTTCCGTTGAGAGGGAACTTTCTTTGCGATAGAAGACTGCCGCTTCATCCTGTCCATCTCCATCTAAATCGGAAATCATTACCGCAGAGAGATGGTCGCCGCTGCGGGGATACTGGAGGGTGATACGGTTTCCAACCGCATTTTCCAACGCCTGATAAATCTGCTCCTGTTCCCCACGCAGATGGGGCGGTGTCAGCAGAGCGTCCACCGTTGCCCCGAATGTACAACCGGATAACAGGAGCAGCAAGCACCCCGTCAGCAACAGACGAATTAATCCTTTCGGTCGCATAACGGAATGTAAGGCTTTACTTTTGTAATTGGCTTATAAGCCGGACGGATAATCCGCTTTCCGGTCAGCAGTTCTTCCATACGATGTGCTGCCCAGCCAACCATTCTTGCACTGGCAAACAGCGGCGTAAAGAGTTCATCCGGAATGCCCAACATCCGATAAACCAGACCAGAATACATATCCACATTGGCACACATTGCCTTGTCGACTCCACGCACTTCTTTCATCAGAATCGGTGTCAGTTCTTCGACTAAGGACAGCAGCTGGAATTCTGCTTCGATTTCCTTTCCCTTTGCCATTTCAAAGGCTTTCCGCTTCAGAATCACAGCTCGTGGGTCAGACAGCGTATAGACGGCATGTCCCATACCATAAATCAAACCAGAACCATCGCCAGCTTCTTTCTTCAGAATCTTGGTGATGAAATCGGCAACTTCGCCCCGATTGCCCCAGTTCTTGACGTTTTCCTTGATGCAGTCCAACATCTGAACGACCTTGATATTTGCACCGCCGTGACGAGAACCCTTCAGAGAATTGATCGCAGTGGTATAAGCCGCATACGGGTCTGTACCAGAAGAAGTTGCAACCCGGCAAGCAAAGGTGGAGTTATTCCCGCCGCCATGTTCTGCATGAATGGAAAGCATAATATCCAGCAACTGTGCTTCTTCCTTGGTATAGTTCCGATCGTTCCGAATCAGGGAAAGAATGGATTCTGCTGTGCCCTCTTCCGGACGAATCTGGTGAATAATCATGCTGGCATTGTCGAATTTATGCCGCTTTGCCTGATAAGCACCATCCATGAGAATCGGCATCTTTGCAATCAGACCGAGAGCAATCCGCATTTCGCCCTCTAAAGACGGATGTTCCGGGTCATCGTCATAGGAATACAGAGACAAGATGCTTCTTGCCAGCTTGTTCATGATATTTTTAGAAGGTGCTTGCATAATGCTGTCTACGAGGAATCCCGGCGGCAGTTCTCTCCGCATTGCCAGCGATTTCCGCATGACATCCAATTCGTCTGCGGTCGGCAGTTCGCCCATCAGCAGCAAGTAAACAATTTCTTCAAACAAGAATCGGTCTTCCCGTTCTGCGTTTTCCACCAAATCTTTGATGCTGTATCCACGATAAATCAGTTCGCCCGGAACGGGTCTGCGTTCTCCTTCATCAATAACATAGCCGTGTACACTACAGATTCTGGTAATGCCAGCAACAACACCAGAACCATCGCTGTGCCGCAAGCCACGGTTTACATTATATTTTTCATAGAGTGCCGGAGCAATCTGAGAATGTTTTCTTAAATTGTCGCATAGTCTTGTAATATCAGACTGTGGGATATCGTTTTCTTCGGTCAGGTAGTTTTCCTGCATCGTCATATTAAGAAGGCCTCCTTTAAATTCAGGGTCATTTCATACCCAGTTTTGCGATTGGTTTGTTGGTGCCGCATGCAGAAATTTCGTTCCTGTGGGACAGAACAAACGGCACGCAAGGGTCTTTTTTGCATGGCAGCAATGGAAAACACCGCAATTTTAAGGGGTTTCCCCTGCCTGTATCTTATAATTATACACGAAATTGCAAAGTATGTCAACCGGCGGAAAAAAAAGCTTTTCCCCGTTTCCACAAATCTATTTTTTGTATTTTCCACAAATTCATTTTGAAAAATAGGAGGATTTTCCGATGGCTTATACTGAACAGGACAGACGCAACCACATCCGAGAGCTGCAACAGTATCTTTACAGCCTGTCATTTTTAGATGAAACGCTGCCCCGTGTGATTCCAGACGGCATTTATGGGCGGCAAACTGCCCTTGCTGTTCGGGCGTTTCAACAGAAAAATGGGTTGCGACCGAATGGGGAAACAAACCGTGCAACGTGGGATGCCATTGTCAACGCCTACCGCCAGCAGATTCAACGGGAGGCAACACCGCTGCATCTTTATACACCAGAGCGGGAATTGTTGGGGGCTGGAGAAACAGGGCTGCTGGTGTTGGTGCTGCAAAGCATCTTGAAAACGCTGGGGGTTCGCTATACAAATATTCAGAATCTACAGATTACAGGCATTTATGATGCTCCGACACAGAAAGCGGTTCAGAATTTTCAGAGTCTGACTGCACGAAAACCAACAGGAATGGTTGACCGGGCAACTTGGAATTTACTGGTTGCTGCTGCGGAGTGTTCGAGTTTATAAGAAGAGAGTGGCTGCAAGATATGAGCCGCAGGCAACCGAAAAACTTTTGGTTTGCCTGCGGCTCGTTCTTTGCAACACACCTCTACAAACAAAAAAGCACCGCCGAAGCGATGCTTTTTCTCGTTTTACTCTGTAAATTTACAGCGTTTTTCTCATTAAACGTGTGCAGAATAGTTTGGTGCTTCTTTGGTAATCTGAATGTCATGCGGATGGCTTTCCTTCAGACCTGCACCCGTAATCTGTACAAACTTTGCCTTTTCATGCAGCAGCGGAATGGTCTTGCAGCCGCAATAACCCATACCAGAACGAATACCGCCGACCAGCTGGAAAATGCTGTCTGCCACGCTCCCCTTGTAAGGAACACGACCTTCAACGCCTTCCGGAACCAGCTTCTTTGCACCTTCCTGGAAATACCGATCCTTAGAGCCGTTTGCCATTGCTGCCAAGCTGCCCATACCACGGTAAACCTTGAAGCTTCTGCCCTGATAGATTTCTGTTTCGCCCGGTGCTTCTTCGCAGCCTGCCAGCAGAGAACCCAACATAACAACATTTGCACCAGCTGCCAATGCCTTTACGATATCGCCGGAGTACTTAATACCGCCGTCAGCGATAACCGGAATGCCGTACTTCTTTGCAACACAGGCAACGTCATAAACAGCAGTAACCTGCGGAACACCGATACCAGCAACAATTCGAGTGGTACAGATAGAACCTGGCCCAATACCAACCTTAACGGCATCTGCACCAGCCTGAATCAATGCTTCAGCAGCCTCTGCGGTTGCAATATTTCCGGCAATGACTGGTGTATTCGGGAATGCTGCCTTAACTTTCTTCAGACATTCCATAATATTCTTGCTGTGACCGTGTGCAGAGTCCAGAACCAAAACGTCTACCTGTGCATCGACCAATGCGTGTGCCCGTTCCAGAACATTTGCGGTAATACCGATGGCTGCACCGCAAAGCAGACGACCCTTTTCATCTCTTGCAGAGTTCGGGAACTGCACTGCCTTTTCAATGTCCTTGATGGTAATCAAACCCTTGAGATAGCCGTTTTCATCAATCAGCGGCAGTTTTTCAATCTTGTGCTGGCGGAGAATTTCCTGTGCTTTTTCCATGCTTGTGCCAACCGGAGCAGTAATCAGGTTTTCCTTGGTCATTACTTCGGAAATCGGTGCACTGTAATCGGTCAAAAACCGCATATCCCGGTTGGTGATGATGCCGACCAGCTTTCCAGTACGGTCTACAATCGGAACGCCGGAAATCTTATACTTGCCCATCAGCTTGTCTGCATCTGCAACCAGATGATCTTCGGTCAGAGAGAACGGATTGACAATAACGCCATTTTCAGAACGCTTTACCTTATCCACTTCATCTGCCTGCTGTTCAATGGACATATTCTTGTGAATGATACCGATACCGCCTTCTCTTGCAATTGCAATTGCCATTGCTGCTTCAGTGACGGTATCCATCGCAGCAGTCATAATCGGGGTGTTCAGCTTGACATTGCCTGCCAGCGTTGTTTTCAGGTCAATCATATTCGGCGTTACGTCGGACTCTGCTGGAATCAGCAGGACATCATCAAATGTCAGACCCTGTTTTCCGAACTTTTCACACATTTCCATTTGAATTCCCTCCATTTTTTTGCACCGGTTTTTTTCGATCGCATCCAGATACACAAAAACTGCCAAGGGCATTCCATGAAAATGGAACACACTCAAACAGCTTTTGAACACCAGACAAGCACACTGCCGGCCGTGATTGTGATTTGATTAGATTACATCTATTTTACTCTACTTTTCGACATTTGTCAAGATGCTTTCGCACGAAATCGGATTTTTTCAGTGAAAGCGGTGGATTTGTTTGCTTTTCTGGTGTGATTGGGGGGATTTTGCGGGGGAAAGGGTGAAAAAATTCTTGTTTTTGGTGGTGAAATCCAGACAATCCATTTTTAAGTGTAATCCGTTAACGTCGTTTCCGGATAGTAATATGCTAAAATTTCTCTCCACGTTGCCCCATTCTTTGCCATAGCATTCGCCCCGTATTGGCTCATTCCGACCCCATGCCCATAGCCCTTTGTAGTAATCACAACGGAATCGGTTTCAGCTTCCACGGTAAACGCTGCCGACCGCAGGGACAATGCTGCCCGAACATCCTGTCCGCTCACGGAAACGCCCCCGACTTTCGCTGTTTTTACCGTTCCGGAGTCAGAAACCTCCTCCACCGTCAGCCAGCTTTCCGGCTGGTCTGCCGGAAATTTTGCCTTTGGTGCAATCGTTTTCATGGCTTTCTGTAAATCATCCTTGGAAAATGAAACTTCCTCCAAAAAATGCGGTGCACTTTCATCGGCTGCACTGTCTACCGGCACTAAATACGGAACAGCCTGTCCCCAAACTGTTTCCGCCGATTCCGTCTGTCCGGCAGACATCGAACAGAATGCTGCTATAATTGGCTCTTCCTCATAGGTCAGCAGATACGGCAGCACATCGTCTACAGCCTCTGCAATCGTTTCATAATAGGTGTCAAATTGTGCCCCGTAGTATTGTTTCGCCTGATTTTCCGTGAAGAACGCCTGATATTCTGCTGGGTCATTGGAAAAATCTGCTCCGCACAGCTCTGGTGTTGGATTTTCCTGCTCCAGCAGCTGTTGCCGCACCGCATAGGTGTGGGCAGCGACTGCCTGTGCCTTGAGTGCTTCCGGCTCAAATGTTGCTGGCATCTCTGCACAAACTGCCCCGATCACATAATCCCTCGCCGAAACTGCCAACACCTCCCCTGTGGAAACATCCAGCACGGAAAAGTCCGGCAAATCGTCTGCCGCTTTGGACTGCTCCGCAGCGGATTCGGATTCAGATTTTGATGTATGCTGGGACAGCAACAGAGCCGGTACAACCGGAATCGCTGCCAGCAGCACAGCAAACAGCAGAATCACCATGCGTTCTCGTTTCATGGAAAACCGTCCTTTCTCTTTTCCCGTCAGACCATCCGGTTAGGTGATGATATAGCCCGGATTCTGATAGGGCTGCTTCTGATAGCCATATTTTAAATCGGAATAAACACTCGTCAAGTCGTTCCAAGTTGCCACGTTTGCCGTTCCGGTTTCGACCAAGCCAAACAACCGCTGAAAGGTTGTAATTGCCGAACGTGTCATTGGCCCGAAATAACCAGTCACTCGCACCGAACCAATTTCCGGATAGGTCTGCCCAACATAGTTCAGATACTCCTGCAAAATTCGCACATATGGACTGGTCACACCCTCCTGCAAGACGATTCCCGGAAACGGGACAATTTCTTCTGTTTCCTCCGCCAGAGGCGGCATGGAATCCAGAATGCCCATATAGGCACGGTATAAATCATACCACGTTGCCCGGTCTACAACGCCAGTTTCCGGCAGCCCATACGTCCGCTGAAACGACTTGACAGAAGTTTCCGTCTGTTCCCCGAAATATCCGGTAATCGGAACTGGCTCTACATTTGCATAATACGCCCCAACCATGGCAAGATAATACTGCAATGCTCGGATATTTTGCCCCTGCATACCAATATGCAGTTCTTCTTCATATTGCAAGGGGAACTCTCCCTGTGCAATGCCTTCAGAGTCCAACTCTGCCAATCGTTTTACACTGGTATAGATATAATCGATTCGATACCACGTTGCTTCATCCACCGTTCCGGTTGGAGAAAGGTTGAAAATCTCCTGAAATTTCAGCACGGCTTCCTGTGTCAGATAGCCAAAACTACCCGTAATTTCGCCGATTTTCGGAATTGCCGGATAATTGCGGCTAATGCGGTTCAACTGGATTTGCAATAGGCGAACATCTTCCCCACTGTATCCCAATGCCAACGGAAAACCGGGATAGGACTGCATAGATGTTTGCACTGGAACATTCTGTACCAAGTCGATGGAATCCCCATAATAATACGTCAGAATATCATAGGGAGAATACCCCTGCTCTGCCAGTCCAACCGTTCCCCACTGCGACAACCCCTCACAAGTGACTGTCGTTCCATTACAGAACGCTGCAAACAAAGGCTCGATTGTTCCCTGTCGGCGAATATAGGTGTTCAGCTGTTCGTCTACTAGGCGGTTGATGTTTTCAAAGACTTCTCTTCCGTAGGTATATTTCTGGTCATACTGCGTGGAATCTGTAATATCAAACGGATATCCACGGGAACGGTACCATTCTGTATAAATGCGGTTCAGGGCAAAGGTAATAATCGCATAGATATTTGCCCGCAGGGCTGCCTCTGGCCATGTTGGATAGATTTCACTGGAAGCAACATTTTTGATGTAATCTGCAAATGGCACTTCTACATTCATTGCATCTGCATCCGGTCTGCCCAGATGTACAGTAATGGTTTCCGGAATATACGGTTCTCCTTTCGGCATAAAAACAGAAATCTCCTTTCTATCCTATTATAATAGTATCCGGCACATTTCCAGCTGCCCGTTTATCGCTTCGGCTCTGTATTTTCATAGATAATGGTCTGTGTCGTGGCATCGGAGAATTGCGGTAGCGGAATCATCGCAAACTTTTGCAGCGATGTGATTCCGACAAAAATCGGAACACTGCGGCTCTCCATCCGAAAATAGCCCGGATAGTGAATGCTGACATCATAACTCTGGAACAAGGGAATTTCATTTGGCTGCTGCTCCAACTTCTGCACCGGAGCAGGCAACGAAATCCGTTTGGTTTCTCCGCTCTCGTTGGTGGTTGTTGTGTTGCCCGTTTATCGCTTCGGCTCTGTATTTTCATAGATAATGGTCTGTGTTGTGGCATCAGAGAACTGCGGTAGCGGAATCATTGCAAACTTTTGCAGCGACGTGATTCCGACAAAAATCGGAACACTGCGGCTCTCCATCCGAAAATAGCCCGGATAATGGATGCTGACATCGTAACTCTGGAACAAGGGAATTTCATTTGGCTGCTGCTCCGACTTCTGCACTGGAGCAGGCAGCGGAATCCGTTCGGTTTCTCCGCTCTCGTTGGTGGTTGTTGTATAAAACAGTCGAGATTCCCCGTCTACAATAGCCGAAACCGTCACAGTGACATTTGGCATCGGCATGGCTTCGCTGGCAGTTCGGGTGATGACCTTTAAAAATCCATAGGATGTCTTTGAAGTCAGCGGTGGAATTGATTCTAATGGCAGCGTCTGCGGTGGCGGTACTTCTTCCGTTTCCAGCTGCGGAAAATCCAATACCTCCCCTGTTCCGGTAATCAATGGTTCTTCCGATTCCGGCAGTTGCTGTTCTGCCATCGGCTCAGGAAGTGGCTCTGTCTGCGGTTCTGGCATCTCTGGCATAGGCTGAGGTTCAGAAACTGGCTCTGGAACTGGTTCTGGCGGTACTTCTGGAGCAACCGGCGGCATGGATATTTCTGGAACAGCATGAATTTCCGGTGCAGGCGGTTCTGCTGCCGGAGTAGGCGGCACTTCTGTTTCAGGATGGGCACGGCGGTAAAGCTGCATCATTTCAGCCTGATATTCGGCAGCGGTTTTCGGTGTTTGCTGCATCATTCCATCTCCTTTTTCGCATTGCAAATTTCTCATGCTTTTGGTGCAGTATATGCAAATCTCCCGAAAAACAGAACAAGGGAAACACGGCAACGGTGCTTCCCTTGATTCTGTGGGGGATTTTTGGGGGGCTTTACAAATTCCTGCTGTTAAGCGGCATCGGTTGCCAGTGCCTCCCGCCGAAACAGGAACGAGATACACCAAACAGCAGAAATGGCAACCAAAATATAGACGATTCGACTCAAAGCACTGGTTGCACCGCCAAACAGCCAAGCAACCAAGTCAAATTCAAAAATGCCAACCAGACCCCAGTTGACACCGCCAATCACGAGCAAAATCAATGCCAATTTATCCCACATATTTCCCACACCTCTTTTCTTGTCACAGTTTTACTGTGCAGCCATAGTATTTCCAGATTTCAGGAATCTATGCAGACCCACTTTGAAAAAATGCATTTCACTGTAAAAATTTCCTACAAAATTTCATATAATTTGGTCACATTGCCCAAAAATCCGAATTTCAGGCATTTTTTCCGAAAAATGCTTGACGATTTCCGAAAAGTACGCTATAATAAGAACAGTGAGAATAATGTTGAATTATTATCACTCGTTTTGTTGTCTCCTTTCTTTTGTTCTACATATGTTTTTCGCCGCTGGTGCATTTCCAGCGGCAATTTTTTTCGACTTTTTTATGCAATCTGCAAAAAAGAAAACAGCAGGGATGCACCAAATTGGCGTATCACCTGCTGTTTGTTTTTTCGGGCTGTTTCAAAATGAAAAATCGTTCCGTGTGAAAAATTACTGTTCTGATACCCCGGATTCCGGATTACACGGGTCTTCCGGCCATGAATTCTTATATTCCGAATCCACGCCAAGGTATTCTTCCAGACAGATGCCACGGCTCATAATTTCCTTTGCGGTTTCCACGCCAACATACCGCACATGCCACGATTCATATTTATATCCGGTAATCGGTTCTTTGCCCTCTGGAAACCGGACAATAAACCCATAGTTTGCACAGTTTTCTGCCAGCCACTGGGCTTCTGCGGTATCATCAAAGTCGCTGTTGATGTCGTTAAAGTCAATGACCATTCCCGTTTGATGTTCGGAATGTCCCGGTCGAGCGGAATAGGTATCGGCTTGCTCCCAGCCATCCCGTGCACAGTATTCCTGATAAACAGAAATCTGATCCGAATAGGAACGATAATCCGAAGCATCATAGAGATTTAATCCGGCTGCATACGCATCCTCAATCATCTTGTCCAATGCTGCTTGTGTTTCATCCGTCAGCCCTGCTGGGTCGTAAGATTCCGGCAGCGAGTAAGTCTTGTTGACAATCAAAATCCCGTCTACATAAGTACATCCGTCTTTTTCCTCCAGATGCCGGACGGCAACGTCCACATCTGCGGAAACGCTCGGGTCATTTTTCGCAGAAACAGAAATCGTACAAGTTCCTGCGGCAACGCCCTTAACTGCTCCGTTTTCGTCTACCGTTGCGATTTTTTCATCACTGGATGTCCACTGTAAGGAACTGCCATTGGCTGCACCGTGGGCGGACAGGGAAACCTTAATGGTTGCCGTGCCATCTTCCAATACTGCCAAATAGGTTTCATCCGGCGTAATCGAAACAATTTCCGCATCTCCTGCGGCAGCTTTTTCCGTTGTTTCCGCAGCGGTTGCATCTGGTGTGCTGCTGTCATCCACCTGACTGGAACTGCTGACAGACGAACTTGCATCATCCGACTGATTATGTTTCTGAACTGCATTGATAATGAAACGAGCTGCAAACCCAGCAACCAGAATCAATGCATACACGGCAATGATAATTGCCAGCGTTTTTCTGCCCTTTGGAAGCCGACGGCGTTCTTCCTGCGGTGGCTCGTCTGGGATTTCTTCCAATGTATCCACATCCGGCCACGATTCTTCTAAGTCCCTGTCCTCCTGATCCGGCATTGCATGCGATACGACCGGACGCTTTTGCAGACGGGGCAGCGGTTCTTCCGAAGCAGCCGACTGCTGCGGACGGTTCGGCTGAACAACTGGCCGCCATGCATCATCTGCCGTGGCAGCGTGAGAAATCACCTGCCGAGGCTGCGGCTGCTGAACAGGCGGCTGTTCCAGCTGCGGAGCAGCGGTCGGGTTGGACACTGGCGGAACTGCCTGCGTTGGTGTTGGCTGCTGCTGCGGAGCAGCTGCCGGGCGAACCGGTGTTTGCTGCGTCGGACGGTTTGTCTGAGGCTGCGTTGGTTGGTTGGGTTGAGAAACGGCTCTCCGATTTAATTGGGTCGCTGGTTTCTGTTCGTTCGGCCCTCCGCCCGGATACGTTGGACGGGTACTATTCAATATTGCAAAAATATCATCATCCAAATCGGAACTGGAATTCCGTTTTGTTTCATCTGCTTTTGCCATCCGTATTCCTCCTATTGTTCAAAAACAGCATTGCTGCTGCGTTTTGCCGATGGGTAAGACACCAAGACCCCACATGGTATCCTCTTCATTATAACACATTTCGCTGGTTTTTGTCATTTGTAATTTTACACAAATTTCAACGGTGGAAAGCATTGCTTTTTCCGGTTTTTGTGCATTTTGTCAAGTGGATTCCCATAAAAATTAGCATCCTGCACAAAAATAAAGCTGCTTCTTACAATTATAGTTGCATTTTCTCACAACCTATGGTATAATAAATCCTTAGAAGCGGGCATTTCTCTGCCCGAACGGAATGAAATTGATGTTATATGAAGAAGGAGCGGATTTTTTATGAAGAAAGCAATGAAGCGACTGCTTGCGGCAACTTCTGCAGGTGCTGTTCTCTGCGGTAGTTTGGCATTGTCCAGCCTGCTGGGCAGTTCTACAACTCTGACAGCTTCCGCTGCAACCGATAGCGTTGCAGACCAGACCAAAGTTGGGACACTCGGTATTGCCGGCGGCGGTTTTGTATCCGGTATTATCACCGGTAAAAACGTGATGTATGCCCGGACAGACGTTGGCGGTGCATATAAGTACAACTATGATACCGGCAACTGGGATCAGATGCTGGACGACCTGAACGACTCCGAACGTGGATTTCTGAGCGTAGATGCCATGTGTATTGACCCGACAGATGATGATACCATCTACCTGCTCTGCGGCTGTGCATATTTCAGCGATGCAAAAACCGAGATCTTCCGTTCTCGGGACGGCGGTAAGACCTTTGACCGCATTGATGTCACTGACCTGATTCAGGTTCACGGCAACGGCGAAGGCAGACAGTTCGGGGAAGCAATTTCCGTTGACCCGGACAACCCGAATATTATCTACTGCGGCGGCGACGTTGCTTCCGGCGACTCTGCCCTGATTATGAGTAAAGACGGTGGTGACACTTGGGAAGCCGTTAAGGGCTACGACGATTTAGGACTTTTCAAAAATTCCATCAAGTGGCCGACTTGGACAGATCACATGGCAAGAGCGTTAAGCGATGGCGAATATTACCATCAGAATGGTGTTTCCATTGTTCACGTTCAGGATGGCAAGGTTTATGTTGGTACAAGCATCACAGGCGAAAACAGCTTGGTTGTTGCCGATGTTGGTTCAGATGATTTTAAACCGCTGAGCAAAGACCTGCCAACCAATTCCTATCCATCCAGAATCAATGTGGATGCAGACGGCAACTTGCTGATTTCTTACGCTGGCAGCCTGACCTTCAGCGGTGGCGGTGCTTTGTATAAGTACAATCCAAAAACGGGTGAAGCAACCGACATCAGCCCGACAACCAACCACGCTTATGGTGCGGTTTATGGCGACCCGAACGATGCCAATAAGCTGATTGCAACCAGCTGCGACTTCGGTTATTCTCAGCTGTGGGACGCAAATGCATGGAAAAATGATACTGTTGCATGGGGTTCTCAGTTCTACCGTTCTACCGACGGCGGTGCAACTTGGGAAAGCATCACACCGGGTAATGAAACGACTTGGGGCGGTCCGTTGCAGGCAGATTATTTGCAGGATGGCGGCAGACCGTGGATTCGTGGCTATGCTGTTCACTGGAGCGGTGCAATGGTACTCGACCCACGAGATTCTGACCGATTCCTAATTACTTCTGGTAACGGTGTTTTCGCTTGCGACAATACTTGGGATGAACTGCCAGTGGTTTACTTTGAAGCAGATGGCATTGAAGAAGTTGTTGCACTCGATATGATCAGTGCACCGGGCAAGAATCCGTATTCTGTTATCGGGGACTATGACGGTTTTGAACACCTCGATACTGTCAATTCTAACCGTTATTCTCCGACTATGACCGCAGCAACTGGCGGCAGCGGTTCTGCCAGTGCAATTGCATATTGCCCGCAGAATCCAGATGTTATGATGCGTTGTGCAGAGGGCAAGGGTGTTGGTTATTACACGCTGGATGGCGGTAAAAACTGGACACAGATGGAATGCCCGCAGGGCGGCAAGGCTGCCATCACACAACTGGAAGATGGCACGTATCGTTTCTTCAAGAGCAGCGGTGACAATGCAACCAATGTTTCTTACTCCGATGACTACGGCAAAACTTGGACTGCTTGCAGCGGCATTGCTTCTGCATATGGTTCAAAGCCAACCTTTATGCAGGTAGAAAAGAATGACCCGAGCATTGTCTATGCATACTCCACTTATTATAATTCTTCTTGGGGCTATTCCAAGCCAGCACCGGATCTCTCGGATGCTTGCTACAAGTTCTATGTCAGCCACGACTACGGCAAGACCTTCAGTGAAGAAACAGACGTTGCAATGTATGACCAGTGCGACAGTGCCGGAAGAATCGCTTATTTAGGCGATGGCGAATTGATGTTAGGTGCTGGCTACTATGGTGCTTACCATGTGACCGACTACGGCAAGAAGGTTGAAAAGCTGGATAATGTTTCTTACTGCAAGACCATTGGTTACGGTGCTCCGGAAGAAGAGGGCGGCGTAAATACCCTGTATATGTACGGTAAGCCGAGTGAAGATGATGTGGAAGGCGTTTATCGTTCGACCGATGCTGGCAAAACTTGGGTTGCCATCAACCTGCACCACCTCTATGGCGGTACTGGGAACGGAAACTTCCTCGTTGGCGACATGAACAAGTTCGGTATGGTTTATATGTCTACGGTTGGATGCGGTATCGTTTACATGGATTCCAGCGATGGCACTGACCCGAAGCCGGTTACCACAACGACGACGACAACAACTACTACCTCCACCACAACGACAACAACTGCAACATTGACCACCACAAAGGCTGCGGATACGACCACGACTGACAAGGACACAACCACAACCGCAGCAGTTGTCACGACTACAAATAAGAGCACAACCACTTCTAATGCTGCTACTACCACCACACAAGACATCGGCGAAGTGAATTACGGTGATGTCAATGTAAATGGTGTTGTTGACCTGACAGATGCTATTTTACTGAACAAATATCTTGCAAAACTGATTCAGCTGACCGATATTCAGTACGCAAATGCAAACTGTGACCAGACAGACGGCACAAATAATGTTGGCGAATTGGATACAACTGCTCTGATGCGATTCGTTCTCAATATGGAAGGCTATCAGAATCTCCCATATATCGCAAAAGACTAAACGTGAACCATATGCAATCCATTTTTCTCCGCTGCATGGCATTCCAGCCGTGCGGCGGATTTTTTTATCATAATTGTTTCTATTTTTTCACAAGCAATCATCTTTTTCCGTATATTTCGTATTAAAAACAACAAGAATCACAAAACTGTATCGTAAAAAAAGAGAAAAGCATCGGTAAAAGTCTTGTATTTTTTCTCGAAACATGGTATAATAATCATTAGACAGTGGCACTGCCGCAGAAGTGAACCTGTCACAACGAAACACAAAAAGACCAATATGCTACATTCTGCGGAGAAAAGAGGAGCTTATGAAAACACGCACCATTGTATCCATTATTCTGGCAACTGCTACCGTTGTGCTCGGAACGATTTTCTTCGTTACAAAGCTGCGGAAAAAACATCATGACGGCTGTGGCTGTGATTTCGCTGGCACAGATGATTGCATTGGCGGTGAAGACTGCGATTGTGACGGCACAGACGAACCGATGTGTGAAGCACCTTGCTGTGATGCAGATGCCTGCACCGATGAAGAAGACGAGGATACCGATTCTTGTGCATCCATGGCAGCAGATAAAGTAGAACCAGAAGCACCGTCTGAATCAACTGATTCAAAAGACGAAGAATGAGCTTTTTTCCTATGATTTCTCAGAAATTCCCTGTTCGAGTAAATTCGGACAGGGATTTTTTTGTTTCGGCAACAAAACATTGCCGCCCCCTGCAAAAGTTCTGCAAGGAACGGCAATGTTTTTTTATTTATTTTTATTCTTACACGTTTTCGTGTTTACTTTTTCTTTCTTCGCGTTACTGTGAAAGCAGCTCCTGCCAATGAAACGGCTGCAACACTGCCAATTACAATTGCACCCACGCTCAAATCCGCTGTTTGGGTTGGCGTTGGAATGCCACCCGTGCTGCCTGCTGCTACAACTGCTGTTGTAGTTACAACGGGCGTTGCCGGCTGTGTTACGGGCAACGTGGTTGCCATTGTTGTCTGAATCATCGTCGTTTGTACGGGCATTGTTGTTGTTGTAACTGGTGTTGTAGTAGTATCATCACCCAGACCAGATACCTGGAAAGTCACCGACAAAGTTTGTCCAATGGCAGTCTGCTTAGAAAGATAGCCATTGTTTGCAGTGGACTGGTCGCAAAGTGTTACCCGAACTGAATCCAAGCCACCATTCAGATAGTCATAATTGACGGCATTCGTTCCCATCTTATAATCCACAATAGTTGAACCGGTTTTTACTTCCGTTACAACAATGTTCAAATCCGGAAATGTGTCCTTAATTGGCTGTGTGTTAATCGGTGACGGAAAATTCAAATCCAAATACAAATAATCGACAGTAGAAGCATTGCCGGAAACCGTCCAGCTGATGACATATTCCCCATCACTGGAGATATTAGCGGTCGTGCTTTCGATATTTTTATTGGTCTTTCCAACACCGTAATAAGCAAAATTACTGTCATCCAGCGAACCGGTCAGCGTTGCAGTTACGCCCTCAATCGCAGATACCTCTGTATTCGCTGCAAAAGAAATCGTTCCGGCAGTGAGTGCAGTTGTAACCAAAGCAGCTGCCAAAACGCCCTTGATGATGCGTTTCATGCGATGTCTCCTCCATTCTTTTCTCTCTTTACAGACGATGTACTTCCCCGATACATCCTCGCATTGTTCGTTCGTCTGCATCTTTTTTCGATACCTGAAGTTATTATACCATACTTTTGATGCACTGTAAATATACAATCTGCACAAAATGGCGATTTATTTTTCAGCAATCTTCCGGACACAGACAGAAAAAACCATCCGCCGTTCCGAATGAATTCCGGCTTGCGGCGGATGGAATGCATTTCAAAAAAGAAATCTTACTTCTTCTTTCTTCTGGTAACAGTAAATGCAGCTCCTGCCAGAGAAACAGCAGCGACTGCACCAACTACGATTGCACCAACGCTCAAGTCAGCGGTCTGGGTTGGGGTAGAAGTACTGGTTGGAGCGGAACTGCTGCCGCCCTTACCGCTGTTATAAGAACCGTTGTTGTAAGAACCGCCCTTACCGCTGGTATCATAAGCACCATTGACATTGACAGTTGTGGTTGTAACAGTATCGCTGGTTGCTGTGGTTGTTACTGTTGGGTCAAAAGATTCCAAGCCTGTCAGCTGGAATGTCAGCTGCAACTTATCAGTGATTGCTGCATTCTGTGCCAAGTAGCCATCTCCGGTTGCGGTTGCATCGTACAGAACAACCCGCACATACTGATTACCAGTTGCATCGGTATAGGTATAGTTGACTGCATTTGCACCCATCGTATACGGAACATCCGTCAAGAGGTCTGCACCTGTGGAAACCTTTGTAACTGCCGGCGTAAAGTTCGGGCAGAATGTCCGAATGGACTGTTTTGCATCCGGCAGGGCAAAATCCAAATAAACATAATCCAACGCTGTGGATGGGTCTGTCAAATCACAGGAAATCGTATAAGTTTCCTGCTGAGCATCACTGCTGATGGAAACCGGCGTAGACGGAGCGTCTTCTTTATCGCCATTAAAAGAAGCGTGCAGGGTTGCATTTACAGTTACCACCTGCAGCGGAACGGTTGTAGTTGTCGTGGTGGTTTCTTCACTGCCAGTGACTGCCGAATCCAGTGTTGTGGTGGTTTCCACATTGTTTCCGCCACTCAAATCTGTGGTTGTGGTAGTCGTCTGGGTATCGTCCTGTGCTTCATACAGCGGTGTTGTAGCGACAACTTCCGCAACAGCCTTCCGGCTGTGGAAAATTTCTTCTGCCTGTACCGGAGCAGAAACTGCTACAGCACTGACCATCAAAGAAGCTGCAAATGCAGAAACAGCAAGTATTGTTCTTTTCATGAGAATCTTCTCCTCCATTTCAAGGGTTGTGTGCAGACGCTGCACCCCACTGTCTGCAACGCATAAATTTCGAGTTTAGACCTATTATAGCACACTTTTTCAGCCGTGTAAACCCACATTGTGCACAAAATCGGGGCGTATTTTTGTTTATTCTTCCATATTTTCAGCGAAAAATGTTGTTTTTTGGCTAGGAAATTCCAGAAAACGGGAATTTTAGATACAGTTGCTTGCAAAGATACGAGCCGCAGGCGAAATAAAAGTTTTTTGATCCAACAATTTTTCAAAAATGTTGGCGAGGTGTGGGCG
>OIZE01000502.1_pt1 | contig 31233 bp, 25 predicted proteins | sample 1588421 | NCBI WGS metagenome assembly OIZE01 (sample SAMN03283251) | human gut metagenome | biome: human-associated habitat; material: feces | host: Homo sapiens | place: USA | collected 2013 | reverse complement strand
AGTGTTCTGCACCCATTATAGCAGAAATCTTGCGTTTCCACAATATTTCTTGACCGCACCGCCGGTTCCGTCTGGATTGTGCTTTTCCTTTCTTCACTTTTATTACATTTAATTAGCCATAAGCTGCTTCATACCCTGGCTCTTATGACAGTAGGCATAGAGAAGTTTTCAATCAAACATTGTAAGACAGGTACAGCAAGCTAAATAATTACCAAAAGGGTGCTTACAATGATTGATATGATTTACAACCTCCGTGTGGGTGATATTCACTCCGCTGAGTTCTCGGACGAGTTTATTCATACGATAGAAGAGGTCAAGGAAAATCCTCTGACTAATGATATTGAGAAGAATTATCCGAGGTGCTTTGCGTTTTTGAAGAATACAGAAAAATGGTAAGAATCTTTTATAGCAGCTTTTCAAAAGTTAAAGACTTGTTAAGAATTTCTATGATATAATCTAAGCATAAAGAAACCTGATACAAGATACGGAGGTAAACCTATGTTTTGGAGGATACTGAAAAAAGACCTGAAACGCAAGAAGACCATGAACATCATACTGCTGCTGTTCGTGGTGCTGTGTTCCATGTTTGCGGCGGCGAGTGTCAATAATATTATTGCGGTCGTGGGCGGTCTTGACTATTATTTTGAGAAAGCCGAGCTCGGTGATTATTTTATCATCGAACGCAGTACAGGTGGAGAAGATACCATATCGAAAATACTGAAACACAGTGAAAATGTTTCGGGATACAAGACATATAATGTGGTGAATGCCTCTTGCGATGATCTGAAAACAGATAGCGGTAAGCTTATGGAATTTTCAAATATTGCACTGATATGCGATATAAACAACACAAAACAGAATTTTTTTGGCATGGATAACGAGGTCATAACAGATGTAGAAAAAGGAAAAGTATATATAACAGGATCAGTGCCTAAGCGTGAGGGTGTAAAGATCGGTGAGAGATTTTATGTGGAGCTTGGTGACACAAAGTTGCCGCTTGAAGTTGCAGGTTTCGCAAAGGATGCTCTGCTCGGCTCTGAAATGATGGGGAACCCCAGACTTCTTATCAACAGTGCGGACTTTGAAACACTCACGGCTGATGAAACTATACATACTTACAGTTGCGGTCATGTTTACGACATCGACACCGACAATGCGGCGGCTCTTGAATCGGAGCTTAACGAACAGAATGGAATGTTGTTTTCCGGCGACCGTGACCTTATAAAAATGACATACATCATGAATATGCTTGTGGCGGCTATAATTCTTGTGGTAAGTGTAGGTCTGCTGATAGTGTCTTTCGTTGTGATGAGATTCACCATAAAATTTACCATAAGCGAAGAGTTCCGTGAGATCGGCGTTATGAAGGCTATAGGGCTTAAAAACAGCTCTATAAGAGTGTTGTATCTTGTAAAGTATTCAGGCATTGCCCTTGCAGGGGCGGTCATTGGTTATTTCGGAAGTGTGCCGTTTGGAAACTTGCTGCTTAAAAGTGTCAGCGAAAACATGGTGCTGGGCAATGACAACAGCATCATGATAGGCATTATCTGCTGTATTGCCGTGGTGCTGATAATAATGCTTTTCGGCTGGGGCAGTACAGGAAAGATCAAAAAGCTCTCGCCAATAGATGCGGTGCGCAGCGGTCAGACAGGCGAACGCTTCAGGAAACGCAGTCTGCTGAGCCTTGGCAAAAGCAAATTTGGCAGCACAGGCTTTTTGGCACTTAACGATGTTACAAGCGAGCCTAAACAGTACGGCATACTCACAGCGGTATTTGCAATATGTACAGCACTTGTTATGATACTTGCAGTGACAGCCAATACCCTTGACAGCGGCAGCCTGTTGTATCTTCTGTCAATAACCGAAAGCGACGTGTATATGAACGATTCAACAAGGGCTATGGAAATCATTGCGGGTGCAAAAACTATTCGTGAAACGGAAGACGAGATAGTGAATATTCTTGCGGAAAACGATATGCCGGGCAATGTTTATCTGGAGGCCTGGTACAAGCTGCCTGTTACAGCGAAAAACGGCAGCTTTCAGATAAACTTCTTAAATTGCATGGACACCAAGACTACCGATTATGATTACACCGACGGCTCCGCACCCATAAAACCTGATGAGATAGCAGTGACAAAGCAGATTTCCGAAAAGCTGGGCGCTGAAATAGGCGACAGAGTGACCGTGAAGATCGGCGGTGAAGAAAGAGAATTCATCATAACTGCATACTTTCAGTGCTTCAATAATTTAGGCGAGTGTGCAAGATTTCATGAAGATGTAAGCATTCCCGACAGCCTGATGACATCTTCATTTGCGTATCAGATAAACTTTGATGATCACCCCGACAAGACGGTCATAGATGAGCGGATAGAAAAGCTTAAAGGGATCTTTGACAACAAGAACATATTCGACACCAAAGGCTTTGTCAAAGACTGTATGGGCGTGGGAAATACGATAGCGGCAGTGAAAAATCTGGTGCTGATGCTCTCTCTTATCATAATCATACTGCTTGCAGTGCTTATGGAACGCAGCTTTATCTCCAAGGAACGTGCAGAGATAGCACTTATGAAAGCGATGGGCTTCGGGAACAGATCGGTGATAGTACACCACACCATGCGGTTCGGGATAACAGTGCTTACAGGGATAGTGACAGCATCTGTCCTGCTTATGCCGCTTACAAAGCTGATAATGGATCCGCTCTTTGGAATGATGGGTGCTATAGGAAGTATTGAGTATCAGTTCAATATACTTGAAATATTCGGGCTGTACCCGGTGATAATTTTCTGCATGACTGTTTTAAGTGCTGCACTGACTGCACTCTACACAAGAACAATAAAACCGAGCGATACGGCTTCCATTGAATAAGGAGAATATTATTATGAATACAGTTTTACAGACAAAGGGACTTTGCAAGACCTACATTGTGAACAAGCGTCAAAACAATGTTCTGAAAAACATCGACCTCACCATCAGCGAAGGCGAAATGGTTGCGGTCATGGGTCCGTCGGGTTCGGGCAAAAGCACGCTGCTGTACTGCGTTTCGGGAATGGACAGAGTGACTGCAGGCGAGGTCATCTTTAACGGCAAAGAAACTGCAAAGCTCTCAGACAAGGCGCTTTCACAGCTCAGACTGGACGAAATGGGCTTTATCTTCCAGCAGATGTATATGATGAAAAATCTTTCCGTACTGGATAACATCATTCTTCCTGCGGTAAAATCGAAAAAGAACACCGAGAGCCGCAAGGCGACCGAGGAGCGTGGGCGGCAGCTTATGCGCAGGCTCGGTATTGACGATGTGGGCGGCAATGATATCAACGAGGTATCGGGTGGGCAGCTCCAGAGGGCGTGCATCTGCCGCAGTATGATAAACTCGCCTAAGATGATATTTGCCGATGAACCTACAGGAGCACTGAACCGTTCCAGTTCTGATGAGGTCATGAATGAGCTTTTATCCCTTAACCGTGACGGCACGACGATCATGTGCGTGACGCATGATCCCAAAGTAGCAGCCAAGTGCAGCCGTGTTCTGTATATTGTTGACGGCGGTATCATGGGAGAAAAGGAAATGGGACACTTTGACGATGGAGAAAAGGAACTGCGTGACCGTGAAAGAGAACTGAATAATTGGCTGATGGAACAGGGCTGGTGATACTTGTAATATTGCCGCCGATATGGTACAATAGTGGTAGGTGGTGATTTTTTATGACCGATATTCTGATTGTTGAGGACGATAAGGAACTTCAAATACTGCTTACGGATTTTCTGCGTACCGAGGGGTATACTGTGTCGGCAGTGGAAAGCGGAGAACGAGCTGTACAGCTTTTCGAGCGATACGGCGCAAGGCTCGTGGTGCTTGACATCAATCTGCCTGATATGAATGGATTTGCAGTATGCTCAAAACTGCGTGAGAATGCTGATACGCCGATACTCATAGTCAGCGCAAGGACAGACAAGGAAGATAAGCTGAACGGATTGGATTTAGGGGCTGATGATTACATCGAGAAGCCCTATGATATAGATATTCTGCTTGCAAAGATCAAGGGCATCTTCAAGCGAAGGTATCAGCGGAATATGCTCTCAGCAAGCGGTGTCACGCTCAATCTCGCAAATAAGACCGCAGATATCGACGGCAAACCCGCAGAGCTTACCGCAAAGGAATTTGACCTGCTGGCATTACTTATCGAAAATCAGGGCAAGGCGCTGAAAAAAGAATATTTATTTTCAACGGTATGGGGCAGTGACAGTGATTCGGAGCTGCAAACCCTTCATGTGCATATCAACCGTCTGCGGCAGAAACTGGGCGATGATCCGAAAAATGCCAAGCGTCTGCTGACCATCTGGGGCGTGGGGTATAAGTTCGTATGAGGGCGTTCAGAAAGCTGTGCATTGCAGTACTTGCGATATTCCTGATACTTGCGGCGGTGCTGAATATTGTCCTAATAAGACAGGAAAAGGCGGCGGACGGTATGTACCGTGTGGAAGCTAAACGCCTTGCGGACGAAATAGCCGAAACAGGCAGCTATGACCTTGAAAATTATCCACATATTACGGGAGTATTCACGGCTGATGACGGTGGGTTGTACACCTCGGACGAGCATTATCTTATCACCAAAATAAGTGGTACATTATATCGTGTTGAGTATTCAACAGACAGTAATCAACATGGAATGCTCATAATAAATTTCGTGCTGTGTGCTGTTTTTTTGATGATGGTCGGTCTGCTTTTGTACATTTACAGGCATATCATCGCACCATTCGACAGACTGAACGAAGTTCCGCAGGAGCTTGCAAGGGGCAATCTTGCCGTACCGATACCCGAAGAAAAAAGCCGTTTCTTCGGTAAGTTCACATGGGGATTAAATTTTCTGCGTGAGAAGATTGAGGACGACCGGAAGAAGGAGCTTTCCATGCAGAGGGACAAGAAACTGCTCCTGCTCTCACTTTCTCATGACATCAAAACGCCGCTCTCTGCGATCAAGCTGAATGCAAAGGCGCTTGCACGGGGAATATACAGCGATGAAGAAAAACGCCGCAGTTCCGCGGAGAGCATCAATGCGCGCGCGGACGAGATCGAGCAGTTTGTCAGCGAGATCACCAAAGCCGCAAGTGAGGATTTCATGAGCTTTGAAGTCACACAGGGCGAGGTGTTCCTGAGTCAGATCATCATGAAAATCTATGCGAGATATGCACCTCAGCTCAGCATTTCGGGAACGGAATTTATCGTACACAGATATGATGACTGCATTCTTTCCTGTGATGCAGATCGCCTTGGCGAATGCCTGCAAAACCTGATCGAAAATGCGATCAAATACGGTGACGGCAAGCGAATCAAGATTGGTTTCGATAAAATGGACGGCTGTGAGCTGATAACGGTGACGAATACAGGCTGTACTCTTGAAGCGAAGGAACTTCCGCAGATATTCGGGAGTTTTCATAGGGGAAATAATGCTGACAAGATACAGGGCAACGGTCTGGGGCTGTTCATCTGCAAACGGCTGATGTCGCTCATGGGCGGTGAGGTCTATGCTGAAATACATGGAGACTGTTTTAGTGTAACGCTGGTGGTGAAGCTGGCGTAAATAATATCTGTTCAAATAACCATAGCCTACTGGCACACCTGTTTTCCGTTCCACACAAGTCCGATTAGGCATTGTGGAGCATACCACAACAGGCACAAACCCTATTGAAACTGAATAACCACAAGCTCTCGGAAACGCTCTGTAAGCGTTTCTGAGGGCTTTTTCTTTTCAGCGGTTAGAATTCCGCTCCGCAGGCTCGGATAGTGATGTGTGGCATTTCCGTTCGCCTGACGGTCAAGCTGAGGTCGGCTCGGTGATGCCGTGACGGAGTTCATACTCACGCACACGGCGGTAGAAAGTATTTGCTGACATATTCATTCTCCGCATAAAGTCCCTGCCCGTGATGTGCTTGGCTCTCCATTCCCCATAGAGCTGACCGAACCTCGTCCAGTCGGTGGGGATAGGCTTTCGCCCGGTGTACTTGCCCTGAGCCTTAGCGATCTCGATGCCCTCACGCTGTCGCTGTTTGAGCTGCTCACGCTCCAACTGTGAGAGTGCAGCGAACACGGTGAGCATAAATTTGCCCGCAGGAGTGTCGGTGTCAATTTTCTCCTTGTGGCTGATGAGCGTTACTCCCTTGTCTGTGAGGGTGTCGATGATGTTCAGCAAGTCCTTTGTGGAGCGTCCCAGACGGCTGATACTCTCGATGTAGAGGGTGTCACCCTCACGCACATAGTCAAGCATTGCCCTGAGCTGAGGGCGGTCTGTGTTCGCTCCTGACAGCTTCTCGGAGAAGATGCGGTCAACCTGATAATCGCACATTATCTCTTGTTGACGGGCGGTTTCTTGGTTTTCAGTGGAAACTCTGATGTATCCGATTTTGCTCATGTTATCATGTCATTTCTTTATTCGAGTGTGTCTTTCTTTCTCTGCTGAGTGAGCTTTTTCTGTCTGCTCTGCTTAAAGCCAGATAAGCCCTTGTACTCTCGGTATGTAGGCACAAGGTCATCATGGTGCTTCATCTTGGCGATGATAGTTTCAACAGTATTGATATGTGTTTTCATTCGTCTGTGTGGTCATCATCGTGCTGACCTCGATACATAAAGCCAGTAAACTCGGTGAAAGAAGTGATGCCAACTGCTTCAAGCTCTGCGATCATATTGTCACTGTCACGCATACCTCGGATAGATGCCCATTCATCTATTTTCTTTTCAGGTGCTTTACTCTCGGTCGGCTCAGGTGCAGGCGGTGGAGTTTCACGCTCATCATACAGCGGTGCAAGAAATTCCTCCGCTGTAATAACTGTCCTGTCGGGTTCAGGCTTTGGAGTAGTCGGCGGTGTGATCGTGGGTATAAATGTAGACACTTGTGAGATGCCCTTTTCCCGCATTTTTGAGCGATAATGTTGACACGGCGAAGTCCGAGAATGAATTGCTTGCTTTCAAAAATATCTTCATTGACTGGTACGCCCGTGACTGCTCAAAGAAAATTCGTGCTGTGTTCAGGGCAAAGGGACAGTCGGGCAAGCACCTGTGTCCGCCCGTGTACAGCTACAAGAAGTCCGAAACGGATAAAAAACTGTGGGTAATTGACGATCCTGCTGCTGAGGTGGTACGCAAGATATTCAAGCTCTGCATTGACGGCTATGGTCTGGTGCAGATAGCCCGTATCTTGACCGAACAGGGTATCCCTACGCCGACTGCCTACGCATTGTTGCAAGGTCGTGACAACGGCAGACACAATGCTAAAACATACCGTTGGGGTGCGCAGACAATTGCCCATATTCTTGAACGCTATGAATACTGCGGTCATACTGTCAACTTCCGCACAAAGATGAAGTCCTACAAAGTGCATAAGATCGTCTACAATCCGCAGGAAGAATGGCAGATTTTCGAGAATACGCAAGAGCCTATTATCACGCAGCAGACCTTTGACTTAGTGCAGGAACTCCGCAAGCACAAGCGCAGACCGCAACGCTCTGAGGTAGTAAATCCGTTCGCAGGAATGGTGTACTGTGCCGACTGCGGAGAGAAGATGTACCTGAGCCGCCGTAAGAATGAGCGTCCCGAACAGGAGCATATGCGTTGTTCTACATACGCTAAAGAACAGGACAAATGCACTGTCCACTATATCCGCACCTGTGTTCTCAACGAAATTGTCCTCGATGAGCTGAACAAGCTCCTGACAATGGTCAGAGGCAATAAGGAGGAGTTTGTCAAGCGTGTCATGAGCAGTTCCGTACAACGTAAATCCTCAGAGCTTACAAAAGCAAAGAAAACGCTGAAACAGGCTGAAAAGCGTATCGCTGAACTGGACAAGCTGTTCACAAGGCTCTATGAGGATAATGTCCTCGGCAGGCTGTCGGATGAGCGTTTCACGATGATGTCCGCAGGATATGAGGAAGAACAGGCAAAGCTGAAAGCTACCGTTGCGGAACTTACTGCCTTTGTCGAAACGGCTGAACAGAAGTCCTCCGATGTGACGGCTTTTCTGAAAGTCGTACACAAGTATGAGCATATCGAAACGCTCACGCCTGAGATCATGCACGAACTGATTGATAAGATCATCGTCCACGAACCCGACAAGTCCAGCGGAAAGCGTGTGCAAGATATTGAGATACACTTCCGCTTTGATGTGGCGGTGACTACCATATCCGTAGAAACAGGTAAATATGGAAAAAAGGTCGCATAACCGATGGTGTTATGCGACTACACTAAGGGAGAAAAAACTTCTATATCACTACTGCACTTTTGTTTATGCTTTAAAATATTCAAGGACAGCGTCCAAACTGTCCATTTTCTTGTACACCATTGACAATATCTCATCTGTTGGTGCAATAAGATCCGGCACCATTATTGGTATCATCTTCGCATTGTAAGCCGCCTTTATGCCATTGTGAGAGTCCTCTACAGCAACAGTCTTCTCAGGCCTTACTCCCAGCTTCTCACAGGCAAGTAAATATATCTCAGGCTGTGGCTTTGAATGCTTTATCATATCTCCGCCAATAATCACATGGAAATAATCAAGCAGACCTGCTCCCTTTAGATTTTTGATAACCCCTTTGTAAGACGTTGATGAAGCAAGCCCGACCTTTATGCCCTGCCCTTTAAGATAAGAAAGCAACTCCCTTGCTCCGCTTTTCAGAGGCAAACCACGCTCAGCGATAATATCTGCACAAATGGCTTTTGCTTCGTCATAAAGTTCGGGTATTGACACTTTGTCACCATATGCGGCTTCTAGGATAGCCATTGTATCAACAGTGCTTCTGCCAATGCACTTCATAGCATTTTCGTGAACGTTGGTCAGACCATATTTCTTTCCAAGGCGCTCCCAGCTTTCAAGACCTATTACTTCGCTGTCGAAAATAACGCCGTCCATATCGAATACGATTCCGTCAAGTTCTGATAATTTCAAACTCACCACGCACCTCACTTGAAATACATATACAGATTACATTTTATCATGCCGTTGTAAAGCTTGCGCTTTTTGTCAGCCTTTTTGCCGAAAAACACTTCAAACTCCTCATGTGGGGAGATTACATAGAATGGATTCTCCTTTGACGGGCAAAGTCTTTGTCCCATTTTCTTATAAAGCTCCTCGGCCTCCTTTATTTCAAGCATACGCTCGCCATATGGGGGATTGACAATTGTTATTGCACCCTCGATCTGACTGTATTTTGAGATATCCTGCTGTTTTACTGTAAGCTTTGAGCCTACTCCTGCCTTTTTAGCGTTGTTTCTTGTAAGCTCTACCGCTATATCATCAACATCAAAGCCAAATGCCTTGAATGCACCCTGCCTGTCGATAGCGTCCATAGCCTCGGCTCTTGCATTGCGCCACGCTGTTTCAGGTATCTGTGACCACTGCTCTGCCGCAAAATTTCTTCTCAGACCAGGTGCAACTTTCAGTGCCTTGTATGCCGACTCAATAAGAAATGTACCTGAACCGCACATAGGATCCACCACAACTGAGTCAGCACGAACTCTTGCAAGGTCAACTATACCTGCGGCAAGTGTTTCCTTGATAGGTGCGTCGTTGGAATTTCTTCTGTAGCCACGCTTGTGAAGTCCTACACCTGATGTATCAAGATAGATAGTCGCAATGTCCTTATGGATAGCAAACTGTATCTGATGTTTCGATGCAGTTTCCTCAAAATAGCTTATGCCATAGGCTTTTTCAAGTCTTTTAACGCAGGCTTTTTTGATTATCTTCTGACAATCAGGGATAGAATGAAGCTTTGAATTAAGGGCATGACCCTTAACAGGAAAAGCGTCTTCCCTGCCGATAAAGTTCTCCAGCGGAAGATTCATAACACCGTCAAAAAGCTGTTCAAAGCTTTCTGCTCTAAAGCTGCCAAGCTCGATAAGTACACGCTCTCCTGTGGCGATCCAAAGATTTGCCTTTGCAAGCACGTCAAAGCCACCTTCAAAGCTTATCTTGCCGTCAGTTGTGGTAAGATTTTCACCGCCTATCTTTTTTATCTCATATGCAAGCACGCTTTCAAGCCCGAAATGGCATGGAACGCACATTCGCAGTTTATTTTCCATAATGATTTCCTTTCAAAAAAGCCTCCATAGAGTTATGGAGGCTTTAATTTTAATGATTTCCGCTGCAATACTCAGGCTCGTTGGACTTCTTGTAATATCCAGTCGCTGTGCTGTAGCATGAATTTGATGCCAGTTTTCCTGTCTTTGTGCAGTAGGTAAGCTTTTCAACTGTATCAGGCATTTTGAAAGTCTTTTCAAATGACTTATGCTTCTCATTCTCAGCAATATCGCCAAAAACATTCTTCCAAATCGCACCGATATTCTGATACTCGTTTGTAGGAATAGTGGCTGGGTTTTCATAACCTATCCAGATACCTGAAACGTAATCAGGAGTACAGCCTACAAATGAGAGGTCAAACCAGTCAGATGAAGTACCTGTCTTACCGACAAGGTCAGTATTGTTTAGCTTAGCATATCTACCGGTACCGTCCTGCTGAGTTATAACATTCTGCATCATTCTGTTCATAACGTAAGCGGTAGACTCGCTGATAGCCTGCTTGTATCCGTCGCTCTTTTCATAGATAGCGTTTCCGTCAGCGTCCTCTACCTTTGAAACGTAGGTAACGTCATACTTCTTACCGCCATTGCCGAATATCATATAAGCGCCTACAAGCTCCTCAAGCTTAGTACCATTTGTAAGACCGCCGACAGTTACCGGTGAATAGTCAGCGTCGGAGTCTGCAAGCGTAGTGATGTCAAGCTTTTCCTTAAGGAAGTTATAGGAATAAGCAGGTGTCATTTTTTTGATGAGCTGTGCAGGAAGCGTATTAAGCGACCTTGTGAGCATTTCTACAGTTGTAAGCTGCTGATAAGACCAGTTTGCACTGTCGCCTGTTTCCGAATAGTTTACAGGCCACTTTTTGTCCTTGCCTTTTACTTTAATAGTGATAGGCTCATCATTAAACAGCGTTGACCATGTCATAAGGTCCTGATCCAATGCAGGAGCGTATGAAGCTATAGGCTTAATACAAGAACCTGGTGAACGTTTGGCATCAGTAGCAATGTTGTAAACTCTCGACTCCTTTTTCTTATCACGTCCGCCAACGATAGCCTTAACATTGCCCTGGTAGTCCATAGCAATAAAGCCTGACCACAGAGTATCGTCCTTTTTGTTCATTTCATAGGTGGTGAAATTGCTTTGCTTCTGCATTTCCTTCTCGACCTTCTTCTGCATACTTCTGTCAACAGTGGTATATGCAGTAAATCCGCCGTCATAAAGTCTTGCGGAAGCGTCCTCCCATGATATGCCGTAATAGTCAGCAATTATCTGTATAGTCTGATTGATAGCAGCGTCCATGAAATAAGATGTCGGACCCTGATCTTTTGTTTCGTCCTCATAGATAGTTGAGCTTGTATAGGTTATATCGCCTGTTATTTTAAGCTCATAGTTGAGGGCTTCGTTATATTCCTGCTCAGAAATTGCACCGTTATCGAGCATATGATCAAGCGTATACTTCTGTCTGAGCTTGTTGTTTTTCATATTATCATATGGGTTGTTTGCAGCAGGCCAGCTTGTCATACCCGCAAGTGAAGCTGCCTCAGCAAGGTTAAGATCCTTTACGTCCTTGCCAAAATAGAAGTTTGCAGCAGCCTGAACTCCGATGATATCATACTCCTGAGTTGTCAGTGGCACAAGGTTAAGATAACTTTGGAGAATATCTTCCTTTGTGTAGGTCTTTTCCACGTTGATAGAACGGAAGATCTCTCGTATCTTACGCTCGATACCATGGATAGAATCTCTGGAGTCATCACCTGTGATGTTCTTGATAGTCTGCTGAGTGATAGTCGAACCACCTATCTGTCTGCCGCCGTATATCGGAATGAATACATTGACAAATGAAGCGAACGTTCTCTTGAAGTCAACGCCGTCATGAGAATAGAATCTCTCGTCCTCGGTGTACACAAAAGCGTCCTGAACATACTGAGGGATATCCTCAAGATCAGCCCAAACAACGTGCTTATTGCTGTTTTTCAGAGCATAATAAAGGTCATACTCCTGTGAATCCTCATCATCTTCATCATAGTCAGGGTTGACAGACAAAAATCTCGAAATGTTGCTTGTTTCCGTCTTGTCAAGGCTGATAGTTGTTGTGGTATCTGCAAAGTTAAGGACGTAAATAGTCAGAACTGTTGCAAATATAGAACAGGTGATAATGAGTATCAGGAATATCGAGAGCAAAGCTGTGCCTAATATTTTGAGAACTCTGACAGCAGGATTAGTGGATCTTTTCTTTTTGCGTTTTTTCACTGCCGTGTTTTTTATTTCATCCATAAATTTAACCTTTCGTCTTTATTTGATCTGATATTATTATACCACATACGAATCAAAAAGTTAAGTCTTTTCGGTAAATCTTTAGTTTTTTCTAAGGATTTTTTGACAGAACAAAGCTGCCGTTATTTCATTGAAAATAAAAAACGAGGGCGATCACTCGCCCCCATGAATTTTATTGCTTATTCAGCGTCCTCAGAAGCCTCGTCATCAGCAGGAAGCAAAGCTCTCATAGACAGGCTGATCCTCTTCTTGTCGAGATCGATCTCTGTGATCTGGCAATCAACTACCTGACCTACAGAAAGGATATCTGCAACATTGTTTACTCTCTGGTTAGCGATCTGAGAGATATGGATAAGACCGTCGATACCATCAATGATCTGTGCAAAAGCACCAAAGCTTGTGATAGAAACAACAGTAGCCTTAACTACCTGACCTACCTCATAGTTAGCCTTGAAGATCTCCCATGGATTCTCAGAAGCCTTCTTATATGTCAATGAAACCTTCTTTGTTTCGCTGTCGATATCCTTGATAGTAACAGTGATCTTATCGCCAACAGAAACAACGTCTGAAGGGTGCTTGATCCTGTTCCAAGAAAGATCCATTCTTCTGATAAGGCCGTCAACACCACCGAGATCTACGAATACGCCGTAATCTGTGATAGACTTAACTGTACCCTCTACCTCAGAACCGATCTGAGCTGTCTCGAAGAACTTAGCCTGAGCTGCTGCTCTTTCCTCTCTTGCTACTGCACGGATAGAACCAACTGCTCTCTGCTTAGCCTCGTTTACCTCAAGGATCTTGAAGCTTACTGACTGCTTGAGCAGATCGTTAAGATCGAAATCTCTTCTTGGAGCTGCCTGTGAAGCAGGGATAAATACCTTAACACCGTTAGCTGATACGAGTACACCGCCCTTAACAACGTTTGTAACTGTACCTGTAAGTGTAGCGTCAGCCTCCTTAGCCTCAACTATCTTCTGGAAACCAAGAACTGCGTCAACCTTCTTCTTAGAAAGTGTAACGATACCCTCCTGGTCATTTGTCTTAAGAACGATCAGATCGATCTTGTCGCCTACCTTTACGATATCCTCCGGCTTCTTAGTAGGATCATCTGTAAGCTCAGATGCAGGAATATAGCCTGTGTGCTTTGTTCCGATATCTACGGCTACTTCACCGTTATTGATATCGGTGACAATGCCCTCAACCTTCATTCCCGTATGTATTTTTTTCAGAGTCTTTTCCAGTTCCTCCTCAAAATTAAATTCTTCGTCAACATTGTTCAACATTTCACTCATGGTCTGTTGTACCTCCTTGATTATATAAGCCGGCGTCGATGCACCAGCAGAAATCCCGATAAATTTTGCACCTGATAAGTCAATATCACATGCCCTCAGTCCTTCGGCGTCCTCTACAAGCCAGCATTTGCAATATTCATCGCATATGGCTTTAAGCTTGTGAGTATTGGAGCTGTGCAGCCCTCCGACTATTATCATTATGTCGGCAGCCTTCGCAAGCTCCGCCGCCTCCTTCTGTCTTTCAGAAGTGGCACTGCATATGGTGTTATACACCACAGCCTCAGGCAGATACCTCTCAAAAAGCTCTTCGCACTTTCTCCACATATTCTTATTATACGTTGTCTGAGCCAGAATTGCAACCTTTTTTGACGAAAAATCTTTCTCTTTCACCAAATTTTCAAAATCGTCACATGAACTGAACACATAACTCTCTCCGCTGCAATGACCTCTTATACCCATTATTTCCGGGTGAGCCTCATCACCTGCGATAAGAATAACGTATCCCTCGCCCGATTTTTCGGCTGCTATCTTGTGTATCCTTGCCACAAAGGGACAAGTAGCGTCAATTACTTCCGCACCTACCTTTGCAAGCTTTTCATACACGTCCAGTCCAACACCGTGGGATCTGATAACAACTGTCTGGTCTTTCGTGACCTTATCCACATCGGTGGAGTAAACTCCTTTTGCTTCAAGGTCAGAAACTACGTTTGGATTGTGAATGATTGGGCCTAACGTTACAACATTATTTCGGTTATCTAATTCATTATACACTATTTTTACGGCTCTGTCTACACCAAAACAGAAACCTGCGGTCTTTGCAACGCAAATTTTACACTTTGTTAACATTTAATGTACCAGCTCCGTGATATTTTTCATGATCTCGTTCTTGATAGTCCTAAGAGAATGAGGGTCGGTGGCTGTAACTCCTATCTCGCAAGGCACTATAGGCTTGCCAAATCTTACAACTACACGCTTTCTGAATTTGAGCTTGCCCTCAAAATTGATACCAACAGGGACCACAGGCACCTGAGCCACAGCCGCCACCAATGCAACGCCTGTTTTGCCCTTTCCTACCTTGCCGTCCTTTGAACGTGTTCCCTCAGGGAAGATTACAAGGTTTCTGCCCTTTTCAAGCTTTTCGATAGATGTATCTATGACCTGAGTGTCGCCCTTTCCTCTTGTGACAGGGAATGCTCCGAACGCTTTTATAAGCAGAGTGAAGAACACATTCTGATGAAAAAGCTCTTCCTTAGCCATATAAGAAAGCGGCACTCTTGTTGGCAGTGCAATAAAAACAGGATCCTGATAGCTTCTGTGATTTGAGGCGAATATGTTCCCGCCGTCCTTTGGGATATTTTCCGTACCCTCGAAAGTGATGTTAAAATACAGATGATAAAGTCCCATAACGATATATCTCAGCACTGTGTACCAAAACATATGGAAATGACCAAGTCTGTGTTCTTTTTTCACAGGTCTGACAGGCATTATCTCTTTTATCTTACGCTCTTTTTTTTTAGTCTTGTCGGTTATTACATTGTAGATAGCCTCAACAGACTCTTCAAGAGTCAACTCAGTAGAGTCCACCTCAACAGCGTCATCAGCCTTTTTCAGCGGTGCTATCTCTCTGTGTGTATCGTTATAGTCACGCTGGATTATATCCTGCAATACCTCGTCATATGTAGACTTGTCGCCCTTTTCCTGAAGCTCCTTGAAACGTCTTTCTGCTCTTGCCTCTGGAGCGGCTGTGAGGAATATCTTCACGTCAGCGTTTGGCAAAACCACAGTGCCGATATCTCTGCCGTCCATGATGATGTTGTTTTCTTTTGCGATATTCTTCTGAAGTTCAAGCAGAAATTCTCTTACCTCAGGTATAGCAGACACCTTTGACGCACCCATGGATATCTCAGGCGTTCTTATTTTGTCTGAAACGTCCTCGTCATTGAGCATTACTCTCTGCCCTGCTTCTGTGTAGCAAAGCTTTATAGATATATCCGCAAGCAGAGGTTTTATCTGCTCAGGGTCAGAAAGGTCTGCGCCCTTGCTTATAACATAATAAGCTATAGAGCGGTACATCGCACCTGTGTCTACATATACATATTCAAGCTTTTTCGCTACCGCCTTTGCGATAGTGGACTTTCCTGCTCCGGAAGGTCCGTCGAGAGCCACGTTTATTCCCATATCAAAATCTCCTTATCCTATTTTATCCGCACAGCTATATGCCGTGGAAAACGCTATCTGCAAATTAAAGCCCCCTGTATAAGCGTCAACGTCAAGCACCTCACCGATAAAGTAAAGTCCTTTACACAGCTTTGACTCCATTGACCGTGGGTCTATCTGCGAAACATCAACTCCTCCACGGGTGATGATAGCTTCCTCTACAGGGCGCATACACTTCACTGTGAACGTTAGCTTTTTCACTGTGGAAACAAGCCTTTCACGCTCCTCACGGGTTATCTGATTGACCTTTTTCTCAGGATCGATGCCGCACCTTTTTATTATAAGTGGTATTATCTTTGAAGGCAGCAGCTTACCCAGTGAGTTCTGAAAATCTCTGTTTGGAAAATCACCGAAATCACGAAGTATCCTGCTGTCAAGCTGTTCATGGCTCAGCGCAGGTTTAAGGTCGATATCAATATAATACCTTGACTTGTTCATATCACCAAGGTGAGCCGAAGCCGAAAGCACAAGCGGTCCGCTCAGACCAAAGTGTGTGAAAAGCATTTCTCCAAGCTCGTGGAAAATTGGTTTATCTTTGTCCTCTTCACGAAGCGTCAAGGTACAGTTTCTAAGGGAAAGCCCCATTGCAGAAGCACATTCCTCACGCTCATAAGTGACTACAGGGCAAAGTGACGGAGTTATTGCCGTGACCTTATGTCCCACAGACTTCGCAAGCCTATAGCCGTCGCCTGTTGAGCCTGTCCGTGGATAGGACTTTCCGCCAGTTGCAACGATAACGCTTTCGCCGTAATAATCACCATGCTCGCACTTAAAGCCCTCTGCTCTGCCGTCCTTGATGATAAGCTCTTTTACCTCATCGTCGATAAACTGCACACCACAGTCCTCGCAGGCTTTCACAAGTGCTTTTACAATATCCTTTGCGTTGTCGCTCACGGGGAAAACCCTGTTGCCACGCTCAGTTTTAAGCTCCACCCCAAGGCACTCAAAGAAGCTTATAACGTCCTCCGGAGCAAATCTGCTCAATGCTGAATACATGAACTTGCTGTTGCGTGGGATATTTTTCATAACAGCGTCAGCAGTACAGTTATTTGTGACGTTACACCTGCCCTTGCCTGTTATCATGAGTTTTCTGCCCTGACAGCCGCTATGCTCGATAACCGCAACGCTCTTTCCACGCCAGCCAAGCTGAACAGCGCAGAACATTCCTGCCGCACCTGCGCCTGCTATAACTGCGTCAAATCTTCTCACTGTGTATCTTCCTCGCTTTTTGCGTAAACGTCATACTCAGCCCAAACCTTTTCAAGACGTTCAAAGGTCTGGGACACTCTGTCGATATTTCTTATTGATACCGCAACGATAAGTGCATTTATAAGGCTCAGCGGTGCAACGAGAGAGTCAACGAACGAAGCCATATCGCTTCTTGCAAGAAGCAGACTGTCTGCATACTTTGCGATAGGCGAAGCCTTTGAGTCTGTTATAGCTATAACGTTCGCACCGTTGCTCTTTGCATACTTCAAAGCCTTGACAGTCTGCTTTGAATATCTTGGGAAAGATATGCCTATCATGGCGTCCTTTTCGTCTATTCTCATTATCTTTTCAAAAAGCTCAGAAGTAGTCGTACTCTGAACGAGCTTTACATGGGGGAAAATAAGTCCCAGATAATAAGCAAGGAACGAAGCGATAGAAGCTGCACTTCTCGTACCCATTATGTAAAGGGTATTGCAGGATACAATAGTGTCAACGGCATTGTTAAAGTCCTCCTTTGAGGTTTCCTCCAAAGTACGCCTTATCTTGTCGATGTCGAGGTTGAGTACCCTTTCAAGCACGTTGTCACTGCTCATAAGGTCGGAAGTGACCTCTATTCTCTGAACAGTTGTAAGCTTGTTTCTCATAAGCTCCTGCAAGCCTTTTTGAAGGGCAGGATAGCCGTCATAACCAAGCTCTGAGGCAAATCTTACCACTGTTGATTCGCTGACGCCAACGGTTTTTCCAAGCTTCTGAGCCGTCATAAAAGCCGCTTTGTCATAGTGGGAAAGAATGTAGTTTGCAATAAGCTTGTGACCCTTTGACAAGCCTGACAGCTTTTCATTGATAAGCGTAAATAAATCTTTTTCCATTTCTATCTATACCTTTCAGCATATAATCAAGCCCACAGGTCTTCCTGTAGGGCGAGTATCCTTTTTCTTCTTGCTTCCGTTTTGTCCTTATCCGGGATATAAACGCTGTCCTTTAAGATAAGCACGTCACCCTCGTGAACGTCTTTTGTTTCAGAAAGCAGTATATCCTTTTTTTCTCCCTTTTCAGTTTCGCACACGGCATAGCCGTTTTCTATCCTGTCAACTATAAGAATCTCTTCCATATCACTTTTCTCCCTTTTCAGCAGAAACGCTCAGCCCCTCGCCATCTGAGCTGAAAACTATCGTTCCCACATCTGCAGTGACATACAAATGGGAAGCATATTTTTTCAGCCTTGTGACAGTTTCCTCGTGTGGGTGACCATACTTGTTGCCCTTGCCGCAGGATATAACAGCATATCTCGGCATGACCTTGTTAAGAAAATCGACCCCCGAAGAAGTGGAACTGCCGTGATGACCTGCTTTAAGCACCTTTGCGGAAACATCATAACCCTGAGAAAGTATATCCTTCTCCTCAGCGGTCTCGCAATCCCCCGTGATAAGAAAACTGTTCTCACCGTCTGTTATCTTCACAAGGGTGGAATAGTTATTAAGATCATCATAATCCTTTTTTGGTGTGAAAAGCTCCACCTTACAGCTTCCAAGCTCAAATTCCATAGGCTTTGCCTGTGTTATCTTCAATCCCTTTGCCTTTATGCTTTTGAGCATTTTCTCATATATCGTTGTGGTGGGCGTCATATCAGCCTTGACTTTCGGCATAATGAATTTATCCACCTGAAACCGGTCTATTATCTCGCTCATCTCACCAATATGGTCAGCGTGAGGGTGGGTGGCAATGAGATATTTTAACTCTGTCACTCCCTGCTTTTCGAGATATTTTTCTATTTTATTGCTGTCATCTTTATCGCCGCTGTCAATGAGCATAGCCTCCCCTTGTGATATCACAAGGGTGCTGTCGCCCTGACCGATGTCGATAAAATGCACCTCTGTCTGAGCGTGTTCCGCCGGCTTGTCCTCAACGCCTGCCTTAATAAGCAAGCTGTCGAAAGAAACTAATCCTGTCAGGTCAAGCACTGTAAAAAGCAGCACCACAAAAACCGCTATGAGCGTTACCGCCTTTTTAAGCGGTGCTGTAGAATTTTTCTTTTTCGCAGATCTGCCTGCCATGTTATCCCTTTCCGCCTGAGCTATCTTCTTGCCTGCATTTCAGCCCATTCTTCTTTTGTTATGTTTATCTTTCGTGCCTTAGAGCCTTCCTGTGGTCCTATTATGCCCATTTCCTCTATCTCGTCCATGATACGGGCAGCTCTAGGGAAACCGAGCTTTAGCTTTCTCTGCAAGAACGCGGTGGAAGCGTTATTTGTCTGCACGATTATGGATATTGCCTGATTTACAAGGTCGTCATCAGGATTTACGGAAACATTATCGCTGCCTGTCGAACCGCTGTCCTTTGGCTGCGGAGTATTCTCCTCCACCTCTGCGATAACTTCGTCGCTGTATTCTGCGGTATGCTCGTTCTTGAGGAAGTTTACAACCTCTCTTATCTCAGAAGTCGCTGCATATCCGCTCTGCATTCTTATAGGCTTTTTAACGCCAACAGGCTTATAAAGCAGGTCACCGTTTCCAAGAAGCTTCTCTGCACCGCTTTCATCAAGTATAACTCGTGAGTCAACGTTGCTGGATACACTGAGAGAAACTCTCGATGGGATATTCGACTTGATAAGTCCTGTCAACACGTCCGCTCTAGGGGACTGTGTTGCGATTATCATATGTATTCCTGCCGCACGGGCGAGCTGTGCAAGTCTTAAAACTGAGTCCTCTACCTCGCTTCTCGCAGCCATCATAAGATCGGCGAACTCATCGACCACAATAACTATCTGCGGCAGCAGGTCGATCTTTGCACGGACTTCGTCCTGCTCCTCGGCAGGCTTATTGCGTTCTTCAAGAACCATGTCGTTAAACTCCTGCAAGTTCTTTACATTGTTCGCCTCGAACATAAGATAACGCTTGTTCATTTCATTTACCGCCCAGCCAAGCGCACCGGCCGCCTTTAAAGGCTCGGTAACAACAGGGATAAGCAAATGCGGTATCTTATTATAAATAGGAAACTCGACTTTCTTAGGGTCGATAAGAATAAGCTTTACTTCGTCAGGTGACGCATGGTAAAGTATAGAAAGTATGATAGAGTTTGTAAAAACAGACTTACCTGAACCTGTTGTACCTGCAACGAGCATATGCGGCATTTTGGCGATATCGCCGATAATGATATTACCCTCGATATCCTTGCCCACTGCAAATGTAAGCTTGCCCTTTGCCTTTCTGTATTCCTCGCTGTCAATAAGCTCACGGAGAGAAACCGTATCTCTATGATCGTTCGGCACTTCTATGCCTATGCACGCCTTGCCCGGCACAGGAGCTTCGATACGAACGCTCATTGCCGCGAGGTTAAGTGCGATATCGTCTGCAAGACCCGTTATCTTCGACACTCTTACGCCTGCTGCAGGCTGAAGCTCATATCTTGTAACGGACGGACCTCTGTGTATGCCCACGATCCTTGTTTTAGCGCCATATGTTTCAAGCGTTTCCACAAGCTTCGCAGATTTCTCTTGTATCTCCTGCTGGACTATCTCGGAAGCCACAGGATTTTTAGCATATTTGAGTATATCCACAGGCGGATAAACGTAAGCTGATATTTTATTATCTTTCTCAAAGAACGTTGTCTGACCGTTCTTATCAACATTCACTACCGGTGGCTTAACAGGCTCGTCCTTGGACTTCTTTTCTTCTCTGCTGTCGCCTATGGCGTTTTCTATTATCTTTTTAAGCTCCTCATTATCGGTAGTCTTAGCCGTTTCTTCAAGCTTTTCATGTGTTATCACAGGAGCTTTTACAGGGTGGACCGGCATATCTATCTTTGAAGCGTCCACCTTGTCTGTAGCTTCTTCCGCCCCTGCAACAGGCACAAAGGCTTCCGCCGCAGTGTCAGGGCCATCATCAGGATAGAACTTTGCAATATCAACCCTACCATTACGCCTTGGCTCCTTCTTCTCTCTTGGAGGCTTCGGAGGCTGAGCCGCACGCTCGATACGCTCCTCGTTCACCGCTTCATAGCTCTTTACAAAAGGCTTTGAAACTGCCTTTAGAAGCTGCGGAAGCGTAACATTTGTAAGCAGCATTATAAAAGTGAACGCCACAAGCACGATAACGATACCTGCTCCAACTCTCTTGAAAAGCGAAAGCAAAGGCCAGCCAAGCAATGCGCTTGCAAGTCCGCCGCCACGGAGCTGTTTTCCATCATTGAAAAGCCCCACAAGTTTAAGCCAGAACGAACTTCCGTCCACAGAGCCCACTTGGATTATCTGAGCCATGCCGCTTATAAGAAGCATAAGAACGATTCCCTCCACCACCTTCGCTATGACCTTGTTGTGGGTCACATCTGAAGCTATCATAAGGGCAACATAGATTATCATAGGTGCAAACAGAAATACTGTCACGCCGAAAAGTCCTCGGTTCAGCTCATGGAGCCATTCCCACAAGCCGTCCCCCTCCACGAACGTGATAAGCAGTTCAAGTATGCCGAAAAAGAAAAGTATGTAAGACCAGAAGCGTCTGTTTTCCCTTTCTCTCACTGCTGTCATGGAATTTGACTGTGGCGGCTTGCTCTGAGGCTTTTGCTGTTTTGTATTCTTTTTTGCAGCTTGCGCAGGCTTTTGTGCGGGCTTTTTCTTTGCCGCTGTCTGCTTTGGCGCAGGTTTTGAGCCTTTCTTTTGAGCTGCCATTTATTTTACCATTCCTTTCGGTATTTGTCTTATTTAAGCAAATAAAGGCAAAATGTTATTTGCCTTTATAACCCACAAAAAAGCCTGAAAACAGAATTTCAAGCTTTTTCACAGAAACTGTATTATCTTATGTCATTACTTTGCAAAGGATATAGGGTGACCCATGCACATCTCGATAAATGAGATAACAAGGACTATGACGCCAAGCACAAGGGTATAATAAGCAAACACCTTGAATTTATCCGTTTTAACGAGCCAGTTTACAAGCTTGATAGCACAAAGTCCCACAAATGCGGCAACTACAAATCCAACTGCACAGCTGACCCAATCTATATCAGTATGTGTTGAAACTGCGTCCTTGACTTCAAGCAGACAGCTCATAAGTATAACAGGTATGCCCAGAATGAAAGAATACTTTACCGATGTTTCTCTGGTCATGCCTGAGAAAAGTCCTGCTGAGATAGTCGAGCCTGATCTTGAAACGCCGGGCAACAGTGCAACTCCCTGAAAAAGTCCGACCGTTACTGCGTCCTTATAAGCTATATTGCCCTGAGTCTTTTTACCCTTTACACAGCGGTCTGACATAAAAAGTATTGCCGATGTATAAAGGAAACAAAGGCCCTCTGCGAAAATGCTTGAATCCTCTGCAATGCCCTCAAACCAGCCCTTAAATGGCAGGAACGGTACAAGGCAGAAGCAGGAAACTATTATCATAACTATCATACGCCTTGGAGGATTCATATTTTTAAGAGTGAACTTGCCTGTAAAAATATCCTTTATCATAACGCCAAGCTCTTTTATCATATCCCATATTGTCTTCCTGAAAGCCACAAATACTGCTACCAGCGTGCCAAGGTGAAGTATCGCCGAGAAAAACAAAGCTCCCTCTCCGCTGTTTCCTGTAAAATGCTGATACAGTGAAAGATGTCCAGAACTTGAAACTGGAAGAAACTCCGTCAAGCCCTGAATTATAGCCTGAAAAATCGCATTGATGATACCCATTGCCGTCCTCCGAAATTTTGTTATTTGTCAGAGATAAAAGCCGTCACGGCTGAGATAATGTGCAGGATCTGTGTCCACAGCAGTATCATCGCCCTCAAACTCTTCTCCTATATCTATGTCAGTCCTGAATACGTCATAAAGGTCGATTATTGTCTGAAACATTTTCAGCTTTCTCCTTTTCAGAACTGTTTTCTATCATATCATAAAGGCAGTCTATCGCCTCGGAAAGCCCTCCGAGCCTGTCTATAAGTCCCTCTTTTACAGCCTGCTCACCGTCGATAACAGAGCCAACGTCCATTACAAGCTCGCCCGTTGACATCATAAGCTCACGGAAACGCTCAGGCTTTATGGCTGAATTATCGCACACAAAGCGAACTATCCTTTCCTGCATTTTATCAAAATAAGAAAGCGTCTGAGGTACTCCCAGCACAAGCCCGTTCATTCTAACAGGGTGTATGGTCATTGTGGCGCTTGGCACTATAAATGACTTTTTCGCACACACCGCCAACGGCACGCCTATGGAGTGACCTCCACCCACAACCATTGACACAGTAGGCGTTTTCATACTAGCAATAAGCTCTGCAATGGCAAGTCCTGCTTCCACATCTCCGCCCACAGTGTTGAGGATTATCACAAGCCCCTCTATGCTCCTATCCTGCTCGATAGCAACAAGGGCAGGTATAATATGCTCATACTTGGTGGTCTTGTTTTGTGCAGGCAAAATATAATGCCCCTCCACCTGACCGATAATGTTCAGGCAGTGTATAACGTGCTTTGCATCTGGCAATGTGACAGAACCCATTTCCTTTATCTGCCTTATATCCTCAGCAAGCTTTTCGCTCTCTACATTTTCTTCTTGTTCAGACACTCAGATACCTCCCGTTCTTCATTAGTAACTTTCGTCACAAGAGAAGTATTTGCAGTGTTCATTAAAAATATGCAGGAAAACCGCCACACCTTTAATATAATAGCACAAGTTCTACCCAATGTCAACAACTTGCAAGAGCTAAAAAAAACAATTTTGCAGGAATTTTACGCTATCCTGCAAATTATTTATAAAAAGTTTAAATCTATTTTTGATACTCCTCCGCAAGCACCTGATCACACCAAAGTATAAGATCTGCGAAATCTTCCTTGTCCAGATAGGAGAAATACTTGTTCACAGCCTCACCCTCAGCAGCTTCTATGGTGTCCGTCAGGCAATAGCCGTCAGAAGAAATAGTTATCTCTGTTTTGGTGTTCTCTTTAAGTCCTAGAGTTATCTGTATAAAATCAAGTCCCGGATCTTTAGACGGAGCCGTCCTGTATGAAGCGTTGCCGAAGCTGTCTATCATTTTCACAAGCTCGTTGTAATCATCATGATCGGCAAGATAGCATTCTCCGTATTCTCCGCCTACTTTCACACAAACCTTTGCATATGCGCCCTCGTAGATATCATAATTATAAAAGTCATCAAAGCAAGCATAGTATATGCCGCCATTCTTTGTGAGCTTGCAACAGCCTTTGTACGCCTTATTTGTAGCTATACTGTCGGCTGATATCTTCTCCACAGAATCCCACTTATCCGAGCCGTCTGATGACACAACATTTTTACCGTCAGGAAGCATAAGCGAATAAACAGTGTTCGTGCCGCTGTCATCAGCCTGCGACTCATATGTATAAAGGCTGTCAGCGGAGAATTTCTTATGCTCATAGCCGCTTAAATTTCCGTCGCTGTCATATTTCATATACTGCATAGGAGCGTTACGCTCTTTATCATAGGAAAGCTGTAGAATACCATTGCTAACCACAGTTATTTCAGTGTACTCATCAGCTTCAAGCACAACGTTTCCCGACTTGTCAAGAAGTCCCACTGCTCTGCCGTCACGATAAGTGAAGAAAAGATCTGCAAGAAGCTTTTCACATTTATATTCCTCAAAAGGCTGCTCCTCAACCTCGGCAACATACTGAGTGCTGTCAAAGCTTGTATAAAGCTTTCGTGAAAGCTCGACAAGGCTTTTTATTTTATTCAGAAACTTAGGAAATTTGTATTCCTTGACCTTCACATTGCTTGGTTGAGATGAGTCGCTTGTCTTTATCTGCGACACCGCAGACGACTGTGTTGTTTCTTTGTCTTTTTCACAGCCGAACATAGAAATTGTCAGCGTCAATGCAAGCGCAAGAGCCGCACATTGTTTTCTTTTTGTCATCGTTATCCCCTCGTATTTTATTTTGTTATCTCACAGCACGAGCCGTTACACTATATTATAATACACAAATCTGATTTTTGCAAGATATATTAAAACTTTTTATTCTTTATCATAGCAGTATGGTAATACGCTAAATGTTATAAAAGTGTTAAATGTTTAAAAGTGCCTTTACATATAGAATGTTTTGTGCTATAATATCCTAGTGGCAGTGTTGATTTTAATAAATATCTGCTACTAATTTTGCTGTTTTATGGCAAGGAGGATAAAATTAAATGGTTAGAGCGATTGTCGGCGCAAACTGGGGCGACGAGGGTAAGGGCAAGCTTACCGATATGCTTGCTGAAAAGTCTGATATAGTAGTAAGATTTCAGGGCGGTGCTAACGCAGGACATACTATTGTAAATCACTACGGAAAGTTCGCTTTGCACACTTTGCCTTCCGGCGTATTCTATGATCACACAACAAATATTATCGGCAACGGTGTTGCACTTAATATCCCTGTATTTTTCAATGAGCTTAAAAAGGTAACTTCCGAAGGCGTTCCAATGCCTAAGATACTTATTTCCGACAGAGCGCAGATGGTAATGCCATATCACGTTTTGTTCGATCAGTACGAAGAAGAAAGACTCGGAAAGGCAAGCTTCGGCTCAACAAAATCGGGTATCGCACCTTTCTATTCTGATAAATATGCAAAGATAGGTTTCCAGGTACAGGAGCTGTTCGATGAGGAAGCTCTCAAGACAAAGATCAAGAGAGTTCTTGAAACAAAGAACATTCTTCTTGAACACCTTTATCATAAGCCTCCTATCGACGCTGATGAGCTTTTCAATACTCTTATGGAGTATAAGGAAATGGTCGCTCCATACGTTTGCGACGTATCTGCATTCCTTTGGAACGCTATCAAAGAGGGCAAGAACGTTCTTCTTGAGGGTCAGCTTGGCTCACTGAAGGATCCTGACCACGGTATCTATCCAATGGTAACATCTTCATCTACACTGGCAGCATACGGTGCTATCGGTGCAGGCATACCTCCTTATGAGATAAAGACTATCGTAACTGTTGTTAAGGCTTATTCTTCCGCAGTAGGCGCAGGCGCATTCGTTTCTGAGATATTCGGCGACGAGGCTGACGAGTTGAGAAAGAGAGGCGGCGACGGTGGAGAGTTCGGTGCAACAACAGGCAGACCTAGAAGAATGGGTTGGTTCGACTGCGTTGCAACTAAGTACGGCTGCCGTATCCAGGGCACAACAGACGTTGCTTTCACAGTAGTTGACGTTCTTGGCTATCTTGACAAGATACCTGTATGCGTAGGCTATGAGATAGACGGCGAGGTAACAACAGACTTCCCTACAACAAGAAAGCTCGAAAAGGCAAAGCCTGTTATCGAAGTTCTCGACGGTTGGAAGTCAGACATCAGAGGCATCAAGAAGTATGAAGATCTTCCTGAAAGCTGCAAGAAGTATATCGACTTCGTTGAAAAGCATATCGGCTTCCCTATCACAATGGTTTCAAACGGACCAAAGAGAGAGGACATCATCTACAGAGAAAGCCCACTTTCAAAGTAATTTCAAATATCACAAAAGGCTGCGGCAAAAAGTCGCAGCCTTTTTCTATATTCTTGCTTTATTAAGAAAATAGAGGATATCTTTTGGAGAATAAGCTTCTACCGCTCCGTCACGGAGAAGCGCACACTGTCCTGCATATTTTTCGCTGAAAATGTCATGAGGCGGTATAACAAAAACGTCTTTATTCTGGGATAAAGCATGATTTACAGTATTCAGCGTGCCGCTGCGTATTCCTGCTTCAACCACAAGAACGCAATGTGAAAGTGCCGAAACTATGCGGTTTCTTATACGAAAATTCTCAGGAACAGGTCTTGCCTGCGGAAAAAATTCCGATATGGCTACCCCATGTGTTGCTATCTCACGCTTGAAGCCCGTCCTGCCACGAGGATAATCATATTCTAACCCACAGCCCATAACAGCCACAGTGCTTCCACCTCCACGCATCGCACTGCGGTGTGCGGCAGTGTCGATACCCATGGCAAATCCGCTTATGATATTTACCCCTCGCTCTGCAAGAAAATCTGAAAACTCCTCCGCCACGGCTACAGAATAATCGCTTGGTTCTCTAGTGCCGATAATGGCAACGCTCTTTTCAATAGACAGACAGCTTACATCGCCACGGCAGAAAAGCACAGCAGGTGGACATTCTATCTGTTTCAACCGTTCAGGATAAAGAGGATCGTCAGGGGTGAGGATATATATACCCTTTTTCTCGCAGTATTCAGCCACCTGTTTCGCCTGAAAGAACGTACAGCAGGCTATCTTTTCAGCCTCCTGCTGAGTAACATATCCACAGCGCAGTGACAATAGATCATCGCACATTTCTTCAACACTGTCATAATATGACATAACGTCCCACAAACGCTTGTCCGCAGGTCCGAACGCAACATCGAGCCACAGCCACAACAGCTTTCTGTCTGTATTTTCAAGCATTTTTCCTGCACCTCCAGTTGGCAAATTTCTTTTAATCTTATTGTATCATATTTTATTGTTAAAAACAACAAAATTTTATAGCATTTTGGTTAAATCAAAGGATTACTGTTGAAAAGGGTAAGGGCATATGCTATAATGATAATATTGAAAATTTGAACTTGAAAGGATCGTTGCTTAATGATAAACAAGCTTGACCTCAGCGGCAAGTGGCTGCTGTGTCTTGACAAGGAATGTAAGGGTACTGACCTTGTTTTTGATGATACAATAAACCTACCAAACACCACTTCCAACGCTAAAAAAGGCGAATACAATACTGAGAGAGAAACTGGCTTTCTTACAGACACATATAAATTTGAGGGCTTTGCATGGTTCAGAAAAAACGTTGACTTCTCTGCTCTGCAATGTGAAAATCTTAAACTTTATCTTGAAAGAACAAGAATAACTGAACTTTATATAGACGGCAAAAAGATAGGCAGGCAGGAGAGCCTTTGCACTCCGCACATCTATGACCTGAACGAGTATATCGGTACTGGCGTGCATGAAATGACTATCTGCGTTTCAAATGTTGGCTACAAGACCAAGGGCGGACACCTGACTTCACCTGACACTCAAACCAACTGGAACGGAATCACAGGACGCATCGAGCTTATAGGCTACAAAAACGCCCACGCTGAAAATGTTATGCTTTGGTGCGATATCCACAGCAAGACCGTCAGGGTCACGGCTGACATAACAGGCGGAAAAAGTGGAAAAGCTGTTATAAGTGCTGAGAGCTTCAACAGCGAAAAGAACCATACACCTGCTGTGCAGAGCTTTGAATACACAAACGGCAAGCTTGACGCTTTGTACAAAATGGGAGACGATTGCCTGCTTTGGAGTGAGCATGAGCCTAATCTCTACAAGCTGAGAATAGATATCGACGGCGACATGAGCGAGCATATCATCGGTATGCGTGAGTTCAGGACTGAGGGTGGAAAGTTCACCATAAACGGCGAAAAAACTTTTCTCAGAGGAAAACATGACGGCATGATATTCCCTAAGACCGCTTTTGCACCTACCGACCTTGACGAGTGGCTGAGGGTAATGAAGATATCAAAGTCATACGGCATGAACCACTACCGTTATCACACCTGCTGTCCCACTGAGTCTGCTTTTATCGCTGCGGATATGCTTGGAATTTATATAGAGCCACAGCTTCCTTTCTGGGGAACTATCACAGAAGAGGGCGAGGAAAACCACAATCAGGAGGAACAGGATTTCCTAGTTGAAGAGGGCTTCAATATGCTGAAATTCTTCGGCAATCACCCTTCCTACTGCATGATGTCAATGGGCAATGAGCTTTGGGGCTCAAAGAAGATACTTAACGATATCATAGGCGGCTACAAGAAATTTGACAACAGACACCTTTATACACAAGGTTCAAACAATTTCCAGTGGTTTCCTAACGTTATAGAAAATGACGATTTCTTTGTTGGCGTAAGACTTGCAAACGACAGGCTTATAAGAGGCTCATACGCTATGTGTGACGCTCCACTTGGTCATATTCAGACTGACAAGCCTGCGGCAAATCACGATTATGACAGCATTATAAGACCTAAGAAGCAGGCAAACTCCACGGAAATTTCAGAGGACGGCACTGTTCAGATACAGTACGGCACGACCATGAAAACTGTCAAGGCAAGCGAAGCTGACGCAGATTTTATCCCTGAAGTGCCTATCGTTACTCACGAAATAGGACAGTATGAAACTTATCCGAACTTCAAGGAGATAGAAAAATACACAGGCTCCCTTAAAGCAAGAAACTTTGAGGTATTCAGAGAAAGACTTGAAGAAAAGGGTCTTCTTCCGCTGGCTGAGGACTATTTCAAATGCTCAGGCAAGCTTGCCGTGCAGTGCTATAAGGAAGAAATGGAGGCTGTTTTCCGTTCAAGACTTCTTGGCGGTTTCCAGATACTTGATATTCAAGATTTCAGCGGTCAGGGTACTGCACTTGTGGGTGTACTTGACGCATTCATGGACAGCAAGGGACTTATCACAGACAGCGAGTGGAGAGAGTTCTGCAATGACGCTGTTGTTATGGCACGTTTTGACAGCTATGTTCTTGAAGCTGGCAGCAGTTTCAAGGCTCACACGGAGCTTTGCAATTACAGACCTGACCTTAAAGACGGCAAGCTTATCTGCACTCTCACTCTTAAAAACGGTGATGTCATTGGCAAGGTCGAAAAGAATTTTGTTGCAGAAGGAAACTACACTGACATTTGCGATGTAGAGTTTACTCTCCCACAGGTCACAAAGAACACAAAGGCTGTGCTTGCACTTGAAATTGAGGGTACTGATATACGCAATCACTATGACCTTTGGGTGATACCAACAGTTGAAAAGACAGATATAAGCGGCGCATATATTTTTAACGAGGTAAATGACGAAGCTGAAAGTCTGCTGAAACAGGGCAAGACAGTGCTTATCGTCCCTGACCTTTCAAGGCTTGAAAATTCTATTGAGGGCTTCTACTGTCAGGACTTCTGGTGCTATCATATGTTCTGTATCATCTCACAGATGATGAAAAAACCTGACCCTGTTGGCACAATGGGACTTCTTATCGACACCGAACACCCTGCTCTTGCAGGCTTTGCAGGGGAAAAATACTCAACGCCACAGTGGTGGGAGATAGTTCAGAACTCACGCTCGGTTATTCTTGACGACTTTAAGGGCGAGAAAAAGGTCATTGTCAGAACTATCGACAACTTTGACCGCAACCACGATCTTTCACTTCTCTACGAGTATGAAAAGGACGGCGGCAAGGTGGTAGTTTGCTCATGCGATTTTGATAAGCTTTCCAAGTCACCTGAGGGACGTGCGTTCATAAATTCTGTTGTTGACTATGTAAGAAACTAACAGAATATTTATTGCTAAGGGCTGTACTGTTTTGCGGTACAGCCCTTATTTTGTTTGTGCTTGTTGCATAAAACGCCCGCAAAACATTTGTCTGATATAACAAAAGTGCCGACACTACAGTGGCATATGGTTCACTTATTACGAAAAATGTGTTATAATTTAGGTGTATGTTATACAGGAAGGTGATGTTAAGTGCCAAAAGTAAAACGTTATAAATACAAGAATATCGCAGCGGCTCTTGCCATACTGCTTTTGATCATTCTGGGAATATCTACATCGTGCAGTTCAAAGGCTGACAGCCCGAAGATAATTTCCGACAGCTCGTCAAACTCCTCAGCGGTCAAGGCTGACAGCAGCAGTAAAAAAGCTGCGAAAAAGCTTACGGGCAATTATATGTATATTACCGCAAAAAACAAAACTGATATGGTAAATGGAGATCTTATTCTCGTTAATGGCGACCACTCCTTCACCGGTACAGTGAATAACACAGACACAGTTTATTCCTATTTGTTTGACAAGAACGGAAGTCAAATAATGTCCACCAGCAGCACTCAACTGACGGCTAAAAAAGAGACCTTTGAAGCCTTTAGCAAAATGGGCAATGATTTTTATGCTGACAAGAAGATATCAACACTTATGATAAACACAGCTATGCCTGCGGAAGATGATGAAGACAGCAGCTCTGCCTGCTACGAGCATGACACTGGACTTGCCTTTGACCTGCATCTTTATGACGCAAGCACAGGCGCATATCCTGAGTTCACAGGCGAGGGAGATTACAGTTGGATATCCGAAAACTGCTGGAAATACGGACTTATCCTCAGATACCCAGAGGACAAAGCTGACGTCACAGGCGTAAGCCCTATGGCTTATCATTTCAGATATGTTGGGATACCACACGCTGAGATAATGACAGCAAACAAGCTT